>Ga0315551_10001332_pt1 | contig 18788 bp, 14 predicted proteins | sample SalMarSW160290MG_FD_203678 | JGI IMG/M metagenome (GOLD analysis project Ga0315551, IMG submission 203678) | Salt marsh sediment microbial communities from the Plum Island Ecosystem LTER, Massachusetts, United States - Salt Marsh Sediment SW1602-90 ...
GTCCGTCCTCGAGACAGTGCTCCAGTCGTTACGCGGTTCATGCACGTCGGAACTTACCCGACAAGGAACTTCGCTACCTTAGGACCGTCATAGTTACGGCCGCCGTTTACCGGGGCTTTAGTTGCCAGCTTCTCCCGACGAATCGAAATGACCGGCTTCCTTAACCTTCCGGCACCGAGCACGCGTCATTCTGTATACATCCTCTTTACGAGTTAGCACAGAACTGTGTTTTTGGTAAACAGTCGCCAGAGCCACTTTACTGCGGCCTCAGCATACGCTTAATTAGAAACTAAACGTATCTGGAGGCACCCCTTATCGCAAACTTACGGGGTCAATTTGCCGAGTTCCTTAAGGACGGTTCTCTCGAGCGCCTTAGGATATTCTCCTCGCCTACCTGTGTCAGTTTTAGTACGGATATGCACTGTTGTCCTGTTTGAGGTTTTTCTCGGCAGTGACTTTGGCTGCTCAGGCATCTTAAATCGGCCCTCGCCGTCCCTTGGTGCCTTTATGTCGGCGGATTTGCCTGCCGACGGCGCCGCAGGCAGGATAGCCACGACTAATCAGCTTCCAGCTTTTGCCACTGCGTTACCCCCACAGTTATAACCTTCAGTACATAGTGCAGGAATATTAACCTGCTGTCCATCGTCTACGCCTTTCGGCCTCGACTAAGGTTCCGACTAACCCTGGGCGGATTTACCTTCCCCAGGAAACCTTAGGCTTTCGGCGAACAGGATTCTCACCTGTTTTATCGTTACTCATGCCGGCATAATCACTTGCTGCCGCTCCACCGCTCGTTACCGTACGGCTTCAGTGCTGACAGCAACGCTCTCCTACCACCAGTGAATAAGCGAACTTATTCACTGACCCGCAGCTTCGGTGTCTTGCTTATTCCCGTTCATTATCGGCGCCAAACCACTCGACCAGTAAGCTATTACGCACTTTTTAAATGGTGGCTGCTTCTAAGCCAACATCCTGGCTGTCACAGTGGTCCAACTTCCTTAAGAACTTAGCAAGACTTTGGGACCTTAGCTGGCGGTCTGGGTTGTTTCCCTTTTGACCACGAAGGTTATCCCCCGTAGACTGACTCCTGAGATAGTCTTTACGGTATTCGGAGTTTGGTTGGGGTAAGTAGGCTGGTGGCCCCTCATCCCCATTCAGTAGCTCTACCCCCGTAAAGTAGTTGCTCAAGGCTAGCCCTAAAGCTATTTCGGAGAGAACGAGATATCTCCAGGTTTGATTAGACTTTTACTCCTCCCCACAGCTCATCGCCCAACTTTTCAACGTTGGTGCGTTCGGTCCTCCAGGGATTTTTACATCCCCTTCAACCTGGCCATGGGTAGATCACCTGGTTTCGCGTCTACCGCCTGCGACTAAAGCGCCCTATTAAGACTCGCTTTCGCTACGGCTCTACAGCTTAACTGCTTAACCTTGCCACAGACGGTAACTCGCCGGCTCATTATGCAAAAGGCACGCGGTCAGGCATCCACAGCCCGAAGGCTGCGTATAGCCCTACCACAGCTTGTAGGTATATGGTTTCAGGTGCTTTGAACTCCCCTAATAGGGGTACTTTTCATCGTTCGCTCACGCTACTTTTCACTATCGGTCGCCGAGTAGTACTTAGCCTTGGAGGGTGGACCCCCCAGCTTCGCACGGAGTTCCACGAGCTCCGTGCTACTCTGGAACGCTGATACAGGTTTCTCGTTTTCGTGTACAGGACTATCACCTTCTTTGGTTGGACTTTCCAGACCATTCCACTAACAGTCCACCTGCGTTATTCAGCGCCCACAACCCCCCCTGTGCTTTCTTGCGAAAGCAAGAACAGAGGGTTTGGGCTCTTCCGGTTTCGCTCGCCGCTACTAACGGAGTCTCGGTTGATTTCCTTTCCTGCAGGTACTGAGATGTTTCAGTTCTCTGCGTTCGCCTCAACCGGCCTATGCATTCAGCCGGAGATGACGGAATCTGGTTGCCCAGTTCCGCCGGGTTGCCCCATTCGGAAATCCCGGGATTAACGGATGCTCGGCTCCTGCCCCGGGCTTATCGCAGCCTGCCACGTCCTTCATCGCCTCTCGACGCCTAGACATCCCCCATATACCCTTAGTAACTTGACCATATCAATCTTTGATTGAACAGGTTTTATAAGCGCTCATACCTTTTTTGGGATTTTGTAATCCCGCGCATCTGCATATTAACTTGTCAAAGAACGAATCGTTCATTGTTCATAGTTCGTTGTTCATTGTTTTTTTATCGACGAACAATGAACACATAACAATAAACTTGAATGGAGACGATCGGGCTCGAACCGACAACCTCCGGCTTGCAAAGCCGGCGCTCTCCCAGTTGAGCTACGTCCCCGGGGCCACTTCGTGGAAATCCTAAATCCTAATATCTAAATCCTGAGGTTTAGAATTTGGTGCTTAGAGCTTAGAATTTCCTTTGGCTGGAAGCCAAAGGAAATGGGCCCGGGTAGATTCGAACTACCGGCCTCACGCTTATCAGGCGTGCGCTCTAACCAACTGAGCTACGAGCCCGACGGTATTGTCGATCGCCGATAGTCGATTTCCGATTTGAGAATCGAAAATTGAAAATCGTAAATCGAAAATCCACAGCGTTCGGTTATACCTATAATGTTAGAAAAGAGCAATAAAAAAAGCCGCTGTAAACTGCCAGCGGCTCAAAAATGCGGACACGAAGGCCCGTTAGCAGTTTATAGCAAAAACACACACCTTATTAGGATACTTTTTATTAAAATTCTTTTCAAGCCCTAACCTAAAACCTTTCCGATGGACTGCTCCATAATTCAGCCCACACCTATATGAATTCTATTATGGTATCGACAGATAGTCAAGTAATTTTGAAATTTTTTTTATTTTCTGGCTATTATTAGTATGTTTACGACCTTTTGGGGCGAATTGTTCAAAAAACAGCCTAATAACCACAATTATTACCCTAAACACTCGTTTTTATCGCTCGTTATTAGTATAGAGCGTGCAGCCACTCGGCTTCGCTCAGGGTAAACTGTACAGCGGGTAAGGATTAGTCGTTAGTGAATGGTATTTAGGTTGGGTGGCGATGTTGGATGCTGAATGCTCGTAGGGTGGAAGCGCTGTGAGGCACGAGCGGGACTCTGGCATTTGTTTTATGCGGGTTTTCTTTTGACTCTGAGAAATGCTAAAACTACACTGAGAGCAAAAAGTGCTCATTAACCGAAAGGAGATACTAACTATGCTGACACATATAAGAAAGTTTTTATTGATGGCTCTGGGATTAATCTTTTTATCTTTCTGTTATTCGGTAGAAGCTTATCAAAATTTCAAAGTAGCGGTTTATGTGCGAGCGCAGGAAGTGCAACAGATGAGTGAGCCGAACTGGCTGGAGGAAAACTGGGATGTAATCTCTCAGCAAGTGAAAGTTGACAAAGTCTATCTCGAGACTCATCGCGATGAGCTGCTGGTCGATGAAGAGACGGTCACCAAGGCCAAGAAATTCTTTGAAGGTAAGGGCATTGAAGTAGCCGGCGGTATTACCTATACGATTATGGAAAGTAACTGGTTCGAGACGTTCTGCTACAGCAGGCCTGAACATCGACAGAAGGTCAAGGAAATCGCCGAATACACAGCTCGCTTATTTGATGAAGTCATCTTAGATGATTTTTTCTTCACCAACTGCAAATGCGAATCGTGCATCAAGGCCAAAGGTAACAAAAGCTGGACCCAGTACCGGCTGGAGCTGATGGAAGAGACGGCGCGAGAACTTGTTATAAAGCCGGCCAAGGCGGTCAATCCGAAGGTGAAGATGGTTATCAAATATCCGAACTGGTACGAACACTTCCAGGGACTTGGTTATGACCTCGAAACAGAGCCAAAGCTATTCGATGGAATCTACACAGGCACCGAAACCAGAGACCCGGTTTACAGTCACCAGCACCTTCAGCACTACCAGAGCTACCTGATATTCCGATACCTCGAAAATATCAAGCCGGGCGGCAACGGCGGCGGCTGGGTCGATACGGGAGGAATGCGGCACATAGACCGCTACGCAGAACAGCTATGGCTGACGCTTTTCGCCAAGGCGCCGGAGATAACGCTATTCGACTGGCGACAAATGCTGCGCCCGATACGTGAGTTCACTCGGGCCGAGTGGCAAGGGACACAGACGAGCTTCGACTTCGACGAGATGCTAAAGCCCATCGAGCTGTCAGACGGAAATATAGTTACACCAACCACGATGGCCAGGGCAGCCGGTTATGCTCTCGAACAGGTTGACTGTGTTCTCGACAAACTTGGAAAGCCCGTCGGAGTTATGAGCTATAAGCCGTATCATTCAACGGGAGAAGATTTTCTGCATAATTACCTCGGCATGTGCGGTATAGCGATGGAATTAGTGCCGGAATTTCCGGCTGATGCAAATACGATTTTCCTGGCGGAATCGGCAAAGTTCGACAAGGCAATCGTAGAAAAAATAAAGGGGCAGTTAATCGCAGGCAAAACAGTCGTGATTACATCGGGACTGCTAAAAGCACTTCAGGGCAAAGGTATCGAAGACATTGTCGAGCTTGAATATACCGACAAGAAGGCCGTGATTAAAGATTTCGTGCTCGGCAGACGCGGCGTTCATCAGTCGAAAGCTGATATAATCATCCCGCAAATCAAGTACCTTACGAATGATTCGTGGGAGGAGATATCGTGCCTGGCCAGCGGCATCGGGTATCCCATTCTTCATTCGGCTGATTACGCAAAAGGCAAGCTGTACGTTCTGACTATCCCGGATAACTTCGGTGATTTGTACAGTTATCCAGCTGAGGTGCTGACGCAAATCAAAAAAGTGCTGATGAAAGGTATCTATGTCTGCGTGGATGGGCCGAGCCAGGTTGCATTGTTTGTCTACGACAACGACACGTTTATCGTGGAGTCCTTTCTGCCGGAGATTGTTGACGTAAATATTGTAACCGACAAGCGAATCAGCAAGCTGCGTGACGTACTGAGCGGTGAGGAGTTATCCGGTAAAGCTCCACCCGAGCCGCCGATGTGGGTCCGGCGATGGCAAAGACAAGAAAGCGATAGGCTTATTTTCAATACCCAGGTCAAACCTCATTCTTATCGTGTGTTCCAGTGCGAATAGTACGGCCGATTAGAGAATAAATTCGTCGTTCATAGTTCGTGACTTGCAATGACAATTTTGGGTTTATGGTTCGCGCCTTTACCTAAAAATTGCCTTTTCTGCTTTTTGCATTTGCTATACAATTATTTTATGTTCTATCTGTGGTCGATTTTGTTGGTTTTGTTTAATTTTTTTGGGCTGGTGCTGGTCGCATTTGGTCTGCCGGGCAATTGGCTTATCGTTATATCGACATGTCTGTTTGCTTGGTGGCGGTGGGATGACGGGGTCTTTTCAATTTACACTCTCATTGCTATTGTAGTTTTAGCTATTATCGGTGAGCTATTTGAGTTTTTCGGTGGGATGCGTGGGGCTAGAAGGTCGGGGGCGAGTTGCTTAGGCTCGGTTGCTGCACTTGTAGGTGCTGTAACAGGCGCTATTCTCGGCACTTTCCTGATTCCAATTCTGTTTTTAGGGACATTGATTGGAGCGTGCATTGGAGCAGGATTAGGCGCTTTGGCTTTGGAATTTTCACGCGGCGAAGAATTGGGGCAGTCAGCTCGTTATGCAGTTGGTGCCGGATTAGGCGAATTTTTAGGTATCACGGCCAAATTCGCTATCGGCATCGCTATCTGGTTTATCATAGCAGTCGCAGTTTTTTGGCCTTAAAGGTTTCGTTAAGTTCTTATCCATTCTTCGTAGTCCCCTATTCTTGCTTTCGCAAGAAAGCATAGGGGACGAAGGACGAATCTATTATACGCCTTTGACTCTCATTCGCAGTGAATAAAGCGATGTTCGGGCGGTGATAAATAGTGTCTTTTTATCTTTGTCCCCGAAGCAGACGTTGGCCGGGATTTCAGGAACAATAATTATCTCAATCTTCTCGCCGTATCGATTGTAAACTTCCACCACGCTTGTCGTCAGATAAACATTACCCTCATTGTCTATGGTCATTCCGTCGGAGCCCTTTGGCGCAAAAAGTTTTTTATTCGACAGCGTCCCATCTTCGTTAATGGTATATATAAAAGTCTTTCCGCCGCCATGGTCGGCTACATAAAGCAGTTTGCCGTCGGTAGTGCCTATTACTCCATTGGGCCTGACCATATCGTCGATGACCCGGATGACCTTTTTGCGGTCAGGCGTGAGGTAATAAACATACTCGCCATCCTGCTGCATATCATCTCTATTTCCATATCGCGGGTCAGTAAAGTATATACCTCCTTTTAGGTCGAGCCAGAGGTCGTTGAGGCTGTTGAATGCTTTGTTCTGGTACTTATCTGCGAGCACCGTTACATTACCATTCGGGTCGATGGAAACCAGACGCTGCCCGCTACCTTCACAGGCAAAGAGATTGCCTTGTTTGTCAAAGAAAAGGCCGTTGGCCCCACCGGAGTTATCGCGAAAGGTCGAGAGCGTTCCATCCAGCGACCGCTTGAGTATTCGATTATTTGGGATATCGGAAAAGAAGATGTTGCCCTGTGCGTCAGCGGCCGGGCCTTCGGTAAATCTGAAGCCGTTGGCAAGTTTTTTCACCTCTGCACCCGGCGCAACAACACTTAAGTCTTGTACATAAGCGTTTGTCTGCTTAAGCGTTTTTTCCTTGGCGCCAACAACTGCCATTAGAAACAGCAATATGACCAAACAGGTATATCTTCTTTTCATTTGAGCTTCCTTTTATTTTTCAGTAATTTTTTAACACAGCACTTAATTGCTTTGGTCACCAGTAGTTTTATGCGATTTGCGTGTAGGAGCCAACCTCCGAATGGACTTTTCTAATTTTGCAAGGCCAATCAGAACAACAATTGCGACGAGGGTGGTCAGAACCGCCAGGCGGTAAAAGTGGGCACCACAGGCCATACCGATGCTTGCAACAAGCCAGATTGTCGCTGCGGTAGTTAAGCCGTGGACACCACCTCTATCCTGGATGATGGCACCGGCACCAATAAAACCTACGCCTGTAACAATCTGTGCTGCTATCCTCACCACCGACGCATCATACCGAAGCGCCATCTTTGCTGAAATTATGGTAAAGACGGCAGCACCGAGGCAAATCAAGACATTTGTTCGCAGCCCGGCTGCCTTGCCGCTGACCTCTCTTTCTACACCGACGGCACCGCCAAGCACCACGGCCAAAACTATGCCGATTACATCGCTGAGGGTAATCATAACTTTACCTTTCAATCAGTGTTTCATCGACTTTCATTCCGAAATGTCTGCCGGCCTTTTCGATATGAGCGAGCACTTTGTCACCTGGCTTTAAACTCGTAATCGAAACGGCTTTTCCATCGGGGCTGACCAGCCGAATGGTCTCGGCATTTTGCATAACCAGACTTATCGGCATACCTTCGGCTTCGGCCTCGATGAGCGTCATAGGCCTTTTTTCAATCTTGTTTCTGCCGAGATACGCGGTTTTACTTTTGCCCTGACAATCGACCAGCAGGACTTCATCGCCGGTTTTCAGGTCTGCCAGATATTTTGTTTTACCGCCCGGAGCCAGGGTATATGCGTGAACTGCTCCGGCATTTACGCGAAAAGGTCGAGAGGCGACGTAAGGATTATCGATGGATTCGGAATGTACTAAGAAAAAACCTGAAGCGGTATTGCCAACAAGCATCCCTTCGCCGAGTGTCATCTGAGTGCAGGTATCCAGACAGGCCCTGTCACCCATACCGAGCTGCTTTGTTACTGTGATGGTTGCGGTTACGAGAGGAACGTTTTGACTTATGCCTTGAATTATTTCAGCGGTCTTTTTGATTTCGTTTATATCTTTTGTGTTTAGCACAACGCCATCGACGCCTTTTTCGAGGATTTCGGTCATAAGCTTGGCTTGCTCCGAGTTTTCTACCTGAACCATAATATTTTTACCTCGCCGGGCGAGCAGGTTTTCGATAGGGATAATCGTCCAGTCGAGCATTCGCAGCACTATGATTTTGTTTTCAGGTACGGCGGCAGCTTTATCTTCATCGGCTTTGCTGGCAATATCAACAAACTCGACGTCGACGCCTGGTTTTATATTACCATCTTTTTCAACCGTTTTGATTTTACCGAATTCGCGCACAGTGTCACTTTTACCATCCGGCAGGATAACCGCCTCAGCGCCGCTTTCCAGCGCTGTTATGGTAATTTCCTTTTTATATGGAATAACATTTACCCATAATTTTTTCATTGAAAACATCCTGCCACTTATTTTGTTCACGGATTTTTTTAGCTTTGCAATGTCTTGGCCGCTTCTTCAATGGAAGCGGCGTTGTGGACCATTTTGCACAGGGCAGCGATCATTTTCTCAGGCGTTTTGTGCTGGAAAGCATTTCTGCCGATCGACAGACCTGCAGCGCCGGCTGCCAGAGCACCTTCGACCATCTTAAAAATATCCTCGTCGCTATCCATCTTTGGGCCTCCTGCGATGACCACTGGCACGGGACAACCATCTACAACTTCAGTGAAAGTTTCGATGCTGCCGGTATATGGCACTTTGACAATATCTGCGCCCAGCTCGGCACCGACTCTTGCAGCGTGTTTTATGTTTTTGACATCGAACTCATCTTTGATTTTTGGCCCGCGGGTGTACATCATAGCCACAAGCGGAATCTGCCATTTTGAGCACTGACCGCTGACGTAGCCCAACTGCCGCAGCATTTCTTTGTCGGTCGGAGCGCCTAAATTTATGTGGATGGAGACGGCATCGGTGCCGAGGGCGATGGCTTCCTCGACAGTGCAGATTAATTCCTTTGCGATTGGGTCAGGACTTAGGGAAGTCCCTCCAGAAAGATGAATAATAAGACCTACATCTTTGCCGGCCCCTCTGTGACCTGCCAAGACAACACCTTTATGCATCAAGATGGCATTTGCCCCGCCGGCCACGACTTTACTGATGGCATCTCGCATATCAGTTAAGCCTGCAATAGGCCCGACCGTCACGCCGTGGTCCATTGGGATAATTACCGTTTTGTGCGAATTTCGGTCGATTATTCGTTCCAGCCGTATTTTTTTGCCTATCATTGCTAAATCTCCAATTAAGAGTGGTTAAATAGTTACCAATCACCGGTTACCATTTACCAATTAAGCTGCTATTCGAATTATGGTTTTTAGCTTTTATTTTGTAATAATCTACCTAAAGCTATAGAAAAGACAAGAAAAAAATGCACACTTGGTCTTTTTGAATCCGAAAGCTGGGGGTTGGTGAAGCTATGTGAATGCTTTCATTTGCTAATCGCCACGGGTTTTTTTTGACTTTAGCAGAGATTGGTTTATATTGTAACGAACAATTTAACTGCAAAACTTGTCTGACGACTCGTCTGGGCGCTCGTCGCGGCGGAGCGCGCCGTAGCCGGGAAGGCGCCAGCCGTAGTCCGACAGTCAAGATTGGAGAAAAGATATGCTCTACACGGTAATCGAATTTTTCAAAAATGTGGTGTCGGAAAAGATTGTGCAAGACCCCTTCTGGGCAACAGTAGGTTTATTTGGCCAGCTAATATTCGGCTTCAGATTCGTTCTTCAATGGATAGTAAGTGAATATAAAAAGAAATCTCATGTACCGACGGCCTTTTGGTTCATATCCATTATTGGTAGCCTGATATTGCTCGGTTATTCAATCCATATCAAAAATCCCATTTTTATCCTCGGATTTTCACTAAACACGCTCATATACTTACGAAATCTTCATTTGATTTATAAGAGCCATGCTCAAAAAGAAACCACGACCATTATCGCAAAAGGCGAGGATTAAACAGTTAACCCCGTTAGAAAGCTCAGGTTGGAGCCTTCTTTCTAACGGGGTCAAAGTTAGCGGTGAGTTCGCGAAATGGAAAATAATCAAAATAGCCTCAAAAGAACAAAATATCCTGTCATCTGCGGCCTATTGATTCTTTGTGCCATAAATGCCTGCTGGATGCTTTCTGAGCGAACGCTGGACAGCCATGAATGTTTTGTATCTGTAACGGCTCGCGAAATGCTTGCGAGCGGTGATTGGGTCGTGCCTACCTTGAATGGCCAGCCCCGTTTGAATAAAACACCGCTTTCATACTGGCTCGTGGCGAGCTTTGCCAAAATAACTGGGCGGGTTGATGAATTCACCACAAGATTTCCGAGCGCCATCTTCGCAGTTCTGACGGCAGTAAGCATCCTATATTTTGTGAATCAATGGCTTTCATTCAGGATTGCTGTGCTTTCCACTGGTGTCTGGGCGACATCTCTGACTTACATTCTCTATTCACATGACGCCAGGCCAGATATGATTCTGACATTTTTCACCACTTTGTGCTTTTTAAGTTTCTACAGTGCAGTTAACAGCAGCAATCGCAGGCGACAAGTCGTGTACGCACTTATCTTCTGGGTAAGTTTTGGGCTTGCAAATCTTGCCAAAGGACCCGCTCCACTGCCGCTTGTTTTAGTTCCACTATTTTTCTTCGTTATTATTAGCCGAAATTGGTCAGCCCTGCCGAAGCTGGTGCCTTTTATCGGGGGTGTTATTTTTCTTGCTATTGTAATACCTTGGCCGCTGATTATTGCCAATAAATTTAGCTGGGATTTAACTTTATGGAAACACGAGTTTGTCGACCGCTTATTCGGTACTTATGCGCGGGGGCGCTTCCCATTTTATTATTACTTCCTCATGATATTTAAGTATGTGACACCGTGGGTTATATTTTTGCCGATGGCCGTGGCAGCTCCTTTTTATAAAGTCTGGAAGAAAAAACAGCCCGTGATGAAATTTCTGTGGATATGGTTTGCTTTGGATTTTGCATTCCTGACGGTCGACCCGGGTAAACGGCAGCATTACATCCTGCCTTTAATACCAGCAATGGCTATACTTATTGGTATTTTGCTCGAAGATATGGCTTTTACACGCAAAGCATATACTCCTAATTTTGTGAAACGTACCTTTCAAAGTTATATAGTCATAATAATTGGAGGAACTATAGTTGGCCTTATTTGTGTTGCAGTGCTATATCCGCAATTTTTGGCAGGCACTATAGTATTTAGCATAGAAGCGATAATGATGACCATTATTGCTTCTGTATTCTTTGCTGCAGGAAAGCCTGGTGTTGCCTATGGAATATGTTTTGCCGGTATCGTTGGCTGGGTTATGATTTTCACCTTAACCTTTTCAGATTTTCTGGATATGGACATTGAAGCACGCGATTTTGCACAAAAAACCGCCCAAATAGTACCGCAATCGGACAAACTGGTAGCTTACAAGTATATATCCACCAGGTTCGTTCAGTATTTCGGTGAAGTTGTACCAGTTATAATGGATACATCGGGGTTATATGACCGCTATCAGCAGGGTGAGTGGGTTGTTGCTGTCTCCGGATATGTAAAGGACATGGACAAGGATAATCGGTTTAGAAGGGTGTTTTACAGAGAGAGAAAACAGGGGTTAAAAGAAGATACCTCTGGTGCTTTGTTTCACATAACGGCACCGATAGTAAAATACAGCGATACCAATGACAGATAGAACAATTCTACTTGGCCAAATGGTTTATAAAAGTAATCTCATCTTCAGTTAGTTTGCGGTCTTCGATAATTTTTTTAATTATTTCAGCAGTGTGTTCGGCCGTATATCCTTGGCTTCTTCGCAGCCACGCTGCCGCCAGCAGAGCAACTCTTTCATCGTTGCGGCCGCCATGCAGAAGGACGGGAAGATTGTCCTTATTTGCCATTATAGCGATAAAATTATCCTGAGTTTGTTCATCCGGGAAATAGCTACTTTTTTCGATAGGCATTTCAATATAGCTGACCCCGTTGTTCCTCGTCCAGACTATTTCTTCAGTATACCAGTTGTGGTCTTTGTGTTCCGAGGGTGGACGAATATTGACAATTGTTGTGATGTGATACTTATATAGAAGTCGTGGATAATCCATTCCTTGGGGCTGACCGCTGGTGTAAAGTACGGCCGGTTCTATAACGCGGAAATCATTGATATGAAAATGATGGATCAGAAAATATGTGGCTGTAGCGACTATCAGTAAAATAATAATCAGTCTGCCTATCGGCTGTTTTTTCTTATTCATTTTCGCCCTTCGCCGTCAAATTGTGCTTATGATGCACTTTGCGCACCGAGTATATCTTTTTGTTTGTGGACTCAAAATAAACTCTGCTTATCATCTCACTTAATAGACCAGTGGCAATGAATATAAAACCAATCAGGAAAAGTAAAACCGCTAACCCCGCCAGCGGAGCGTGAGCAACCATAATAGGCACGTTATATACAAATTTGTCATATAACATATAGCATGCTATTAACATGGCCGCAAGAATGCAGTATAAAGCCGCTCGGCCAAAAAAGTGCAGCGGTCTTGTAATGTATCCGAGCAAAAAATTGATTGTTATTAAATCGAATACTACTCTAAATGTTCTGGATATCCCGTAATTGCTTGAGCCCTTTGGGCGGACAATATTCTTAATGGGTATCTCAAGAATTTTAGCACCCCGATGAGACAACAGGGCTGGAATGAACCTGTGCATCTCCCCGTAAAGATTCAACTGTTCAACCACTTCACGTTTGTAAGCTTTGAATGTGGTGCCGAAATCGTGAATATCCACTCCACTTATCTTTGAGGCAAGCCAGTTAGCCGCTTTCGAAGGAATTCTTCTCGTAAGGAGATTATCCACTCTGTTTTTGCGCCATCCGCTGACGACATCATAACCTTGTTCAATCTTTTCGAGAAAATTCGGTATGTCTTCGGGGCAATGCTGCAGGTCACCGTCCATTGAAATTATTATTCGACCCTTTGCGGTATCGAAACCGGCGGCCAAAGCGGAAGTCTGGCCGAAGTTACGGCTAAGTTCAATAACCACCACTTTATCATCGTTGCGGGCGATGTCTTTTAATATCTGTAAAGTATTGTCGTTGCTGCCGTCGTCCACAAAAATCAGCTCATAATCCGGAGCGGTTTTGCTCATAGTTTTGGTCAGTCGCTCATAAAGCTCATTTACAGAATTAGCTTCGTTGTAAAGCGGCACGACAACCGAGCAGTCAACATTAGTCTGATTCTTATAGTTGTCCATAATGCACCAGTTTTATTCCTGCATTTGCCAAATACTGCCTGGCCTTTTCGCTGCAGAGCGTATCAAGCTCGATTTTACGCTGCTGAACCAGTCTTGTTCTGAATTTTTCCAGACCGTCGGTAAATCCCGGATGAGTCATTATCTCGGCAACCGGCGCCCTGTTGTACGAGGCAGCGGCTCTGAAAAAAACTGTGTCTATCCTGCCTGTATGTGCGACGCCGAAAAGCATATCGGTTTTGAAAAAACTGGAATTCTGCAGTCGATTTATCCGGGCCATAATGCGATTCAACCTTGCTATTTTCTTCCCATCGCCGTCTGGCAGCAACCCCGGCATATTGGAAAAACTCCTCGGCTCGAATGTAAAACGTATCGCAGGGATTTTAAACTGTCCGGCCAGGCCGCAGACCAATGGATATATAGCTGGGAAACTGTGGATATGCTTATGCGAATCCAGATGCGTCGGCCGTAAACCTCTTTCGATTGCCCATCGTATCTGGGCGGCTAATTCGACTTTTACCGCATTTCTAAACCGGGGCGAAACAAGAGAATAGAACGATAGCTTTGCAGGTGAGTAAGTGAATTGGCCGTCAGTGTTCACTAAGAGTTGAACATTAGCATCCTTCGATACCGGCTGACCGTCAGTCAGGTTAAGATGAACACCTATACCAAGACTGGGCAGTTGCTTTGCTATCTTTACTGCTTCGGCGGCGGCCGGTATATTAGTCATTATAGTCGCACTGGTCAGAATGCCCTTTGTGTGAGCTTCTGCTACAGCCCTGTTTACTCCTTCACACAGCCCAAAATCATCGGCATTTATTATAATTCGCCTGTCCATCGCAGATAAGTTTATATGGGAAAAATGGTTAAATCAAGTTGCAAATTATAAAAACTATGATGTGAGACAACAACCGATTGTAGCGAGAAAAACTTCTGTCTGGAGCGTGGGTAATGATTCGGTATTATCAGGTCATCTGGCCCGTGAACCACGTTGTGTTTGGAGTGGCTTAACTGATTGAACTGAAAAGCCCTATGGTAAACCGCGGGGTTTTTTTATATCTCGTGAGGCCATAAAAAGGTTTACCCCATCTTACCTTTTTGATAAGATGGGGCAGTGCCTGCGTGCTTTCGCACTTGTTATGACAAGCACTCAACACACGGATCAAATATATAGTATGAAGAGATATTAAATAATCAAGAGAAATTTTACGAAAATTTTTGTATTTTAAGGAGAGGAGATTATGAGCTTTTATACACTTGGATTGGATATTGGTTCCCATAGTATCGGATGGGCCATCCTTGATACCGGCAAAAAGCCATCGATATTAGACATCGGAGTCAGGGTTTTTCCAGAAGGAGTTGACAGAGAGAAAGGACAGGAAAAATCTAAAAATGCAACACGCAGAGAAGCCAGAGGGGCAAGACGAGTACACCAGCGGAGAAATTTACGAAGAGACCAGATTGTAAAAACACTTCGGTCGGCTGGGCTATTACCTAAAGATGATAAGGAGTTAAACGAATTTCTTAATGAGAAAAATCCCTATGAGCTTCGTAAAAAAGGACTCGATGAAAAGCTGGATTTATACGAATTTGGCCGTGCGTTGTTTCATATAAATCAACGCAGAGGTTTTAAGAGCAATAGAAAAACTGGCAGCTTGAAAGAAGAAGGCCAAATTGCAAAAAGTGCAGGGGAACTCCAATCTGTGATTGAAGAGCAAGGATGCAGAACATTGGGAGAGTATTTTGCTGGCCTCGACCCTGAGGAGCAACGGATACGCGAGCAATATACATTCAGGTCAATGTACGAAAAAGAATTCGACTTATTATGGGCAAAGCAATTTGAATATTACCCGGAAGTTCTAACGGATGAGCTTCGAAAAAAGATACGAGACGAGATTATATTCTTCCAGAGACCGATGAGATGGGACCCGGATACGATAGGTGATTGTCAACTTGAAGATGGGGAGAAACGTTGTCCACGAGGAGACTGGTACGCAAGAAGATTTCGCATTTTGCAGGATGTAAATAATCTGAAAATATGCAATCCGGACGGAACGATTGAGACTCTGACACCAGAGCAACGGAAAATCATACTGGACGAACTAAATACGAAAAAAGAGGTCAGATTTTCAACAATTCGCAAGAAGCTCGGTTTGCTGGAGACACAGCAATTTAACTGGGAATATGAGATAAATGAAAAGGGAAAAAAGAGGGAAAAGCTGAAGGGAGACGAGTTCGCTTCGACAATGATGGGAAAGAAGGTCTTCGGTCGAAAAAAATGGGAAGATATGAGCGAAGGACAAAAGATAAAACTCAACAATTTATTTTTAGAATCAGAGGATAACGATGAACTCTGTACTGCTCTTGCGAGCGAATACAAATTGGCCGAAGAGAAGGCGGAGATAGCTTCGAAGGTGAAACTTGTAAGTGGGTATATGAGTTTTTCGCGTAAGGCGTTACAGAAGTTGCTGCCTTTAATAGAAGAGGGTAAAAGAACAGATGAGGCGCTGGATATAGTATATTCTGAACGAAACAAAACTAATGAGGCGAATGAAACCGACAAGTTGGATTTTCCTGAGGATTTACGCAATCCGTTAGTCAATCGTGCGCTGTTTGAAGTTCGAAAGGTTGTTAATGTAATAGTCCTCGAATATGGGAAGCCAAAGAAAATAAAGATAGAGATGGCCAGAGATGTCAGAGGTAACGCAAGGCAGCGAAAAGAAATTCATTTTAAGATGCTGGATAATAAAAGACGTAATGAGCAGACGAGAAAAAGATTGATAGAGGACATGGGGATAGCGAATCCTTCCAGAGACGACGTCATCAAATACAATCTCTGGATAGAATGCGGGAAGGTATGTCCTTATACAGGCAAAGCAATTTCACAGGAGGCCCTATTTGGGCCAAATCCTGAATTTCAGATTGAGCATATTCTGCCATACGACCGGAGCTTGGACGATAGCTATATGAATAAGACACTTTGTGAGGTTTACGAAAATATCCATGTAAAAAAGAAACAGATACCTTATGAGACATATAGCGGTGATACTGAGAGATTCGAACAGTTAAAACAACGCGTAAACAGAACGGCAATGCCATACTGGAAGAAGCAAAAATTCTGGCAAAAAGAAATTGATACAGATAAGATAATAAGCCGGGAGCTTAACGATACACGGTATATAAACAGGGAGGTTGTGAAATATCTTAAACAAATATGCAGTAATGTTAGTGGAACAAGGGGCAAGACCACATCTGAGCTTGCGCATCAATGGGGGTTTATCAAGGACAGGGACGACCATCGCCACCATTCTATAGATGCAGCGGTTATCGCAGTTACCTGTCCAGAGCATCTTTGGCAATTAGGAAAGAGCAAATATTCAAACGGAACAGTTAGCTTTCAACCGCCGTGGCCACACTTTAGAGAGGAGCTTGCTGAGAGGGTCAAGCACATCAACGTGTCGCATAAGCCGAGGCGAAAGGTGTCGGGTGCACTTCACGAGGAAACGAATTATGGTCCGACTGGGCTGAAAGATAATAAGGGGCAGGATGTTTTTGTGTATCGTAAGAAACTGGAAGATTTAACTGTTCCGATGGTATCAAAAATAGTTGATGATACTGTGAAGGGCATTGTGAAAAGCAGGCTGGTCGAATTTGGCATTGACCCAAATAAGAAGGGCAAAGAAAGGAATATCTCCAAAGATATTTGGGCTAAGCCGCTGTATATGAAGACAAAGAAAAGCAAGAATAAAATCCCTATCAAAAAGGTGAGAATCATGGAGGTTTTGGGCAATCCTGAGGGAATCAAAGATAAAAATGGAAAGACATATAGGTATGTTAAACTGGGGAGTAACCACCATGTTGAGATTTGGGAGTATACAGAAGGTGAGAAAAAAGGGAAAAGAGAATCTGTTGTGGTTACTATGTTTGAGGCAGTACGCCGCAGTCGCAATGGGGAGCCAGTAGTTCAACGCAATCATGGTCCGGGGACAAGACTTGTCTGCTCGCTTGCGATTAATGATATGGTTATGATGAAAAACAAGGCGGGTGGAACTGACCTTTACCGAGTTCAGAAGATGGATGCGAATAAGATGGTTCGATTTCGCCACCATACAGCGGCAACGATTGACAAGAAAGAAACATATATAGATAAGACGGCCCATCTTTTTGATGGTTACAAGGTTACAGTTGATCCGCTCGGGAGAATTCATCCGGCGAATGATTAGGTTAAGGGGACTCTTGATTATGTCGATAAACTCTTAAGAGTTATCTGAGCGGATAAGTCAATTTGGGATTGTCACGGCCTTGCAGGCCTCGCAATGACAAGCAAAATGATTAAGCGAATTGTCGAGATATCGTCGGCAAGGACGCATTTATCCATAAAATACAGCCAGTTGATAATCAGGGAAGAGGGAAAACAGGTTGGCAGCATCCCTTGCGAAGATATCGGTGTATTATTAGTTGACCATCGCGGGACGACATATACACATTCGGTTTTCACGGAGCTTTTGCGGTGTGGTTCTGCGATAGTTTTGTGCGGAGAAAATCACCATCCAACCGGCATGCTTTTGCCTATAGAAAGTAATACGCTCCAATCAGAGCGATTTCGCCAGCAGATAGAGGTAAAAGAACCGGTCAAGAAAAGATTGTGGAAACAGATTGTCAGGGCAAAGATTAAACATCAGGCAAAACTGGTGGGTAAAGATAGTGACGTTTATCCGATACTTATGCTACTGCGACATAAGGTTCGCAGTGGCGACCCGGATAATATCGAAGCACAAGCAAGCAAAAAATTCTGGCCCTGCTTTCTACAGGATATTCAGTTTCGCAGAGACATAAATGGATTGCCCCCGAATAATCTTCTCAATTATGGTTATATGGTAATGCGTGCGGCGGTGGCGAGGGCACTATGTTCAGCTGGTCTTTTACCGTCACTTGGGATTCATCATCGAAATCGGTACAACGCATTCTGTTTGGCCGATGATTTATTAGAACCATTTCGTGGTTTTGTAGAGGCCAAAGTTGGAGATATTTGTGAACGGCAGGGTGTTCCAGACGAGCTTTCTCAGCCTATTAAAGCACAGATTTTAGAAGTACTATATGGGCTGGTGACGATAGCTGGCTTTACCGGCCCTTTGATGGTGGCTCTTCACAGGACAATGGCTTCTCTTCAAAGGTGTTTTGCGGGTGAGCAGAAATTTATTGATTTGCCGGTAATATAGCCACAGAGAACACGGAGGTCACAGAGAGCCAGAAGCGAAAATGATAATAAGCGGGTACAGAGCAGTGTGGATTTTTGCAATGTTCGATTTGCCAACAGATACAAAAAAAGCACGAAAAGATTATACATACTTTCGAAAAAATCTCTTGAAAGATGGCTTTAGTATGCTACAATATTCGGTATATGTAAGGCACTGTGCGAGTGAGGAAAATGCAGATGTTCATTACAAAAGGATTAACAATTTTCTACCTCCTGATGGAGAAGTTCGCCTTATCACCGTTACCGATAAGCAGTTTGGACGTATGCAAACTTTTTGGGGAAAAATGCGAAAACCTGCCCCTCCAGCCCCTCAACAACTCGAATTATTTTAGCAAAAAGAGCCCGCAAGTCCTTAAAAGAAAAGGACTTGCGGGCTTACTATTATAACTGATCCGTGCCTGAGTGCAAGCCACAACTATGGCTTCGGCGG
>Ga0315551_10001335_pt1 | contig 18765 bp, 15 predicted proteins | sample SalMarSW160290MG_FD_203678 | JGI IMG/M metagenome (GOLD analysis project Ga0315551, IMG submission 203678) | Salt marsh sediment microbial communities from the Plum Island Ecosystem LTER, Massachusetts, United States - Salt Marsh Sediment SW1602-90 ...
AAGCCGGTTTGAAAGGATTGGTGGGAGGAGCCTGTGACTGGATAATGGTGAGGAGCTAATTTTGGCAGGATTTATCCCGGCAGCTAATCGCTTTGCTGCAGTTAATCGCCCGGGCGAGGCCCGGTGCAACGGATGCTATGCTGCTTATGTCGTCGCGAGATAATTTTTGGTCTGAGCCTTGATAAATTAAGATAAAGCCATGAGACGTTCCCGAGATTGACAAAGGGATTGTAACAGCCGAAATTTTGTTCAGGAAATTTGGGCCGGCCTGCAGGCCCATTTCGAGCATCTCATCAAGAGCGCATAATTTATTAGACTGACAAATGTTCTCCACGAGCTCATTTGTGAAGTAGCTTTCCAGTTGTAGATTCTGCGACGAGGATGTTTGAATGGAACCGACAGCGTGCATCTCGAAACCGTCCTGCTGACGTATGAAGAAGACGATATTTACGTCGCCTATTCTTTCTTTGATGAGTCTGCCGGCGACAGAAAGTAGCTCCTTTAAGTCGGTTTTAGCAATGATAGATTCGTAGAAGTTTGCTGCAAAACTGAAGGAGCTCAGGCTTTTAATAAATTTTCTCTGGGCACAGATAAGGTCGTTACAGATCAGGTCTATTTTTTTTGCCTGTTTTTTACGAGCCTTATTGACTTTGCTGACGAGCTGGCGCAGTCTTTTATATCGCAGTTTTTCTTCCATAAATCCTTGTTTTCACTAATTTGTTTTAAAAAAGTGAGGCGGTTTTAGATTCGGCTAAAATTCGGATGTGCTTTAAGGACAAAGAGATGTAAAAAAGCTGCTTAAAGTAGCCCTATAAATAGCAAATATTTGATATAGTCAGTTCGACAGAAATAAAGTTTGGGAACTAAACTGCTGAAGGAAAAATAAAAAAGTTTGATTTATCTTCATTTTCGGACTTGTTAGCTGCCATATTTTACTTCTACGAATAATCTGAGAGCATTTCAGAAAAGAGACGAAATGTTTTTGATTGTAATAGTAACTGAGAGAGATTTAAGATAGAGGTAAATGTAAACGCGCTGGTTCAATAATTTTTATCAGAGCCCCGCTCGGTTCTCAGAGCCAGTTCCTCAATTGCTTCGCATTGGATGTCTTTGGAATAAAGACCGCCTTTATTGAGCACATACTCTTTTAGGACACTGCTTTTAATTTCACTGAGCCTTTTGCGTCGGATAATCTCTTTGAAGATGAGCTTACGCATTGTAACATCAGCGCTGCCGTTATGCTCGGTGTCACTGACGACGCTTAATAAGAAATCCAGGTCTAACAATTCCATACCTCCCTTTCGATTGACCTGCTTTCTATCGGCAGATACTCTTTTCCGGCTTATGGGGATTTTGGCTGAGGCTATCTCTAAATCGAGAGATGGTTTTGTTAATGATGTGGCGGCAAAGTGTTTTGTGTGTGTTTCGATTGCCTCTTGTTGTTGTAGCGGCCATTTCCACTTATTAAGTCCGGCTTCAGAGGAGGAACTATAATAAGGCAAATCTTCCTGCTGTTCGTCTAATCTACCTGGTTTCTTTTTTACAAAGCTCCACACGCCTGCCCCGGCGGCAATTACGACAAAAACCAACATAGTGACCCAGATAGCTTCTCCATCGTTACTATAAGCAGCTATAACTGCTTGTATTAAAAAGGTCCCCATCGTTTAGTTCTACCAGCTGGTTATTATGAATTCTGATATCGAAAAGAAATACCATAGTCCGAATATAGGGCCCCGACAGGAAAAACAAATTTTATCAAAAACCATTACTTTGGCAAAGTCGGGCTGTCTGATACATTGCTTGTTTAATCTCTATTTAATATTTTGTTCGGTACGAGCCGATAGTTCTTTCATTGCTTCGCACTGGATGTCCTTGCCGTATAGGTTGTTCTCATTTACGGCGTAAGCTTTTACGGCTTGGCTGTCAATTTCATTTTGCTGGTCTCTACGAAGGACTTCTTTAAAACAGAGCTTGCGCATAGTAACTTCGTTCTTATCATCCCCGTCTGTATTTTCTATGATGCTCAGCAGAAAGTCCAGTTCCAGAAGTTCCATACCGCTCTCAAGGTCTTCACCTCTTGCTTTAGTGGCTGCCGGTTTTGTTTTCACGGCGGTTGCTTCGGAAGAGGCGTCGCCCGAAGGATGCAGCTCAACAACTTTGTCAGAAGATTTTTTGGCGTCATTCTTTTTTGCGGTACCCCAATTCATTCCTTGGTCCTCCAAATTAACTTAAAGTATAATGTCTTGTTATCATTCCACAATTTTTCAGCCTTGTCCGAAAATCACAATCCGGGCTGTTTGAGCTTAGTATGTTTATACACTTATTCTGTCGTACAATCAACTAAAAACAGGGTAAATTCCTGTTGTTTTAACTTAATGAGATTTGCTTTGAATAGCTTTGGTTCGATATGTTTACGATTTGATGAGTTTTTTTGATAAGCCGGAAATAATCGGCTCCAGGAGTGTTTTTAGGCTTTGTTAGGACTTTTTTAAAAAGTGATTCAAGGGCTTTGTTGTATACCTGTTGCAGATGGACAGGTTCTGTTGCCTTCCCCCCCTCGGAATCAGCGTTACGGCAGGATTACTGCTGTTCCGGTATATCGTCTCGTCGCTCTTCGCCGCTTCTGTGCTCCGGTTCATTATGCGGACAGGTGCTTTTGCGACGCTCTTCACCGTTGCGGCGTTCTGCTCCATCCCAAGGCTGGTTTTGCTCATCCTGCTGTTCCTGAAGCTCTTCTACTTCTTCGCAAGAATCTGTCTGTTCTAACTGCTCCATTTCATCAGTCATGATATTAAACTCCCCTAACTTGTAACTATTTTTGATACGGTTTTATTCTGCGATTTATCTTTTGCTCTTTTCAGATATAGGGTCACTTAATAAAAAAAGAAAAAATACTACGTTTTTTTCGGCGTTTTGAGAGCAGAAAATAACCTTCCTTTGGAAAACAGGTGGAGTTTTCCCTGGGATTTTCGGTGGAAAATGGCTTTTTCTCAATTATGGGTTCCAGGTACCAGGCTCAATGGTGTTTTTTATAAGACCAGCCAGTTGTTGCTGTCGGATTTGAGTGCCTATGGTGTTGAATCCCATACCGCCCATTCCTCCCATACCCGCCATACCCATTTGGTTGTATCCGCCGGGATAACCGGCTCCGCCTGCTTGGCCGCCCCAGGCGCCCGCTGAAAGCGAGGTGCCGCTCCTTAAACCCATTGTCCTTGTACCAAAACCTCCGTAGCCTCCCCCGCCTCCATACATTCCCATTCCGCCATAACCACCGCCTCCATAGCGGCCGCCAAATCCGGTTTGTCCGAAATTTGCCGCTCCCGCTTGGCCGTAAGCGCCGGCTCCCATCTGTCCCGCCTGACCCTGATTAACACCAGCGCCGAAAGCGTAATAGTCGGCAGGACGTGAAGTCAGGTCGCAAACGTTGTAGAGACGTGTTGTTTGAACTTTTGGCTTGGAATCTTTTGTGCCTATGACGATTACTCCGTCGGTAGTCCAATAGTCCAGTTGATTTTGTCCATTGGAAACAGAGGCTAACAAAATCTTCAAGCCTGTTCGCAAAGGTATCTCGGAAAAGCCATCCATAGAGATTCGGCTGGCAGGTCCTACGTTTATTTGCTCTAATTGTCCCCAAAGGACTGCTATTCTTACTGGTGGTTTTGTTGAATTGCGCAGGACCTCCATAGCCTGGCTGAAAGACATATCAGAGCGCAAATCAGACAGGTTGACCTTTTGCTCGAGTAGTTTGAGAACGGTATTATTGTCGAATTTAACGCTTTTGCTGGGCTCGGTTTTTTTTGTAGCGACCGGTTTCTTTTCTTGAGTTTTTTTATCAGCAGTTGAAGTTGCCTTCTGTTCGCAAAAGCCTGATATGGAAAAAAGCATTATTACGGCTATTGGGATCCAAATATTAAGCCTTTTCATAGCTATTCTCCCTAAAAATGGCGATCCTTAAATTTCAATAAATTCTAATCGCGCGCGAGCCCAAATGTCAAGCAAAATATACCTGACAAAAAAGAAAATTTCGCAGTAGTTAAATTTGCTTTAATTTCCGTTGCTGAGGTTTATATCCTAAAAAAGAGGCTTATAACGAAGGAAACTGCTGATATATGGGCGAATAACGAAAAAATAGCTGATTTTTAGCTGTCTGCGGTGGGACCACCCTGTTTCAAAACCGAGAGGGCATCGAATTTATCATCCGCAAATTTGAAAACCTTGTCCAAACCTGCCACATCAAATATACATTTTGTTACTACCGCAACCTTGCAAAAGACAAGTTTGTATCCGCTTTTATCGAGCCAATTCTGCAGAGTAATCAGGTTCGATATGGTTATGGAGGACAGGATTTCTATATACGAAAAATCAATCACAACATTAAAGTCGCAATCTTTGCTGACCTTTTCGTTAAGCTCTTTGAGCTTTTCTCTTACTCTTGGTTCAGGAGGCAGGACGATATAAATAACATCTTCTGTTAATTTTTCCATTTCCATCCGCACACCCTGATTAAAAAAAGTACGTCTTTGCAACTCCAGAACATTATTATATCGGAATTAATCCAGGCAAAATTTAGCAAAAAAACGAGCTAATATTGGATGTCGAAGGTCTCTTCGGCAATTTTTTATTGCCTTTTTCGGTTAGTTTTTATCGGGGCGTTTTGGCATGAGACAAATTATCTATCCACTTGGCAGGTAAACAGTTACGATTGTACCCTCAGCCGGTCTGCTTGATATAGCCATCGAGCCGCCGTTGCAATGTATGAAACGCTCAGCTATAGACAGACCCATCCCTCTTTTTCGGCCAGCCGGTTTCGCTGAGAAAAAAGGGAAAACGGCCTTGCCAACAGTTTCGGAATTCATACCACAGCCGAGGTCGCTGACCGTGATACAAACGCGGCCGTTTGATGCGGATGACAAGGCAGTAACGTTTATAGGACCCGCCTTGCGGATATACGACTCAAAAGAATTGCAGATAATATTGGCAAGAGCAGTGACAATCTGAGCAGAATCCACAAAAACATCCTTAATATCTTCAGCCACCTCAATTGTAACATTGTTTGTTTGTGTTTTGAGTTTGTCGGCTGCTGATTTAACCGCCTGCTCGATTATCTGTTCGACATTAACCTTCCTTAATTTTGGCTGGCGAGGCTGGGCAAAGCTCAATAAATCTTCAGCCAATTGACTTATCTGGTGAGCGTTGTTTTGGATTTGAATCAGGATTTTTTTCTTTCCCTCATCGTCTTCGCTATCAGCAAGTAATTGAGCCCTGCCTGAAATCACAGAAAGAGGATTATTCAGCTCGTGTGCGGCGCCGGCGGCCATTTCTGCCAGGGCATCAAGTGTGTTATCTGAGACGGTTGCACTTTCAGCCCGTTTTTCTGAGGCTGCAATTTCAGTATTTTTCTTTGTCTTGGATTGCGGAACAGCAAAATCGGCAAATTTTTCGGCGTAATCCTGTTGTTTTTGACAGGCGGCAGTCAAACCGAGGATTGTGCCGGCTGTCAAAGCGACGGTCTTAAATCTATCCAAAAGGAGTGATTTTCGTACGGGGTGACGAAGCTCGAAGACCAGCATGGCAATCACTTTCGGTCCTGAAAATAGCGGCAGCGCAATAGTGCTGCTTAAATTAAACTTCACATCCAATTGTTTGAACAGCCAATCAAGGCCATCATAAGCATCAAAAATCTCAAAATCCTTAGTTATCGATTTTGGAAATGGTAATGCTTCTTTCGGCACGCTCAATAAAGAAGACCTTACTTTTGATGTTTCTTCAACGACAATAGCCTCGAGCGTTTTAGGATTTTTCTCAGGGACCAGATATAAGCAGACCAGACCGGTCTGATAGAACTTTTGCCACAGGCAGGCGAGAACTTCAGCAACTTCGATTATTCCATCTGTTGGGGCTATTTTTGAAAGAAATTCTGTTATGAATTTCACGTTGTTTGAATCGATTTTCATCTGACGGTTTTGTTCAGAAAGCTGTGTATTTTCTTCTGCCAGTCGGGCGGCGGTCGTATGAACTGCCTTTGGATTTTTGCTGGCGAGGTCTTTCGAGAAAAGAGCGGCAAATTCGCTTCTTTGTGCAACGGTATCCGGGAGGTTCCGTCTGATTTGCTCTAATCGTGTATCACTTATTCCCAGCATATCAATAATCTGCGGCGGCAAAGTCGGCAAATCGTAACTTCCGGAAAAGCCGATATCGCATTGTCGGGCGATTATGTCCGCCAGTTGCACAACAGGTGCAATTTCGGCTTCGGGCATACTTTTGTAAATCGCGGCTGTATCGGAATGATGGAGCCAGCAGGCCAGGACGATTTGTTCAGGCAGGTGCCACCTGCGAGCCAGTCTTTTGCCAAGAATTGTATGGTCGATGCCGAGGTTGGTGCGCTCGATATCACGAATACAAGAACCTTCTGTTTTTGCCTGCTCTATGAGTCTGATAAAACTTCTCGGCATAGCCTCGTCGAGAGCAAATTTGCCGAGGTCATGTAGAAGGCCAGCCGAATAAGCCAGTGACGGCTCTGTATCGGGTAGGGCAATTTTGGCTATTTGTTCGGCGCAACATCCGACGGCAATGCTGTGACGGACAAGCTGCCTTCTGAGTCGGAGCCTTTCAGGATTTGATTCAGAAGCTGAATAGATATTAACGGATAATAAGGCGTCACGAATATGCCTCAAAGGCAGCTTTTCCAATGCCTGTTTTATTGTATAAAAGTTTTGTTTGCCTGACAGAGCTTGTTGATGCAATGACGAAAGCAATTTTGCTGTATATGCCGGCTCGGCCTCTATAAGTTCGATTAGGCTTGAGGGGGTAAGCTGGTAATCATTCAGGCTGGAAAGGAATGAATCGGCAAGTGAGGGTAAGGCCGAGAGCGAACTGAGCCGACAAACAGCAAATTCGACGCCACGAGCGACTGTTGTGTCAGCAGGTTTGTCCGGCATTTGGTTTCACCCTCTCATGGAAAGCCACCACAGTTTCTAAATTTGCTGCCATCGACTATAAAAATTCTTTATTTGAGTTGAAGAACTTCGCCGATTCTGGATGTAAGCTCACCTATGTTGAAGGGTTTTCTGATGAAGTCTTCCGCACCAGATTTGAGCAGGTGGTCGATCTCATCCTGCTTTATCACGCCGCTGACGATAATAATCTTGATGTCCTCAAACTCAGGATTTTTCTTTATTGTATGGCAGACGACATTGCCGTTGACGTCAGGGAGCATATAGTCAAGCAGTATAAGGTCGGGGTGAAACTGCTGAGTTTGTATGCCGGCCTCATAACCGCTCGCTGCGGTTCTAACCTCGAACCTGCCGTCGCGAACGAGGACATCGACCATAAGCTCGACAATCTCGGCATCGTCGTCAACAATGAGAATTTTCCTTTTGCCGGAGTCAAGCTTATCAAGCGGGATACTATTTTCTTTCATAAACCTGACTAAGCTCTGGCGTGGAATTCTGCGGAATTTTGAGCCTGGAACTCGAAAGCCCTCTACTCTTCCGCAATCAAAACATCTGATAATGGTCTGCTGGCTGACTCCGCAAACATCAGCAGCTTCCCCGGTAGTAAATAGCTCCTTCATTTTATCTATCCCTCTCTTTTAACCAAGTCCATTTGATAAAAGGGTGCTCCAAACTGCCCTTTTGGCCCAGTTTAACTGCCAAAGATAGAATTTGTCAAGAAAGATTTCCATAAAAACTAATTTTTTAAGCTCAGCTGTCCGGTTTTTATAAGCCGTATGAAAAGTTAACCTGAATAAAAACCTCAGAATTCGTAAACTGCTGTTGAAAGCAGTTTTTTTAAAAGAACGGCTGGTAATCAGTCGAAAATCTGGCTTAGAGAGTAAATTTTCCATATTTTACACGAGAGAGAAAAAAATGATACAATAATCAGTGTAAGGTGCTCGCGATAAGGAAGGCTGAGAAGTTAGTAAAAGTTGTTTTTATTTAATCCAAAATTGCTGGTTCAAATGTTTAAATTCGGCTTGAAAGACTGAAGGAACTATCGGGCAATGTTAGCAGATAATTTACTTATCTGGAGGCTAAGGGGTGGGGATAGGCAGGCTTTTCGCCAGATATATAAGAAGTACAAAGACGAACTGCTGACAATGGCAATGTCGCTGTTGAATGAGGCTGATGAGGCTGAGGATGCATTACGCGAGGTCTTTGTTCTTTTTGCGAATAACGTTGCGAGATTCAGGTTATATGGGAGTCTCAGAAATTACCTTATAAGCTGTATTGTAAATCATATCCGTAACAGATACCGCCAGAAAATGTATCTGGTTGAAGAGGTGGACAGAGGCAAGCAGGATGAAGCGGATTCGCAACGGACGGAACAGCCGATTGCAGAAAATGAAAAGATACATAGTCTGATTGAATTCCTTGCGGAGATTCCATTGCAGCAGCGGGAAGTAATAATTTTGCATTTACAGGGCAACTTAAAATTTCGGGAAATAGCTGAGATGCAGGATACACAAATCAGTACTGTTCGAGCCAGGTATAATTACGGACTCGATAAGCTGCGGGCGATTTCAGACGGCAGAATAATATGAAAACAGATTCTGATAATATCAATTTGGAAGAAGCAATAGCAGATATACGCTGCACCACCGGAACCGAACTGGATGAGCGGATTCTCAGTGACGGTTTTGCAGCTTTCGATGAAGCTATGCGGTCAAAGCATTCTATCTGGCGAATCATCTTCAAGAGTAGAATAAGCAGGCTGACAATAGCCGCGGTCTTGATAATAGGCTGTCTTATCGCAGCTAAACTGCTCTTAACTACGACACCTGAAAAGCCGCCAACAGGCGTGGCAAAAAGAACTGATAGTGGTTTAAGCGAGGTTTTAGTTCCGGAAGAATTAAAAGAAAAGCAGGATTTCGATGAAAAAGCTACGGCAGAGAGTATAAAAACGGAGTTGAAAAGAGAATTAAAACAGATTGAGGACATGTTCGTAGCCAAAGATATTGAAGGTCTTATCGCGATGCTTTCAGACCATCCCCAGGAGATAAGGCTGGCTGCCGCGCTTTACCTTGCGAATATCGGCGATGAGCGTGCTGCAGAGGCCCTGCGAAGGCTGGGTTCGGAATCAGACGATGAAAGGCTTGCCGCTATATTTTCCATAGTCAGCTCATCGATTGAAAACCGTCTTGAGGAAACGAAGAAAGCCGGTCGATTGGAGGCTCAGCAAAGCTCTGCAATTGTACCGAAGCGGCCGCTTAGCGGCCAGGTTAGCGATGCTGAAACAGCAGAAGCTGTAATTGATGCTGTTGTTACAATCTCGTCCGGAGAACACTATACTGCAACAACTGATGCGAATGGTTTCTATTGTTTTGAAGATATAGGAAAGGACGGTAATTATAAGATTAACGTTACATCAAAAGAATATATCGGTATCACCGAGCAGGAGAAATTACCTGTTGTATATCTGTCGTCAGATTCGAGCCAGGTAAAAAATTTCAAGCTTGAAAAGGCCTGTATGATTGACCTGTTGGTAATGGACGAGGTGAATGAACCTGTTTCAAATGTAGAAATTTTTGTCACAAATCCGGGAGATAAAAATGATATCATTGATACGGGTTTTGAGCAAATAACAGATAGGAAAGGTTTTTTAGTTCTTGGCGGTCTTGACAGGGGGACTTTTAATCTCACGGCCATTCATAGAAGTCCGGGTATATTTGGAAATACAGTTGGACTATTACCTGATTATGCACCGCATCGAGTTACTATAAAACTCGAAAATCCTAATGATATTGAATATAAGGAAATAGTTCTAAGAAGGGGAGCTGAGGTGCGTGGACAAGCGCAGTTTGAGGACGGTTCACCCGGCAGTGACTTGATAGTTACCGTACAGCCGGTATGGTGGGATTTGCCCTTTGAAGTGTGCAATTATGTGACAGAGCATGATGGCGGATTTGAATTGGAAAATATTGCCGACGGTACCTACCTGATAAGGCTTATGGAACAAGCGGACAGTAACGACATTTTAAAGTTTGAGACTGAGCTGCCGCTGAAAGATGAGCCTTTTGTCATAATAATCCCGAAGGAACCGGGTGTTGCTGATTCTAACATACCGGACTTTAATATACCGGATGCAAACATGCTGGATGTGAACTTGCCGGATGTAAACATAATTGATGTTAACATATTGGATTTTAACATACCTGATTCAAACACTGAGCAGGCCGATTTTGAGATATAAAAAAATTTATATCTTCTCAAAGACCTTATTATCCCTGTTTTTAGTGCCGAAAACGATGTATTTCTGAAAAGTTTGGGATTACTTGTAAAAAAAACTTTATTTTTTCTTGCAGTCTCTACAAGTGTAGAGTAGTATCTACACAATTAAATATAAGGAGGTATTATTATGGCAGAAAACAAAAATCAATTAACAGGGGCCGAATGGCAGATAATAAAGGCCGTGTGGAAGGCCGAACCGTGTGCGGCACCTGCAATACAGGAAGCGCTTCAGAGACGGACGGGCTGGTCCTACAGCACCGTCAAAACTCTTATGGACAGAATGGTCACCAAAGGCCTGCTGCGAACAAAGAGGGTTCGAAATATTATTCTATACAGCGCTGCGATAACAAAAAAACAAGCGCAAAGAGGTGAGATTCTTCGCACCGTCAAAAGGGCGTTCGACGGCGCCCTGGCTCCTATGATGCAGTTTCTGCTGGAGAATAACGTTTCCAAAAAACAGCTCGACGAAATAGAAAAAATAATAAAAAGTAAAAAACAAAAAGCAAAAAGATAAATTTGCGGAGACCTGATTATGAACGCTATAATCGAAAGGCTAAATTCAGCCGGCGGTTTATTTGTCAACTTCTCTGCTTCTATGCTGGTTCAGGCAAGCATCTTGATTTTAATATTGCTTGCTTTGGATTTTCTCTTACGCAAAAAAGTACGGGCGGTATTCCGCTATTGTGTATGGCTGCTTGTTCTGGTCAAGCTTGTTATACCGCCTTCAATTTCATCACCACTTAGCATTGGAAGCCTGTTTGGTGATAAGCTGTCGGAAATAAAAATAGCTCAAACAGAATCATCGGGCCGGATTGAACAGGCTGGGGAGTATCACGGGCTTCCAGCCCGTGAGAACACGGCCAAGATGGCCGTGTTACAGGTGCCGGAATTGACAATCACAGAGCCGAAACCCGAGTTGTATAAAGAAATCGACCCTGCAGGAACACATCTAAGAAGCCTCGAATGGCAGAAAGAGCAGGCAAAAATTATAGAGGCCTCGACGGAGAAAGTTGAGAAGCAGCTAAAACCAGCTGCAGCATCAGTTTCCATTAACTGGCAGGGAACAGCTTTTCTGGCTTGGATAATTGTTGTGCTGATTTTGATATTACTGCTGATTCAGCGGGCGATGTTTGTCAGAGGGCTTGTCGCGCAGGCTGATGAAATAACTGGTGGCCTGAACGATTTGGTCAAGTCGTGCGGCAAATTGGTTGGTATGAGAGGCAAAGTCAGGCTCAAAACCTCGCCTAATGCTGCGAGTCCTGCAGTTTGCGGGCTTTTTAAGCCGGTAATCCTGCTGCCCAAGAATCTGGCACCGAGTTTGACTAAAGAGCAGTTAAAGGCGGTTCTGGTTCACGAGCTTATCCATATTAAACGCGGTGACTTGTGGATTAATCTTTTTCAGGCGTTACTGCAGATAGCATATTTTTACAATCCTCTCGTCTGGCTGGCCAATACGATTATCAGAAGAGCCCGCGAGCAGGCTGTCGATGAGGCTGTTCAGGTTGCCCTCGGTGAATCGGCTGAAAGTTATCCGCAGATTTTAGTCAATGTTGCAAAACTTGCTTTTAAGAGACCGGCTTTGAGCCTGCGGTTTATCGGTGTTGTTGAAAATAAAAGCGCACTGAAAAACAGAATCGTCAGAATGCTGAGCCGGCCGATACCAAAAAAAGCAAAGCTGGGCCTTATCGGTTTGGTTTCAATATTTCTTGTTGCTGCAGTCCTTTTGCCGATGGCCACCGCTCGGAACGAAGAAAGTATAATCGAACTTGAAAAACCTAAGTTCGAGGCGACTTTACCCAACGGCGTAACGGTGGAATTGGTGGGGACATGCCAGTACACCGAAAGCGGCATTAATTGTTACAGGCCTGATGGTTTACCTCTTGGTAAAAGTCTGAAAATCGCAAAATGGAACCAGAAACCAAAGGCCGGTGATACCGGAATTATGTTAAAAGTCACCGGGCCTGAAGATTTTTCATTTTCATACGATAAAATCCTTGGAGCTAAAGGTTGGGAAGGTTCCTGCCAGGTTATAAACGAGAGCGGAGAAGAGCTCGAGGGGTATGAAGCGGCCCTGACAAGATTTGATGATAAACAGATGACAACGGAGCTTAAGTTTGGTGTCGCCGCGGGGGCGTGGAAGACTGTTGCCGAGCATGACGGCAGGTCAATGGCAATTAATAACGGTATTTCATTTACGAAAGCAACAGAAACCGAACAAGGTGTTCAGATTTTTACAACAGATACGCTTGGCAGGGATGTTACCCAGCGAATAGTCGCAATTGATAATAACGGCAGGCTTCATCCCTGGAAAGGTCATACCGGCTCGGTATCTGACAGCCAGATACGTCAGTCTGTCGGGACATTTCCAAATCTGAAATTAGAGCAAATCGAAAAGTTTCAGTTTCAGACCCGGCCTTACGAATGGGTAGAATTCAAAAATGTCTCACTCAAGCCGAATTTCAAAACCGATATTAAAATCGAAGGTGGAAAACCTGCTGTTCAGACTCAGGCGGCAGATGCAGGAAAGAACAGTGAATCAGAGCAGGACAATTTGCAGCAGTTAATCGATTCGGCAAGGGCCGGCCAAATGGTAACTATTCCCAAAGGCGTTTATACCGAGCCTATTGTGATAAATAAATCTCTCAGGCTGAAAGGCGAGGATGCAAACGATTGTATCATAGAGGTAACAGCCGATGAGCCCGCGATTTTTGTAGATACAAAAGGAAAAGGATTAGTGACAATTGAGAACCTTACAATCAAATGGCAGCTCGCGACGAGTGATAAAGATATCGAGTATCCCATTGCTTTAGTTGCGAAAGATAGCAGAGCCCAAATAAAGAACTGCAATTTTGTACCGCTGGGTAACTTTCAGAGGTCACCATTTGCTGTAAGGGCCATGGGCTTTACCAATCTTAATATTGATAATTGCCGATTTGAAGGTTTCGAATACACAATCCAGTTCGGCGATGGTACCGAAGGTATTTTACAAAACAGTGTTATCGCCAACAGTGGCCACCAGGGTGTGATTAACTATTCCGGTTCAACGCTGCGAGTTAAAGGTAATATTATAACAGGTTCAAAGTTCCACGCCGTACGCAGCACCGGAGGTAAAATCTATGTAGAGGATAATCTTCTAATCAAAAATGCGAACAGAGGTATATACCTCGGCAATAAAAGCGCGAGCGGTGCAATTACAAATAATATAATAATAGGCAATGGGACAAATATCAGCGGCTTTGCAAACTCACAGGTGTCAATAACAAATAATATCATCGCGGATGCGGGTTATGCAGGCATCTCAATGCGCGACTCATGCAGACTTTTAATTGCTGATAATATTTTCCTTAAAAACGACCGCGGAATAATTTTACACGAAGAGGCTGGTAAAAATTCCAACAGGATATCCAGGAACACCTTCTGGAAAAATAAAGTTAATTTTGAAAATATAAAGCAGTTTGCACCTCCGATAGAGGCTGAGCCGGGCCTAGTTGACCCGAATAACGGAGATTTTTCACTAAGAAGCGGTCCTGTTCGGGAACAGAATCAGGGCCTTAAGAAGCCTGAGATATTCAAGGGCCTCTGGAAAAAGTTCAAAAAGCTTGAGTCTACAAAATAGCGATTTTTGTAAAAGGAAATCTTACCATTTGAAATAGCAGGTATAGTGGCGATAGAACAGGCCGATAGAGCGCATAGCAATAATGGCAAAGAGCTGAACAGCGAGATTGGCGGCTAATTTTCCTGAGGCCGAGAGAAAAGTTTCTTCTTCCACGCCCCCAAATTGTCCTGTATTCAATTCAATCAAAACAGCAATAATCAGCAAAACAACCGTAACCAGATAAGGGAAAAAGGCTTTGATTATGGGCGTGAGGATGTAATCGGGTCTTAACAGGGTAAAATCTTTGGCAACTGCTGTGACGAGAATGGCTGCGGGAAAGAAAAATAAACACAGGAAAAACAAAAATTTTAAAAGTATCGGCCAATCGTTGAAATTTTTCAGGGCTTCGGGCGCAATAAAGCCGGATTTACAGCAAATAGCAGATGTGATGATAAAAGGCAATAAGGTAAAGATCAAAGTGAGAACGAAAATCAAAAGAGGTTTTATAATATACCACAAAAAAGATAGGGCTGTTCCGAGATAGATTTCCGGCAGTCTATCTATATCAAAAGCGGTTTCATAAATAATATTCAGATAAAAACCGAGCAGCCAGCCCCAAACGGCGATGAAGGTGACGTAGTTACAGCAGAAGGCTTGCGCAAGAAAAAAATTGAAGAAAATAATGGCGATTATAAAAACAATAGATGTGACATTTTGAGCGTCAAGGAACAGCTTCCAGTTATCAACGAGAGCAGCTCTATAGAAACCTTCGACCGGCTCAGTTTTTTCAACATCCGGTTGTGGTTCGACAATCCGGGGCGTCTGATTGCTTTCGGAGGGTATTATTAAGGCCTGGCCGCAGCTTAGACAATGCTGCTGAGTCTGGGCTTTTTCATCGGCAAAAGCCATCCGAGCGCCGCACCTTGGGCATTCACATTCTATGCTCATAGCCGGGTTTTGCCTGCTCACGCTTCATAGCGTCTACAAAGCATTTTATGTCGTTGGCCCACATCTGGGCCTCGAGCAAATCCACAATATCCGCTTTAACGAGTCTTGCAAGATGGCTTTCCATCGTCAGCATTTTTTCACCGGTCTTGTTTTGAGTTTTTGTCTGCAGCTGGGAGTAAATCTGTTCTGTTTTGCCGGTTCGAATCAGATTTGCGCAGGCGTAGTTGTTGTTCATAATTTCCATAGCGACGACCCTGCCGTTACCGTCTTTTCTTGGAATGAGCTTCTGGCTTACTATATAAGCCAATCCTAAAGAAAGCTGATTTTTGACCTCGCTTTGCTTGCCCTCTGGAAAATAGTCGAGAATTCTTGTTATTGTGCCTGTTACATCTCTTGTGTGAAGCGTTGAAAATACAAGGTGCCCTGTTTCGGCGGCCATAAGCGTCATAGCGATGGTTTCAGGGTCCCTCATCTCACCGACGAATATGATATCGGGGTCTTCCCGCATCATTGACCGCAATCCGTCCACGAATGATTTGACATCCCTGCCGATTTCGCGTTGAGATATTACCGAATGCTTCTGTCCGTAGAGGTATTCTATAGGGTCCTCAAGTGTGATGATTCTGCAGGCACTTTTTTCGCTGATTCTGTCGATAAGGGAAGCAATGGTGGTGGATTTTCCCGCACCGGTTATGCCCGTAATAAGCACCAGGCCGTGTTTTTTGTTTATGATATCTTCCCAAACGTTGTTTGGAAAGCCGACCTTCTCTACCTTGGGAATGTCAAGCGATAACGCCCTGATAGCTACACAGATACCATCATTTTCCCAGAAGACATTTATTCGAAACTGTAGTCCGCCGAGCCGGTATGAGGTGTCCACACTATACTCGTTTTTAAGTTTGTTTAACTTTTCATCGCTTAATAACGGATAGATGAGCTGCTTTGCTACTTCCTCGGAGACAGGCAGCCCTTTTAACTTTACAAGGTCACCATCTATACGATATGTCGGCTGAACTCCGATTTTGATATGCAGGTCGGAAACGCGCATAGCGCCTTTTTCTTCGAAGTAGTGAAGCATATCCAGTATGCTCAGACTACCGGTGTTTTCGGTGTGGTATACCTTTGCAGTTTCTGAATAGCCTTCAGCCATATTTATCTTTTCTCAGAAAACCAATCCTGAAGGTTTTTCGCCAGGATTTCGACGTCCTTACTTTCCATTATGTGGTCAATGATAGCCGGCTTTATTTTCAGCCTTTTCATAGCTTTGTGAACGCGGCTCCAGAGCTGTCTTTCTTTTTCAGTGTTTTTTGCCAGATACAGTTCGGTGACCAAACCACTGATTTTTGAGAGCATAATCTCATCAAGGTTTTTATAATAGCGTGAAATCACGCCTCTTTCGTATGTTGAAAGACTTTTTTTGGCCATAGGATTACGATTCCGGGCACTATAATGTGTTCCGTATGGTATATTTTTACCTAATTATTATAAATAAATCAAGCTATTAGTTTTAGTTCATCCCGGAACCCCTATTATTCCTGCCTGAAATTCTGAAAACGATATTTTTCTAAGGTTTTATGAAGACTACCATATTTTTGCTGGCTTTTGAAATAGGAGCCGCTATAATTGGCGGACCGTTATTAACAAACAGAATTTGGCCATAGTGAGATAAGAGTAGAGGAAATGTCGAAACGCCAACGATTTATGTACCACGGGCTTCCAGCCCGTGGTAACACGGTCAGAATGGCCGTGTTACTTGCGGCAGTATGTTTTCTGCCTGTTTCTTACTCGGCTGGAATGGAGAGTGAAAAGGCAGGCGCTTTCGCCGGCCTTGACCTGCGGCTCGAGGGAAAGTCTGTTATTAGTTATCAACTTAGTACCGGTGAACACAGCCTTGTCTTCGGCGAGGGATTTGTGATGTCGATAGGCGGTAATAAGTTTTCGTCTGACAAGGCTGTCGTCTGGCTTAAAAGCAGATTGAGCGATTTTCAGGGGCGGGCACGTATCGACTACGAAGCGAAGGTTTATCTGACCGGCAATGTATCCTTTCAAGAAACTAAGAGCGGCCTGATGGTAAGCCTGAGACAAAAAGAGGTTGAAGATGGCCAATCGCTGGCTGTATGGTTTGAAGTAAGCGGAGAAGTTTTTATAACAGCGGACGACAGAGAGATAAAGGATGTTCGCGGATTAGAGCTTTACCAAAAAGCAGAATCAGTGTTCGCATCTATTAAACCTGCTTTTGTTATTCAACGCGAGGCTATGGTTCCCGAGTGGGTTGAGAAGAAAAAGGAACCTGAGCCTGTAAAAATAACTGAGAAGGTAGAGAAAAAGGAAATCGAAAAGAAACCAGAGATTGCTAAACCGAGTTTTGTTGAAAAGGCAGTCGTCCAGGAAAAGGCAAGAGAGGTTCCGAAAGAGAAAGAGCTGAAATTTATCTACCCCGTCCATATAGAGCCGGTTGGAGAATCAGTCCCGGTAATAGAATCAGCCAGAACCGAGGACGGCCTGGATGTGGCAACGATAATCGGCAGATTCTATTTATGGCAAAAGCAGGATGAAGGCGACAGCCTGTTGGAATTGCAGGCAGACAGGGCTGTTGTATTTTACTCCAGAGACCAGATAACGATGGACCAGGAAAATGCAGATTCAGAAGATATTCTTCCCAGGGGCGCTATAAAATCAATATACATAGCCGGCGACGTGATGATGGCAGAGGGCTCGAGAACGATTCGGGCTGATGAGGTATATTATGATTTCGAGAACTCGAATGCGATTGCGACGAACGCAGTGATGAGAAGCTTCGATGCCGACCGCGGAATCCCAATATATGTTCGCGCAGCCAAGTTAAGAAGATTGTCAGAAAACAAGTTTGCAGCGGAAGATGCTGTTTTGACAAGCAGTGAGTTTCATAGGCCGCAGATATCTGCAACGGCTTCCGGAGTTGTCATCACAGATACGACTGCCCGCGATACGGAGGCTGGTACTGTTTCGGACAGCAGTTACGAAGCTGAGATGCACGATGTGCGATTTAAAATGGGCGAGAGGACTATTTTTCGGTGGCCTTTTATTCGGAGCAATCTTGAAAGGCCTGATGTGCCTATTAAGAAGGTACGTATGGGGCATGATAGTGACTGGGGGACATCCCTTGAGGTTCAGTGGTATCTCGCCCGGCTGCTGGGACTGCAGGAACCTGAGGGAGTTGAAAGTACTTTATTGACAGATTATTTCAGCAAGCGGGGTTTTGGTGCGGGCGTTGATATCAGTTATGTAAAAGAAGACTACTTCGGCAGGATACAGGGCTATGCGATTAAAGACCACGGTAAAGACAACCTCGGCCGGCACGGAAGTCGGGAAGGTCTTGAGCCCGACAAGGAATTCCGCGGCCGACTAAGCTGGAGGCACAGACATTTTCTGCCCTATAAGTGGCAGCTTACAACTGAGATTAATTATTCGTCGGATGAGTACTTTATAGAAAGTTTCTATCGAGGCGAATTTAACATTTACAGGCCTGAGACATATATCCACCTGAAAAATATAGAGGGCAACCGAGCTGTTTCGATACTGGGCAAATGGAGGATAAACAATTTTGACGATACGCTGGAAGAGTTGCCGACTGTCGAGTATCATCTTGTCGGAGAGTCTTTCTTTGAAGACAGGTTGACACTTTACAGTGACATACAGTTAAGTCGTTTTCGGCAGAGAATCGGCCACAACCATACGATTCAAATCGACGAGCACCCGTTTACCTTTATGAGTTATCGAACAGAGGTCGATATGCCGCTCAATGTGGGTTCGGTTAAGGTTGTCCCGTATATTGCCGGTACTTTCGGTTATGATGACCGCAGCGGCTTTAGAAGGACGCTTGTTGACGGCAGCTATATGGGCCAATTCGGTTCGGACAGGGTTTGGCTTACTGAGGCCGGCGTTCGGATTTTCCCCAGACCCTGGTGGAGGGTTTATCCGAATGTTCGTTCCCGACTGTGGGATTTAAATCAG
>Ga0315551_10001337_pt1 | contig 18719 bp, 20 predicted proteins | sample SalMarSW160290MG_FD_203678 | JGI IMG/M metagenome (GOLD analysis project Ga0315551, IMG submission 203678) | Salt marsh sediment microbial communities from the Plum Island Ecosystem LTER, Massachusetts, United States - Salt Marsh Sediment SW1602-90 ...
GCTTTAGAGAACGCATGGTGTTTCTTAGTGATTCCCCTGAGAAGTACAGTTGCATAGCGGTCGTTATGGCTTTCGGGTTGTGTTTCATGCGTTCGAATCCTATGTTTATGCTGTAGCTTTTTCCACAATCTAAGCAGAGGTAGCGTTGGATATCTCCGCTTTTGTTGTGTCGTATGCCCATTTTTTTGGTGTGGTTTGAGTGGCAATATAGGCAATCGGATATTACGACTTCTTGAATGACGTTTTGTTTAACCTGTTCTTTTATTCGTTGGCTAAATTCTACTGCGTAGATGTGTTTACATTTGACTTGTCGGTATTTGTTGTCTGGGCATCCGCATATCCATTCTCGGTCAACCATTGTGACAGCGTATTCTCCGTTTCCGCTTTGGGATTGTACTGTGTAGAAATCATCTTCGATGCGTTTGACTTGTCCGTTTAGGTGTGCTATTTGTTGTCCGCGTTCTTGTCGGGTTGTTATCAGTTGTGTTGCCATATTTGTTGCCTCGCATGTTACCTTACAACATCATTACTTATAAACTTTGAGGTAACGCACGAGGCAACATTAATATACTTGTGGCTTCAATAGTTACCGTGAAAGAGGTAACAATAATGGTAGAAATAACAAGCATAAACAAAGCTGCAAGCACCAACGAATCTCTCAGAACAACAATTCCACGGGCTATAGTAAACCAATTTAATCTTACTTACAAAGACAAACTTGAATGGATTTTGAAGGTGGAAGGTGGAGAATTAATAATTCAAGTTAGACCGATAAAAAGCACAAAGTGAAGGTTTGACTATTGCAAAAACCCCTACACATTGAACTCATAGCTACCGATGGCAATGTACAAAAAAGAATGTTATGGGCACACTCTGCGGTTAATGGTGTTTACTGTGGCAGTTGTAACTACGGTCGCGATATTCATGTCACATATCATGCGGACGGAAATGTTTTCAATAATTTCAGTGGGAAAACGACTAAAGCCTTCACTTCAAAAACATTTGAGGAGTTTACAGGGTATCAGCAACTCTTATGTTCTGCTTTTTCAAATAATATATCCCATTTGTATTATCCGCCTTACAAATTAAGAAAACTGGATGCTATTGTAAGCATTGACTTTAGGAAATACAAAAAAGGTGTTGGCTGTATGGTGTTTCTAGTGGAGGCTAATTTTAATGCATTAGCGGATTTAGTTAAGCATTTTCAAACTGGAAATCAACCAAAAATAACTGAAATCCACTCATTTATGAACTGTAATCCTTGGCTCGCTATTGTTGTATATGGTGATGTCTATGCATAGAGCATCCAAAGCCGAGTGAGAAAAAATTGTCAGACACCGAAATTACCCATGAACCCCCAAAAAAAGCCAAAACACCGAAGAGGTACCAGAATCCTATACCCCCTTATATAAAGGCTGAAACACAGATTGCCCTTCACGTAGAATTCCCATTTGCTTTTACGATATACTTGAACTTTTTCAGCCAGCTTAGTTTTTCTTGATTTTTTGCTCTCACACAATTTTGGTTAATTAAATAAAACGTCACCTAACTTATGTTAATTCATTATTTGTTACGTTTTTGTGTTCCTGTATACAAAAACATCAACGAAACTTATTCAGAAGACCCTTTTCTTCAAGCAGATGCGTCTTAAGCCCCCAAATGAATCGTCGAAACTGATCGAATCTTATAAATACGTAGTTATTAATCCTTCAGAATAAGGCACACACTTTTCTGTTGTGGGAAAAAACGGCAAAAACGCATACAGGAAGCTGGCACTACAATGTTTGAAAAGCTGATCCGTGCCTCTTTTATTGAAAGACCTGCTGATTTTTAATAGTTGGTTGGTGATTGCGCCGCCTATTCCCGCATGTGATGGATTTTTAAACACGCGAAATCTTTTCGAACGGTTATTTTTTACACTATAAAGTTAAAAAAGCGCCGTAATTCAGCGGAAAGTATAGCTAAACAATTAAAAAATAAGCTTATTTGCCGTTTCTACGTTGTATGATGTGCGAAGAGCCTTACTTTTCGCGATGACGAGGCTTAGCTGTGGTAATTGAAATAACTTTAATCATATCCATTATGAAGTTGACCAAAAACGGGTCTGCATCACGTGAATCTGTTGTCAAAGACGCAAAGCTTCCATCCGATATTGCCTCAAAATTACTTAGAAAATTCCAAACTGACGGCATGGTTTATCTAAGTGACAATAACGTTGATGCTGATGCGAACAGTCGCCTAAAGTTGGCTGTTAGGGCTGTAGCCTTAGGCGCTGATATCGAACGCGTTAGCGATTTTCTTCGTTGGCAGGAGTTTGAGGACATTGCCGCCATTGCGTTGGAAAGAAACGGCTACGTCGTTGCCAAGAATGTGCGTTTCAAGCATGCTGGGCGGAAATGGGAAATAGACATAGTTGGCTGCAAAAAGCCCTTAGTCATATGCATAGACTGTAAACACTGGCGTCGTGGGATGGCGCCGTCAGCTTTGAAAAGAATCGCTGAGGCGCAGGTGGAAAGAACAAGGGCTCTAACTGAATTGTTGCCACATGTTTCCCTTGAAATCGAATGCGCCAAATGGAACAAAGCCAAATTTATCCCCACCGTCTTGTCGCTCACACAGGGCCGCTTCAAGTTTTACGACATGGTGCCCATTGTTCCTGTGCTTCAGTTTCAAGATTTCTTAAGTCAGTTGCCCGCATACACAGAATCGCTGAAGTATTTCTCGAAGGAATTTGATCATTTAGGTCATGATTTTTAAAATTGGTGTCTTAGCGAACCGTGCGGCAGGGTAGAGGCTCATAAGGAACATTCCAGCTAACGCCGTAAATAACAATGCCGCTACTTCCAAGAGAGTTACGGTCGTCACTACTGGGTTAGGCACCAAGATTAACAGCGTCGTTATTACGCCTAAGGAAATGCCTACCGCAAAACTCGAAAGCAAGATAACAATGCTTTGGACCGCGAGAATAGCGATGACCGCGTTTGGTTTCGTTCCAGTAGCTCGCAAAATCGCGAATTCTTGACGCTGCTCATCCACGGCAAGCATTGTATAGCCTATTAGGCAAAGAGCAGCCGATGCCAAAGTAAATAATGGCAAAAGCATCACCGTCGACCAGACGGAACCGAGAAAACTAAGATTCTCTTGAAGTACTTCATCCAATTCAAAAACGGTCAGATCCGAATTTACGCTGGTAATTTCGTCTTTTATCTGCGCTAAAGTGGCTGAGCGATCGGCTGAAGGCTCTAGTTTGACAAGCACAATGTTGGGGTTAGACATGTTAGTGAAGGTCTGCAGTTGTTCGACGGGAACGTAGGTGACTTTGCCGTTGTTTATTGGGTCTACACAAACGCCTACTATGCTGAACGTTCGGTTTTGCAGCCGAATGCTTTGGGATAAGGGTTGCGAGAACATTGTCTGCGCTATAGAATCGCCGATGACAGCTTCCCATGCGTCTTCCGTATTCAAAAATCGTCCCTGAATGGACCAGGTGGCTGTGACTTTTTCAGGGTCAACACCGACTATTAATGAATCTCCTTCGCGACTATCGCCAACTGGAATAGTCACTAAAGTTTCAGGGTCAATCGTGAAGTTGCTTACTTCTTGAATGTGCTCTTTCAAAATCAAGCGAGCGTCAACAGTTGCTATTCCAGGCGTGGAATTTAACTGCTGGAGAATCGTACTTGGTATGGCGAGCCTTTCGTCCAGATAGTCAAAATCACCGTTTTCTGCGGCTCCAAAGAACTTTGACAAAAGCAACTTGTACTGAGCGCCCATGCTATTGTGGGCTATTACGATAATGTTTTTGCCGATGGCGTTTTCGACCCATGACTGCGTTGTGTCGCTGGCAATTATACCTCCAGAGATTGACACTGTAAGCAAGACGAAAACTATCGAGAGCAATAGAATAATTCGGATGCTTGCTGATTGCCGCCGGAACAAGCTTCTTGACGCTATTTTCAGAGTTAACCCGAACCGCGATAATGGTTTGAGCTTACGCCCCGTGCTTAATCCGAAGTATTGCACGGGCGAAAGTGCCTTTATTGGCGATAGTCTGGCGGCGTCTAGCATGGGTTTTGTTCCAAATATGAGTGCAAGCGCAAAAAAGGCGGCGAACACCAACGGCGCAAGCCACAAATCTGGAGGTTTCTGATAAGCTTGGAAGTGTAAAATGTTGGTAACGGCAAAGTCGGCTACAAACCCAAGCACCAAGCCTAAAACGCAACCCAAGAAGGTTATTACGAGTAGTTCAGTCATGAAATATCCGAACACGAGACCGTTTGGGCATCCTGCTGCCTTTATCAACCCGAAATCCCGCGTTCTTTGCTTCATCATTAAGAAAATGATAAAAGAGGTGATTACGGCGCCTACAGCGAAAATTAGAATTCCAACGAACAGGACAAACTGCGAGAAGACTGCTGATAATCCATGAGTTAAAGTATCGCCTACAGCTGTTATTCCGAAGCCTATTCTCCTGCTGAAGAGCAACAGGAAAAGCGTGGACGCGACACTTAATGTTAAGGTAGCCATAGTCAAGCTTGTTTGCAGCTTTCTGCGCAGAAGGTCGTTTACTGGAAAAGCAGCTTTACTCATTTCGACTCGCCAGTCTACCGTCTTCCAAGCACAATGCCTGATCGGCTAGTTGCAGTATTTCTGAATCATGAGTTGCAACGATAACGGTTTTCCCATTAGCCTTCAACATCCTGAGCATCTGCGTTATTTTCTGACCATTTTTTGTATCCAAATTTCCAGTCGGTTCATCGGCGAGAATCAGCTGGGGGTCGTTCGCTAAGGCGCGAGCAAACGCTACGCGCTGTTGTTCACCGCCGCTCAATTGGGCAGGAAAATGATTAGCCCTGTGCTGTAAATCCACTGTTTCCAGCAATTCTGTGACACGTTTTTCTATTTCCGCTTCGGGTTTTCTGCTCCATTCCATTGGAAACGCGACGTTTTCCGCTACCGTCAAAGTTGAAACAAGATTGTAAGATTGAAAAACGAAGCCAACATTATCGCATCGAAATTCCGCCAAAAAATCCTCGTCTTGAACCACCAAGTCTTGTCCTAAAACAATTACTTCTCCGCTTGTGGGCCTGTCAATTCCGCTTATAATGTTGAGCAGAGTGGTTTTTCCAGAGCCAGAAGGACCGCAAATGGCAACAAATTTGCCTCTTGCAACGTTTAGGTTTACGTCCTTTAGGACTTCAACTTTCGTTTCGCCCAGTTGATACGCTTTGCATAATGAATGCACATAAACTACGGAGTTATTCGGTTCCGTCGTCATGATAGAGGATATGTTGCAAATTATAATATGCTTTTAGGTACGATTGTTTTACACTGGCTTTTTATAGAGTGAAATTTCCCCTATCACGTTTGAGAATTCTAATCTTGTCAGGAAGCTTGTCTTTTTCCCAGTCAACCCAGCTGATCTCCTTGAAAAGCCACTTTTTACCTAGGTGCGCTGCGGCCACCGCGTGTTTATGCTCATTGTCTCCAGGCATGAGTTCGTTGAGGAACCTGAAGAGTTTGTCGATCTGTTGCTTGGGGAAATACGCGTAGTAGCTGGCGTTTTTTACTTCAAAAGCATAGGTGTGCGCGCCTTTTCTAGCCATAATGTCTGGTAGCGGGCTCAGGCTTGGGTTGCTGACGGGGATGCGCACGGCGTTGTAGCCGTTTTTCTGCAGGCGCTTCACGAGCACGGTTTCGCTGTAGAAGCCTCGCTTGCGCCATCGGCGAAGTTTAATTCTATCGATTTCTTTGACCACTGGCTTTCCCTCAGCAAGACCTGCGTAGTTAGAATAGCGCGGAAAATATAAAAAATATTCCGCATGGGCTTAAACGTGGAAGTGCCGTTGATGCTTTTGTATTCAGATTCTGCGCACGAGCATGTCTGGAGCACGCTGGTGACGATTATAGTCACATGTAATACATATGCAACTGACTTCACGGACTAAGAAATTTCCATCATGGACGAAGCAAAAATAATGATGTTTTAGCCTACACTGAGCAGTGCAAAAGTATACTCTCATGCAAAACAAGCTGGAAAAAGCCTTTGTTTTACAGCATTGTTGCCCAGAATTTGCCTTGGTGAAAGAAAGACAGCGAGCCGCTTGGATAGCATCGTATACGAAAGCATCAACAGAACTAACTTCTAAAAGGCTTAACCGTTTCTGCTTATTCAAAAAACTCGTTATACACTTTTGCTGATGCGCGCTACCGTTCATTAAATAACAAGTCAGGGAACTGGAATCAGGCAGAGACTCGAAGCAAATTCGAAGAAACGCCCTCGCAACTTCGCATGGAGATTTTCGAAGGTCTTTATATGAGGTCACGACTATCTCCATGCCTTAGCCTGAAATCAGAGGTTGAAAAGTCAAAATAAGGCTTTTTGGCTGTTTTAGGCTTATTTTCGGCTTTTTAATTTTTTAGCTGTTAACAAAAAACGGCGTGATTTTTGCGCGGGTTCAGATTCGATTTTGTACAGGTCAATAGCTTGACGTTTGCTCAGAAATAAGCGCTAAAATTGGCTGATTTTTTAAAAAAGATTGACCGAAAAGCCGTTGGTTACAAGGTCGATTTTGGAGATTTATGTACAGTTTTTTGAATATTGCCAATTCTGAAATAAGCTCTTTAATTGATCTTGAAGGACAGTCTACTAGTCACATGGAGGAAAAGGCGTGTCCTTTGACCATTTTGGAACAGGCACCGAAACACTGACGCATAGTGTGGAGGGGCGAACTGTAAAAGTACAGTGGAACTGGGGCAAATTCAAAACCACTGAAGGATTCCCAGTAGACGACAGCATGATAAACTGGGTCATAGGTCAAGAGCAAGCCCTAAACGAGGGCTTCCTCTGCCTAACCGAGTGGGTTCACAAACTCAAGCATTTAGACCAGACACAGTGGTACGCACGCTGGAGCAAACCCGAGGAGCCAAAGTCGTCAGCCAAAAGCGTAATCAGCCCAGGACCCTATCTGCTGCTTTTAGGTGACCCTGGAACAGGCAAGTCCCTCCTCGGAAGAGCATTAGCCGAAAAACTAACTCAGGTTTACAAAGAAAACGGCATAAAACTTTTTGACGTCTTATCATGGAAAAACCCCGCGATGCCCAGCCAGCCACGTGTATCCATACACGCGGTTGGAGAAGGAAAAAAGGTACTGCAAAAAGAGCAGCGCAAAGAGTTTAAACACAAGTTCGCAACCAAAATCGGTCTCAAAGCCATACAGATTCTCATGCTTGTATTAGGAGTGTTTCTTTTGTCGTTAGGCTTATACTTCATGATTGACGCATGGCAAACCTGGAATGCTGGAGGCGTATCCATCGGAGGCACATCTTGGCAGGAATTATATAGCAATAACTTTTCAGCTTACTTCGTTGATCGGTTCATAAACCTCGTGCCTTTAACGTTCATACCGGGAGGAAGCTTAATTTTCTTCAGCGTTTTCATTTGGTGGTTCTCACGCTTAGGCGGACTAACCAATCTTCGCGGCATTGGAGGCGCACAACAATCAGATATTCCAAAACTCATTGTCGATAACGGTTCTGGAAACGCCCCCTTCGTGGACGCAACAGGGCACAGGAGCGCTCAACTCTTTGGGTCTGTAGCTTGGGATCCGTTTCAAACTGGCGGGTTAGGAACACCCGAGCACCAGAGGGTTACTGCAGGCGATGTTCATGTAGCATCGCTGGGGATACTATATATCGATGAGATTAAAAACCTGGACCAGGAAGAGGCGGTTACACTGTTAACGGTTCTGGAAGATGGCCAACTGCCCATAACTTTGCGAGGTAGATGGAATGGCGGAGCCACCTCGGCGATGGCTGTGTCAACTGAACCTGTACCAGCTATAACGTTTCTTGTGGGTGCCGGAAACTTTGACAGCATAGGTCAGGTTCACCCTGCACTTATGGACCGCATTTACGGCTACGGCAAAGTCGTGCGCATGAACAATGACATGCCCAACACGCTGGAAAACCGGCGCAAATACGTCCAGTTCATAGCGCAGGAAGTTAAACGCTTCAACCTCATACCGCTCAAACGGGACGCGTGCATGGAAATAGTTGAAGAAGGCAGACGGCGAAGCAACAAACGAGATGCACTTTCCACGCGGTTTAGACCTTTGATTTCCATAATCAAGACGGCTGCGATCTTGGCTATGAACGAGAACTGCAAAGCAGTTGAACGCCGTCACGTTCTAGAAGCTTTAACAGAACACTGCAAGACCATCCAAAAACAGCTGCTAGAACATGAAATGCATGAACGAGGAAAACTTTTAGAAATAAAACCCGAGGGCTTAAAGCTCGGGCAGATTCACGGTTTGGCTGTGGTCAATGACCCGTACAGTGGTGAGATGACGGGCAACGTTCTCGGCGTGAAAGCCCAGCTTGTTAGGAAAACTGAGCTTCCGAGAGACCAGCCCCTTAAGGGATATTACAAAGTAACGGGGGTTGCTAAGGGTCAGAGTTTTATTTCGGATAGCATCGCCAAGGTCAGAAGCGTTATCCTCCAAAAATACGGTGTGGACATCGCCCAAGACTATTTAACGCACATCGATTTTGCCCAGTCTTACGGAGTTGACGGGCCTTCTGCAGGCGTAACAATGGCTATTCTTTTGTGCTCGCTTATTGAGGGCAAACTGATACGACAAGATGTAGCTGTTACTGGCGAAATAAACCTCAGCGTCAGCGGTTCTATCCAGATCACAGCTGTAGGCGGCGTCCACGAGAAAATTAAGGCTGCTGAAGCTTGGGGTTTCAAGAAAGTGGTTATTCCGCAAAAGAATTACCTTCATTCGGTTGATGCGAGAGACTACACTATTGACATAGTGCCGGCTGCTACACTTGATGACTATCTTAAGGAATGTTTGGTGGAACAGCAATTTCTCAAAGTGCCTGCTCGCAAGTACAAATGACAACCCTGAACCCTTTCTAAAACGTCTTTTTTAGCCTTATTTCGCGTCATACTGTCACATTGCTGCATCAGGAGTAGGCTAAACCATTTGAAATTCTGCAGATAGCTCATTGCAAAATTGTTGTTCAGTAAGTTTCGTTGTGCCAATATTACTCTAAGTGTTGTTCATCACCAGCGTTCACTACGTCGTATCGTTCTGGCAGGCGTATACAAAAGCATAGACTAAAATCACAAGTTAGCTCACTTTTCACGGTCGCGGCTGCTAAATTACATAAGGCAGCGGGTTTTTGGTGGAAACATTTTTGAACCGTGAGCACGAAATAGACAAACGTTGGAATTGCTATGTCAAACTTCAAAGTGGTTAACAGAAGTTTCAGTTTTTCCACGAAAGGCGAAATAGAATTCGTGGACTTGACAGACAAAGTTCAAGAGGCAGTATCCGATTCAGGCATCAGAAACGGCGTGGTTCATGCTTTTGCGCCACATGCTACGGGCATACTGATTCTAACAGAAAATGAATACGGTCTGCTCAACGACATTAAAGCTTTCCTTGAAGAAATAGTTCCGAAGCGAGGGGCATATCAGCATCCGTCCAATGCTCATGCGCACCTGCGTTCGGTGCTTCTGCCGCCAGACAAGACCTTGCCAGTAATTGATGGGCACGTGGAGTTTGGAACGTGGCAATCTTTGCTCTTTGTAGAAACCGATGTCTATTCGCGGAAGCGAACCGTTATTATACAAGTCATGGGTGAACAATAAAGCGCATTGCCTTCTTCAAGACCCTTAGACAAAAACGCCTTTTACTTTTCTACATGGCACTCGGGCACCCCTTTTTCGAGCTTCGCATTTCGTATCGACAAAAAACGCCAAACAACATGATATTTTAGCTTTTTAATATTAATTTTACAAATTAGGATGCGTCATTTTAACTCTTTGTTGTAAAATTTGACGGTTCGAAGCTTTTTCGCAAATTCAAAAAGTGCATGCATCAAACGCGTTCCATAAAGAAGGCGCTATAGCGTGCAAAAATAGACGCTTGGTCACATCTGAGCAGCATTTTTTGCGGTTTTTCTCAACGAAAAACATAACAAACGCTTTAATTTTCAACCTTGAATTTTATGTATTTATAAGCTTCGTTAGAGTTCGGTCACCTTTCAGTGCGGACTCTTTTGTACCGCCCACGCGGTCTCATTCGAGCTTTTTTCTTCGTTTCAACTCTTGCTAAAGGCTTCTTCTCTAATAGCTCAGCATCAGGGTCCTCCGCTGGTGGAGCATCAAGGGGTTCTGGAAAATCTTCTAAAGTGGTTTGTTCCGCGCCGTTCTTAAGCATTTCAGCAATAGCTTTCTTAACATCGTCTGGTTCTGCGTTAATACCGCGAATGGCATCCAAAAGTAGCATCGTCTCAAAGCCCATTTTGCGCGCATCAAGAACCGTGTTCTTAACACAGTAATCAGTTGCCAACCCGCCCACAAAAACTCTCGTAACACCTTGCGTTTTTAGCGTGCTCGCAAGTTCGGTGCCGTCAAACCCTGAATAAGCCTCTCTAAGCGGGTCCGTGGCTTTTGATATGATTGTTGTGTCGCTTGGCAGTTTCAGGTCGGGATGAAACTCGGCGCCCCCGGTGTTTTGGACGCAGTGAGGCGGCCATGGGCCTCCTTGGGCTTTGAAGGATATGTGATTTGGCGGGTGCCAATCTCTCGTAGCGAAAATGCCCGCGTTTGCCTTCTTGAAGATTTTTATGTAGTCGTTAAGAACTGGAATCACTTGGTCTCCTTCAGAAACGGGCAAAGCACCGCCTGGGCAAAAATCGTTTTGCACATCCACAATTATCAGCGCGTCCGTTTTGCCTACGCTAAAGTCTTTTTTCAAACAAATCTCACCTAACAATTTAGCCGAGTTCAGGTACTTGGAACTCTACTGAAATATGGATGGAGTAAAGGATAAATGTTTTCTAGCTGCAACGCTGGTGCGGTCGTATGGAAAAGTAATTAAGTCGTTGTTTGGATAGGATGATAGGTGAAATTATGGCTGTCTTAGCTTATGTAATGTTCAAGGTTAGTTCAGGAACTGAAAGAGAAGTGTGCCAAAAACTCGTCGAGTTTGATGAGGTACTGCAGGCAGACATTGTCTTCGGCGAATATGACGTTGTTGCAAAAATCGAGACACAAGACTTGAGCACTCTCGAAGAATTCGTATCGGAGAAAATTCGAAACGTGCCAAATGTGCTGGTAACGTCTACGATGATTGTATCCAGAGAATACAAGGGAAAAAACAATCGTCCGAAAACCAAGTAGCCGCTCCACACTGCAATGCCCACGAAATGAGTTTATTAAGTGTGTTTTTGGTGATGCTTTTGTATACCGCCTTGTTTACGTTCCATCAAAAAGCCATCCGTGCAACCAGCAAACGCGGCATTTTTCAAGGATAGGCTTATCTTTTATCGGGTAACATTAGATTATTCAGGGCTTCGAACATGCGAGAGAAAAGGAAAAACGCAACGATTATCACAAGCAGAGAAATGCGCGCTTTGGAAGTTAACGCAGAGTACTTCGGCGTTTCTTTGCTTCAACTGATGGAAAACGCTGGGCGCAATGTGGCGCTTGAAATCGCTTCACGTTTTCCCCGAGAACAAAAAATCGTCATTTTCTGTGGTTTAGGCGGAAACGGCGGCGACGGATTCGTAGCTGCCAGGCACTTGTCATCTATGGGCTTTAAAGTGTCAGTGATTCTCGCTGGAAAAGGCACGGACATCCGTCATGAAGCGGCGTTAAAGAACTGGGGCGCCCTCCAATCTTTGCGTGAAAGCATCCCAATTCAGGAAGTCACCGACAGCTCCGCCATACCCAAAGTGGACGCAGAAATAATCGTCGATGCCCTGCTGGGAACAGGCACGAAAGGAAAACTCAAACCGCCAATAATGCAAATAGTTGAATACATTAACACGTTAAGCGCGTCTAAAATCGCTGTTGATGTGCCGACTGGAATAGACTCTGACAATGGAGAAGTTTTAGGCAACGCTGTAAAAGCGAATATTACAATAACGTTTTACAAAGCAAAGACGGGACTACATGAAGCAAAGAAGTACGTAGGCGAACTGGTCGTAAGAGACATAGGCTTGCCCGAAGAACTGGAAAAATTTGCTGGTCCCGGAGATGTTTTTCTCGCCAAGAAACCGCGACCTGCAAGCGCGCACAAGGGCGATTTCGGCTGTTTATTAGTTATCGGAGGCAGCGAGGTTTTCTCAGGCGCACCCGCATTGGTTTCGTTGGCTGCCTTGCGGACGGGCGTGGACATCGCTTATCTCGCGGCTCCCGCAAAAACCGCGTACGCCGTCTCGTCAGTGTCCCCTAACTTGATAACGCTAAAGCTTAAGGGTAATCATCTAAGCCCCGGTAACATGGAAGTGTTAACGCCGTATTTAGAAATGGTTGACGCGGTTGTCATGGGACCCGGCCTCGGTTTGCACGCTGAAACCCGCGAGTTCGTCAAGGCATGCGTATCAGCTATTGAAAGTGCGGGCAAACCGCTGCTTCTTGACGCTGACGGCTTAAAAGCCTTCGCCGAATTTAAACGTCCATTAAAGGTGCCGCTTGTTCTTACGCCGCACGCTGGCGAATACGCCATACTTGCAGGCCGAAAATTGCCTGAAAGTTTTGAAGAACGCGTTAATCAAGTGCAGGAGACAGCGGCGGAACTTAAAGCCGTAATCTTGTTGAAGGGTCAAGTAGACGTGATTTGCGATGCGAAACGGGTTAAACTAAACTTCACGGGTAATCCAGGAATGACTATTGGCGGCACAGGCGACGTTCTGTCAGGCATCGTTGGCGCGTTTTTAGCGCAAAAAGCTGACGCGTTTGAGGCAGCGGTTGCAGGAGCTTTCGTTAATGGCGCGGCAGGAGACTTTGTTGCAAGCGAAATCGGCTACCACTTAGTAGCCACTGACCTTCTCGAACGGATTCCCCGCGTTTTAGATGATCCCATGAGCCACGTGAAGGTGCGAAAAACAAGTGGAACAGGCACCTAGGTTAACCATTTACCACGCAAACCAATGCGATCCGAAACGGTGCACCGGCTTAAAGCTTAAACGCCGCGGCTTGGCAAGGGTAGTGACCAAAACGAGGTTTTTACCAAAGCGCGCTGTCGTGCTTAATCCCTTCTCGGAAATAGCGTTTTCACCCGCCGACAGAAAACGCATTGAAGACTTCGGGTTAGTTGCGTTGGATTGCAGTTGGGAACACGCCGAAAAAGTCCTGTTGAAGCAGGTGAAGGGGACTTCGCGGTGCTTACCCATTTTGATAGCGGGGAACCCCGTGAATTTCGGCAAGGCAACAAAGCTTACTACGGCGGAGGCTTTGGCTGCTGCCCTCTACATTACAGGATTCAAGCAAGAAGCGAGAGAGCTGCTCTCGATTTTCACGTGGGGGCACACTTTCCTAGAACTGAACCATGCACTGCTTGAGAACTACGCTGCAGCGCAGGACAGCACGGAAATAATAGAAATGCAACGCAGTTTTACTCGCAGCTCAAGCGCGGCTTAACGGGTTTGCAGTGTGTTTTGGTGATGCTTTTGTATACAGAAGAGCCTTTTGCCGATCGCTTTGCTATCCATTTACGAGAATGCTTTATTAAAGAAACAATAGAGTGAAATAATATGGGGTTTACGGCAGAGTTTTACCTGTTCTTGGTGTCCGTAGTGCTTATCTCCTTGACAGGAGTCATGATGCCTGGACCTTTATTCGCGGTTACAATTGAAAAAGCGGCAAAACGCAAAACCGCTGGTTTGCTCATTGCAGTGGGACATGGGATAGTAGAGTTTCCACTAATGTTTCTCATCTATTATGGAATAGAGCAAATAGTCGCCTCTGAAATATTGCAAACAGTGCAGATTACTGTTGGGCTAATCGGAGGATTGTTGATGATGTTCATGGGCGTTCAAACGTTCAGAAACAGAAATAGAACCAGCGAAAAATACGAAAGCCCAAGACAGGAATCTCTGATTGCGGGAATCTGGGCAACAGCCGCCAACGCTGGTTTCATCTTATGGTGGTTGACTATTGGCACTACGCTCATAATAACCGCTAGAAGTTTCGGACTGCTGCCATTCGTGGTTTTCGCGGTGGTCCACTGGCTCTGTGATTTCTTCTGGTACACTGGTATATCTTTCGCAATTTTTAAGTCAAGGCAGTTCTGGACTGCAAGAGTGCACCAAGCAATTTTCCTCTTCTGCTTCGCAGTCTTGGTATGTTTCGGGGTATGGTTTTTTAGTTCAGCCTTGTGGTCGGCAATCACCACGTTCGCAGGAGGCTAAGTGCAATGCGCAACGAGTTTAAAGTTGGAAAAGCAACCGTGCGCTTAGTCCGAGGAGACATAACCGAAATGGAAACCGACGCCATAGTGAACGCTGCTAACCGTTCGCTTATGGGCGGCGGAGGCGTCGACGGGGCAATCCACCGCAAAGGCGGACCCAAAATACTTGAGGAATGCAAGAGGATACGGGCTACGGAATGGTCGCAGGGTCTTCCAACTGGAAAGGCGGTCATAACAGGCGCGGGCAACCTTAAAGCAAGGCACGTTATTCACACAGTCGGACCAGTTTGGCGCGGAGGAAACCGCGGTGAACCTGAGCTTCTGGTGCAGGCTTATCAAAACTCGCTGAGGCTTGCCGTAGCGAAGGGGCTGAAAACCGTAGCTTTTCCGTCTATAAGCACAGGTGCCTATGGCTACCCTGTTGAGGATGCGTGCCGTGTAGCCTTGGAAGCGGTGAAAGAGTTTTTGGAGAAAGAGGACAGCTTGGACGAAGTGGTTTTTGTCTTGTTTTCTGAAAGTGCATTTGAAGTCTACGCGGATAAAGCGGAAGAAGTGTTTTGAAAACTGCGACTGTAACGAGGCTATCCTAAGGCGCTTCTCTTGGACTATATATAGTTCCTTTATATAAGGGGGCTATAGTCTTTTCCGAGCACTAGAGTCAAGGCTCAAGTGCCCATAAATTTGAAAAACCGAGCTGCAGGCAAGTCTTAGATAAAAAGAAAATTTAAGCAATTTCTTATTCCTCAATCTTTTGTTATTTTCACCTTGCCGTACAAGCGTCAGCAACGTTCAAGTGCCGCTGCTAACTCGCTTAAGCTTGTTATGGTTTGGTCTGGGCAGATCTGTTCAGCTTCTTTCTGCGCACGTCTCTCGATGAATATGGTTTTCATACCCATGTCTTTTGCGCCTTTGATATCTGCGTCTACTGTGTCGCCTACAAATACCGTTTCAGCCGTGTCAACGCTTAGTTTTTCCAGTGCTTGTTGAAAGATTTCTGGGCTGGGTTTGCGCTTGTTAACCGCTCCCGACACGACCACAACATCGAAGAACTTGTCTAAACCATGCGTTTCCAGCAGTTTCACGACACATTCTGGAATAGCAAAATTCGAAACTATCCCAAGTTTATACTTCCTCTGCAGTTTCCGCAGGACTTCAACGGTATGTTCGTCAATGCGCACGTACTCCATGAATCCCTCACAGAATGCGTTCGTTGTCCCAGTCACAATTCCGCTTCTGGCATCAACGCTGAAACCCAAAAGCCCTAGAGCATTTGAAATGCGAGCATTGAAGTGCGGCTCTTCCAAATTTGCATCCGCCTCCACGTAAAGTGCATCACGAGCCTTAATGTAGGCATTCCTGAAGTCAGTAAAACGCACCTTTATGCCATTTTTGACAAGAAACTTGTGTGCTCTCTTCAACGAAGGATTATAGAACGCATGGTTCTTTTCGATCAGCATCAGCGTGTCGAACATGTCGAAGAGGACAGCTTTAATCTGCATTAACTTGTTTCCCACAGCATAAAAGCGGCTAAACCTTAAAACGCTTATGCCTAGCTCACGTGCCATTTCCCATTGTTGCCCATCAGATAGCTAATGACGCTTCTGGAACGCGCAAGTACGTTAACCAGACGCAGAAGGGGATAAAGTGGCGTGTAAAACAGCAAAGCGCCATAGCGGTAACTGCCGTACGCGAACCGCAGTGCTATCGCTTGGTTCACCACGCCTATGAGCAAGCCGTAGGGGATGAACACGAGCAAGTTAAACGCGAAGAGCAATCGGTCAGGCGCAAACCAAAACAGAAAAGGAAACGCAATGATAGCCGCCAAATCCACGAACGCGCCAGCGTACTCGAATACGTAACAGTACCACAACAACGCCGTAAGCCACGAACGCTTACCCATCAAATCCCTGTGAATGCCCAGCGTATTATGAAGCCACCCCGTGAACCACCGCAGCCGCTGATTCCACAACGCGCTGATGCAGGTAGGTGCCACTGTACGGCTTTGCACATTGCTTACATAGCCAACTTTCGCGCCCTTCTTATGCATCTCCAAAGTAATCTCGAAATCTTCAGTCACGCTATGAATATTGCGTTCCGCAAGCACTTCACGCAGCAAATCCGCATCATAAACGCCAATCGCGCCAGAAACAACCAGCACGTTATCGCCTAAGCCCTGAGCGCAACGCCCAACGCCAAGACCTTGACTGTACTCCAACCGCTGCAAAGTCACGTACAAATTGCTTTTGCTGCTCTGCCCGTTCGGATGCACATAGCCAGTGACAGCCCGTTTCCCATTCGACAGTTTATAATCCACAAGCCCAACCAGCGTGTCTGGTGCCCATTCAGAATCGGCATCCACAATCGCTATTAATCCGCCTAATGCCTTATTCATGCCAGTTCTCAACGCCTCAATCTTGCCCAAATTTGCACTGTGCCGCACCACTTTCCCTCTAACGCGAGGATTACCAGCATGCCCAAGTTGCACTGCAGACCACGCCACCTCATACGTGAAATCGCTACTCCCGTCATCAACCACTATAATCTCGCACGAACCTTCATACTTGGCAGCGCAGCTGAAAAGGCTCGCCACGCAACCGGCAACATTTTTCTCCTGATTAAACGCTGGAACTACAAAACTAACCATAGGATAAAACGCGTGCTCAACACGCATATGCTTTCTCCTCGCCAGCACCGCCGCAATCACCCACACACCCGCCACGCCAATCGCCACAAACGTGTACCAGCTATAAAAGAACTTTATAGTCCCAGTCCAAAGCGCGTTGGTCGCCTGCTCCACCGCCGCGTAACTGAATATGGTGGTTATAAGCCAATTTGCCACGGCTGGAAAGTACAGCCATGAGAGAAAAGCCAGAGCGAACGGTACAATAAACGCCAGATAGCTTATTTTGAAGCGCTTAGGATAGTTCATCCTGTAACCAGCCTCGAAGCCTTTCTCCTTTCTCACGAAAAAGTATGCGTGACAACTAATAAAGCGCGTATTCCCGAAGAGACAATATTTCAGACGCCGAACCGCCGTGTCCAAAAACGCAAGTTTAGCGCTTTACTCCTACACGCAAAAAACATTTTCTTTTGCGTTTAAGGCAAGTACTCTGGTTTGGGAAAAAGACTTATATTGTATAGCCTGACATAAGATATCGGCATTAGGACGGATAAACAAAGATGACAAATCACCGCGATAAAGAAAAAATCCGCTGGCAAGTTGTGAAAGCAATGATAGACGAATTCCCCACGCTAAGAAAAAAAGTCAGAAACTACGTCAAAACAGCAGAAAACTAATTAACGCCCAAATATTTCAAATTCGCGCTTTTACCTTTTGAAACTGATCGCTAATAATAAGCAAGCGCCATAAAAGAGGGTGCTAAGCATTTTTAAGCAGCTTTTGAGGCGGAATCTTGACGCCGTTTTTACTTTTTTCGTTCTCTTTCAGCAACTCCGCCAATTCGCAGTACCGCTGCAGGAAGTCTAGGCCTTTTTTAGTTGCCGCGTACATCGTTTTACCTCTCGCTGGGAACTTTTTTAGCAAAGTGGTTTTAAACATAAACTTAAGGTAATCATTAAGTTGGGTGAAACTTAGATTTGCCTTGTACATAATTTGAGTTTTCAGGGTGTCTTCTTTCGCGATTTCCAAAATTTCAGCGACTATGCTGAGTTTGTCTCTTCTTTTGGATGTTGTTTCCGTTATTTCCGAGTTCACTTCTATGTTCCTCTTTTAGAATTATTTTCTATAACTGAGTTAGGGTCAGCGTGTTTTAAGTCCTGTTTCGTAAGTCTGAATATTACGGTATTGGAATATTCTATAACATTTCTCTATCCAGCTCAAGACAGAAAGCCTTTATTGCCGCCAAGAGAAATCCAAACAGTGAAACACAATGCTAATAGGTGTAATCGCTGACACCCACGACAACCTGCCAATGATAGAGAAAGCCGTAAAAAAACTGAACGAAGAAAACGTAGCGCTCGTTCTCCACGCAGGAGACTACGTTTCACCTTTTGTTATCCCAAAATTCAAAGCATTAAACGCAAAGCTCATAGGCGTTTTCGGCAACAACGACGGTGACCATGAATTCCTAAAAAAACGGTTCAGTGAAACCGAAAACTGTGAAATACGCGGCAGATTCGCCGACATCGACGCTGAAGGTTTCAAGATCGCTTTACTCCACGGCGACGAAACTGAACTGCTAAACGCGCTGATTAACTGTGAATATTTTGATGCTGTAATCAGTGGGCATGCGCACAGTTCGGGGGTTCGTAAAAAAGGCAAGACGTTAGTCGTAAACCCTGGAGAAGTTTGCGGCTACTTGAGCGGCAAATCCACTATGGCTTTGCTGGACACAGAAAAGCGTGAAGCAAGACTGGTCCAGATATAACCAGAACGCTGGTTTTGATAGTTTTGAATATTGGTCAGGTTGAATTCCATAATTCGATTGCTTTTCGTCTTTCCTTTTCCTCTTTGAGCTTATGAATCTCAATAAATAGTCTAAGCGC
>Ga0315551_10001346_pt1 | contig 18646 bp, 15 predicted proteins | sample SalMarSW160290MG_FD_203678 | JGI IMG/M metagenome (GOLD analysis project Ga0315551, IMG submission 203678) | Salt marsh sediment microbial communities from the Plum Island Ecosystem LTER, Massachusetts, United States - Salt Marsh Sediment SW1602-90 ...
GCCTGAAACGCCGGTATGATGGAGGACTCTCGGCGGTAGGCCATATTCCACCCGCCCGTCATGCTTTGCTGCCTACGGGATATGCCTTCGGAGCCATTCAGACCACGCGCGGCTGTCCATTGAACTGCAGCTTTTGCAGCGTGACGGCGTTCAACGGGGCACACTACCGGCAGCGACCCATTGCGGATGTCGTGCGTGAATTCCAGATGATCCGTGAAAGACGCGTTCTGGTGGTGGACGACAACCTCGTCGGCACGCGCCCTGAACACATCGCGCGCGCCAAGGATCTGTTCCGGGCCATGGCACAGGCGAACCTGCGAAAAGAATGGGTTGCCCAGGCCACCATTAACTTCGCCGATGATGGGGAACTCCTGACGTTGGCCGCGAAGGCCGGATGTAGAGGCGTCTTCATCGGTTTTGAGTCCCCGACGCCGGAAGGGCTTAGGGAACTGGGCAAGAAGTTCAACCTTCTGAAGGGCCGGGACTTCCGCGCCTCCGTGCGGCGTATCCAGCAGCACAACATCCTGGTTGTGGGTTCCTTTATCATCGGTTTGGACATAGACGAACCGGGCATCGGCAGACGTATCGCCGAGACGGCCGGCCATTACGGCGTGGACAATCTCAACGTGCTGTTTCTGACGCCGTTGCCCGGCACGCGCCTGTGGGACCGGATGAAAGCGGAAAACCGCATCGCCCTCGATGGGTTCCCGGAAGACTGGAAATACTACACGCTGACCTTCCCGGTGGCCCGGTATAAGCATTTGTCTCTGGACGGCATCATTGCAGAGATGATCTCCTGCGACCGGAGTTTCTACTCCATGCCGCGTGTTCTGCGCAGAGTGTGGAACAACTTGTGGCAACGCCGCCAGCCGTTGATTACCTTGGTGGGAAATCTCTCATACAGGAACAACCACCGGCTGAACTGCAAGGCGTACGCTGACTTCAAGCGTCACCGGGTACCCCACAGCTCTGCTGTGGGAACCTAACATAGATGACTAACTGGTGGTTTTTTTTGCACAACAATTGTGTGTCATTAAGAAAGGTCAGTAGGGCAGATCTCTCCGAGACCTGCCGAGAATAGGCAGGAGTCAGGGACTTCTGCCCTACTCACTACTATGCCGGTCAGCTAACCGCCTCCTCCAAACGATAGCGCTTGTAGATGCGGGCGTAGTGGCCTTCTTGCGCCATGAGATCGAAGTGCGTTCCCGACTCAATTACTCTACCTTCATCAAGCACATAGATGGCGTCGGCTCGCTCTAGCGTATCCGGACGGTGCGTAATCAGGATTGCGGTCATATCTGGCATCACCTCCTGCAACCGCTCCCACAGTGCCGTTTCGGTGTGGGAATCCAGGGCTGAGGTGCAGTCGTCAAGAATTAGAATCTTCGGTTTGCCGACCAAAGCCCGCGCCAAACCTAAGCGCTGTTTCTGTCCACCGGAGATGGCCATGCCACGGGTTCCGATGGGCGTGTCAATACCCTTTGGAAAACTGGCGATCTCATCCTTCAACTGGGATACATCAACCGCCCACTCAAGAACCGTCTCGGAAATATCCTCCCGACCAAAAAGGATATTGTTGCGCACGGTATCGTTGAACAGCGCCGGTTCCTGAGGCACATAGCCGATATTTTGGCGCAGCTCATCGAGCTTAAAGAGCCGCAGATCGTGGTCGTCCAGCTTGATTGAACCGCTAGTCGGGTCAACCAGGCGTGGGATCATGTTCACCAGCCAGGTCTTGCCGGAGCCGACCTTCCCGACCAAGGCAACCGTCTGGCCGGCTTCTATGGTGAAGGACACATCGTCAATAATGTTTCTATTCAAGCCGGAGAAGGAGAAGTCGACGTTTTCAAAGCTCAGGCAACCTTTGATCTTACCGTCTCCAGCCAGGCTGCCTTGGTTGCGCACCAGTGGCGGCACTTTCTCCAATTGCACTAGGCGATCTATCGAAACCGCCGACTGACGTGATTTGACAAGAAACTGGCCAATGTCAAACATGGGAAAGATGAGATAAACCACGTAGAAAATGAATGCTACCAATTTGCCCAGCGAGAGGTTGGCGTTAATGACCATATAACCTCCGGCCAGCAACACGATGATGATCCCGACTTGCCAGATGTACATGTACAACGAGTCCACTACCGTACTTACCTTGATAGCGGAAATCTCAGCGTCACGGCGTTCATTGACCGCCTTCTGAAACTTAGCCTTTTGCGCCTTTTCCTTTACGTACGCCTTGACCACCCGGATACCCGAGAAGCAGGCTTCCATAATGTCGTTGAATGCCGAGATTCGCTTTTGAAGGTGGTCATACCGCTTATCAAGGAGGGAGGAACTCTTGAAGAATATAACAATCAGAATCGGCAGCGGCCCGACCGACCAGAGCGTCAGCATCGGGTCAATCATCGCCATCATAGCAATGGTGAACGTCACCTTTATCAGCGCTTCGTACAGCCGGAATATCCCGGAACAGGCAAACCAGGATAATTTTTCGGCCACGTCATCGGTCATGCGCGTCACCAGGTCGCCAGTGTGGAAGCGGTTGAAAAAGTCCGGACCTTTGTGTGTGATGCCGTTAAAAGCATCCTGCCTAAATTGCCACTCCAGCCGCAGGTTCATCCACGCCCGGTGCGACTGCACAAAGGCATACAAAACGGCGGCCGTGAAACCGATCCCGATGAGGGTCAGCATGAAGGTGGCTGGGGTCGAAAGCCCCAACTGGTGTCCAAGGTTGTCCAGCCAGAGAGCAGCGGCGTTTGCGGGAACTTCCCCAGCTTCGACGAAGTCAACGGCGAACTGGATAAGCCTCGGGATCGATACCTGAAACGCTGTCTGTATCGGTGTGAAAACCAAAAGGATAACCAGGACGTACGGATACTTCCGGTAATATCTCCACAACCATTTAATCTTATCATGCATTAGTGAGCACTCCGTTTTCTGTTTTGAACTGCAGATGGAACAGCTTAGCGTAGTAACCATCCTTCAAAACCAGTTGCGCGTGCGTTCCCCGCTCAATAATCTCACCGTTGCGAAGGACGAGGATCTCATCGACGTCGAGAATCGTCGACAGGCGGTGGGCTATTATCAATGAGGTCCGCTCGGTCATCAACTTTTTTAACGAGGCTTGAATCGTTCGTTCTGTTTCCGGATCAACTGAACTGGTCGCTTCATCCAGAATCAACACATCCGGGTCAATCACCAGTGCCCGTGCAAACGACAACAACTGCCGTTCACCTCGGCTGAAATTGGCGCCTTTTTCAGAAACTTCTGTTAGGTAACTGTCCGGTAATCTCTGAATGAACCGGTCAGCTTCCACTGTGCGAGCAGCCGCTCTGATTTTTTCCTCGGCAATGTGCTGCGATTCCAAGCCGATGTTTGATCTAACGTCGCCCGGGAAAAGCACAATATCCTGAAGCACAAGGGCAAATCGTCGCCTCAGGTCAGCTTTACGGAAATCGCGAATGTTTATTCCGTCTACCATGATACGGCCTTGCTGCGGGTCGTAAAACCGTAGCAGGAGGGAAATCACGGTCGTTTTCCCACCACCGGTGACACCTGCCAGCGCTACTCGTTTGCCGACCGGGATATCAAAAGTGACATCCTTTAGAGCATAGTTGCCGTCATTGGTGTAGGAAAACCAGACATGCTCAAAATGAATACTTTTTTCAAGCTTGTGCCGGTGAACCGGTCTGACCGGGTCCGGCAACTTCCGTTCTTCAGACAGTAGGGCAAATATCCGTTTGGCGCCGGCAATTGCCTTCTGAATCGTGGATAACTGTTCCGAGACGCGCCAGAGTGGTTCAAACGACCGCCAGATCAGAATGATAAACAGGCTGATCGTGCCGACAGTAAGCGCTCCCGATTTTACCCAAAGCATACCAAAGAACAATACCAAGCCTATTCCGACCGGCTCGAATAAGAACACCGTGTTGAAAAATAGTACCACGGCAATATTCACATACCTATCCTCGACAAACTTCAGTTCGTTGGCGTAATTGACTCGTTGGCGCACGTAGGCGCCGCGGTGGAAAATCTGGACAATTGACATACTGTGTAAAAACTCGGTTATCGTTGCTGTCACTTCGGCCATCTTCTTACGGACTTCCAGAAAGCGCGGGGTGGTTTTCCGTTCAAAGATATAGATCAGCAGTCCGACACACGGCACAACCGCCAGGAGTATCAATGTCAGCCGCCAACTGTAATAAAACATCACGGCGTAAATCCCCACCATCAGCAGCAGGTCTCCGACCAGCAAGACCACGGTGTTGGTGAACAGCATCCGCAGAGCTTCGGTATCCGACTCGATCCGGGCCATCAGACGTCCAACTGGATTGCGGTCAAAGAATGAGATGTCTAAAGACAGGATATGGTCAAACAGCTTGCGCTTCAGGTCGACCATGACACCCTGTCCGATTGTTTCCAGCTTAATTCTCTGGACGTACTGCAGCGCTAACGCCACCGCTTGAATGAGTCCAATTCCCAGCGTCGTAACTATTAGGCCCTTAAAGTCGCGGTTTGCGAGGTCCACATCCAGTGCCCGCTTCAGCAGAATCGGCCAGTACAGCGACAGCAGGGTGGCGCCTGCCAGAAAGAAAAAGCATACCAACAGCATCCGGGTATGAGGTTTCAAAAACGGAAGCAACTTGGCAAATGCTTTCCGTGACCTGATGGTCTTTTCCTGGGGGCTGATCTGTTCGTTTTCGTAAAACTCGTTGTTCATTTTACCGCCTTTGACTGTTTCAATTACGTATTCTTTCCGCAAACGATTCGGGCGGCCAATAAAAAAAACCCGCCGAACCTTAATCAGTTGCGGCGGGTGAAATTTTCGTTACTTCTACTCTACAAACTGGGTACACCTCTCCCGCCGCGGAATCCGCTAAGACGCACATTAATGCAGATAATCAGAATCATCCTTTCTGTTTCTCCTTAATTCCGCTACGGTTGAAGTTTACACTAAATATTTTATCTACTCTACTTGAGCCTTATAGATTGATTATACATAATTATTAATTGGATGTCAAAGAAAAAAATTGATTTCAGCCCTATTTTTTCTTCATGTATTTTCTGAGATAATTATCCCAATTGGATTGTTTTGTTGGATTTTGCTTGTAGAATGATTGTTGTGATTCTCGTGTTATCCGCTTCAGGCGGATTCTACTTGGAACCTGACCTATGGGGCTGTAACTCACCAAAGGATATGTCATGATAAAAATTCCACCGCAGAAAGCCGCCACCTTCCGGCGCAAGATATTTTCCTTCTACAGAAAGCATGGCCGCATGTTATGGTTTCGAAGCACTATGGACCTATATAAAATCACCGTTTCCGAAATTATGCTCCAGCAGACTCAGGTGGAGCGGGTAATGGAAAAGTACCCGGCCTGGATCAAGCGCTGGTCCGATTGGCAAAGCCTTGCGAAAGCCAGTAACCGGGAAGTGCTGACTATGTGGTCAGGACTGGGCTACAATCGCCGGGCCTTGTATCTAAAGAAGCTTGCTCAAGCCGTTGTGAAGAAGTTTAACGGGCAGCTTCCTGATGATCCCAGCATCTTACGTAAACTTCCCGGTATTGGTCTCTACACGGCCAATGCTATTTTGATATTTGCCTTCAACGAGCGACTGGCTGCAGTCGATACAAACGTGCGCAAGGTCATCCTGCATGAATTCAACCTGCCGCCTACCACATCGGCTAAAGAAATCGAAGCAATTGCCTTCCAGCTACTGCCTCGACGGAATGTGAAAGACTGGCACCATGCTTTGATGGACTATGCTCGCCTGGCACTCCCTGCAAAAGGACAGGGGATTCGAGCACGTAACTCCCAATCACGATTTGAAGGTTCTCAACGCCAAATTAGAGGCGCTATTATTCGCCAATTGACGCTTAAAAACTGCCTTTCACTCGATGCCGTGACGCAGTCGTTAAAGAGATCTAAAGCTGACGTTAGAGCAGCCGTCTTGTCACTGCAGAGAGACGGGATGGTAACGGTGCGTGGGAATATAATCCGTCTGGTATAATATAGGCGAGCTTTGGCATCGTCAAGCTCAGAGTAGTATATGAGTAAGGCACTTGGGAATGAGTTATCGAAATATCTACTGGAGGAACTGAATAAATAAACAGGTAGCAAGGTATATTTGGAATGGAGGTAACTATAATGGAAATTATAGAGAACATGAATGAGCGAGTGAAAAAGTTCAGCTTTTTTGACGTAAAGTTGATTCAAGGTATGGTGATTTCTGCAGCTCTCGTTATTGTAAAGCTAATACCTCAAATATTGGACATAAGTGTATGGTGGTTTGTCGCTTTATTTGTAATATGCGCCCTGAAACCATGTTATGTCTTTTACATTAAGAAATAGTTTCTATTGTTGGGTTTCTCATTTCGCTTTGCTCCATTCGGAACCCGACCTACCGGTCTTTCCCCGGCGGTACCACAGGTAATAGATTTCCCTTCCTTCCTCGCGCCATTTCGCTTCAAAGAATGTAGTTTCGTAATTTTCAAGGGCAGAGGTACCCACAAACGGAGATCCTATGTTGTGCAGCAACTCGACCCGGCCGGCATTTTCGATTACCCATTCCGCATAGGTTCTCACATCGGTAGCGACGAAAAAATCTCCCCCTGTCTTGAGCAGCCGGGTCAGGAGCGAGATGAACTCAACGCTAAGCAATCGTTTCAGTGCATGGCGCTTCTTTGGCCACGGATCGGGAAAGAGAACATAAATCTTTTCAAACGTCTCCTCGGCGAAGTACCTTGGCAGCACAATCCGCGCCTCGCCTTGGAGGAGAAGAATGTTGTCAAGCTGTTTTTTCTGGATCCGGGGAATCAGTTTGTAATACCGTTTCTTCCCAAGCTCCACTGCGACAAACCTCTTTGCAGGAAACAACGTCGCCAGAGAAAGCAACAAATCTCCGCGCCCTGGGCCCACCTCCAGTATGTCACCTTCAAACATCTGGGGCTTCGCCGGGTAGAAAAGGACTTCTTTCTTGGACTCAAATTCCCACGGAAACGATTTCATATCTACTCTATGTTCGTTGTGATGGCACGCTCACATCCGGGAGAGGTTCTATGGCCTTGGCGCCGATTTATTTCGGTCTTCCCAGTTCATGCTTCAACGCATCTTCAAGTTCGGGGTAGCGAAATTCATAGTCCGTGGCTAAAAGACGGGTTGGCTGCACCCGGGCGCTGGCTAAAAGTAACTCGTTGCCCATCTCACCAAGCACCAGGCGTAAAACTACCGTGGGTATGGGAATCAATGCTGGTCTTTTGAGAACTTTTGCAAGGCAAGTTGTGAACTCACGATTGGTGACCGGGTTCGGAGACACCAGGTTCACTGAGCCATGAAGCGATTCGCATGTAAGACAGTGGTGAATTGCGCCCACGACGTCATTCAGTGCTATCCAACTGACGTATTGCCGTCCGCTTCCCATTCGTCCCCCTAACCCTAATCGAAATGTCGTCAACATTTTCGCCAGCGCTCCTTTGGAGCCGCTGAGAACCATTCCAAAGCGAAGGTGCACAACTCGAATCCCGGCTTGAGCCGCCGGCTGGGTGGCCTCTTCCCATTCACGGCAAATGGCAGCCAGAAAACCAGAGCCGACCTCACTTGCCTCATCCAACAGTTCCTCACCGCGATCACCGTAGTAACCGACGGCAGAAGCAGATGCCAGAACAGTCGGAGGCTGTGTAAGGCTCGCCAGAGATTCAGACAGCAAACGAGTGCTCTGGATTCGACTGTCGTGAATCTTCGCTTTGCGCCTCTTGGTCCATCTGCCGGCAGTTATGTTCTCACCTGCCAGATGCACCACAGCATCCATGCCCTCAAGACCGGCAAGATCGATTGCCCCTATGGCGGGATTCCACAGAGTCTCTCTGGGGAGCTGTTTTGTCTTTGAGCGAACCAGACGCGTGACCTCATGTCCTGCTGAAGTAAGAAACTTAACCAAGGCTGAGCCTATCAGCCCGCTTGAACCGGTGACAACAATGTTCATTCAAACTACCTGTTTTTCTTACCCCATAGATACGTGACGTCGAGTGTTAATACAAATGAATCAGAAGCAGAAAACAGTAATACTTTGAGTATTTTTCCGTACTTGCTACTGGAGCAGTGCATAAGCAGCTTCAGTAAATCTTTCCAGGCTTGTTTTCAGTTTTTCTGGCTTTTCACCGAATCCTATTCTGATATGCTCGGGTTCTCCAAAGAAGCGGCCGGGGACAACGTAGACCTTGTATTGTTCAGCCAGCCTTTCGATAAACATCCAGCTATCATTTACTCCAAGAATTCTGGGAAAATACGTGCAACCATACTTGGGAATTTTGCCTGAGAGAATCCCATCGGATAAAAGTGGACGGAGGTACTGAACCAATAGCCGCCGATTTTTCGAGACAATTTCCACGGCACGATTTAAATATTCGTCTAGATGTTCAATAATGAACGATACAAATCCTTCCAGGAGCTTGGCTCCGGAACCCTCAACCATGAGCTGTACTCGTTTGATTTTGTCGATGACGGCACATTCTGCCAGAATCCACCCGGTGTGCACACAACCAAGCCCATATACTTTGGTAAGACTATTCAGTGAGATGAAGCAATCATCCAAAGTCGCTGCCGGCATTTGAGTGTCAGAAGTGAAATCATGATACACTTCATCGACAGCGATCTTTATCGTTGGATTGATTTGCTGAGCTACACAGGCAAGCTCCTTGAGCTGATCATCGCGCAGGAGCGCTCCGCTGGGATTGTGAAGGTTGCTTACGATAAGCAGTGTTGTGTCTGGCTTGACGGTTCGTTTGAGATCGTCGTAGTCAAAGAGGTATTCAGGAGGTTTTCGTTTCCAATAGGTAATTCGCGAACCGACACTATCGGCCGTGGCTACCAGCGGTTCATAGGCGGGCGACTCGATAACTGCGTGATCATTTTTTGAAAGAAGCGCCCGGCAGAGAAGGTAAATGCCATTCGAGACACCGTTGGTTGTCGCCACTCTTTGCTCATTAACGTCATACCTATTGGCTATACTTTTAATAAGCGCTGGATGTCCCCAGGCGTTCGAAACGTCCAGGTAACTCTCAATCCCTTTTGCTTGAAACTTATGCATTTGCTCGGCCAAGATATTAGTTGGCTCGCACACAGCGCTGGAAAACAGCGAGTGTGCATTCGTGCAGCCTTGCAGCTTGACTTCCAGGTCTTTATACCAAGACAAGTAATTTGTAATCATAGGGCAAATTACATAATACTGTAATCAGGTGATTATCATCAAGCTGCCTTGCCTGATTCCTTTTGTTCTGACCTGAATCAGCCAAAAACTGATATGGATCAAGCAGACACAATTTACAAGCTTCAATAAGACAGTTCCTTTAGCTTTTCCACATGCTGGGTCAGTGTTAGTCCGCGTTTGTTGGAAAGATTGTTATCAATATGAAAATCTCTGACAGCGGTTTGTAGTATTGTGGCAGCGATTGCGTCCGGTGTAATGCTTTCGAACACCAGCCCTTCATCATCGGTAATGATGTCCCTGGCGCCGACCTTGTCTGAAATCATAACTGGTGTACCACATAGGAGCGACTCAATTACAACCAGGCCAAACGGTTCGTATAAAGAGGGGAGAACTGTGAAGTCCACTGCCGTATATAGTTCCTCCATCCGGTCAACATAGCCTACATACCTGACCTTCCCTGATTTATCCAAGCTCTTTAAGGGGGCGCCGGCGACAATTAACTCGAACCGATCAGGCGGGAGCTTTTTGAACGCTCGCAGAAGTGGACGCAGACCCTTCCTCTTGTGGTCACCCGAAACAAACAACAGGCTGAGCCTGTCTTTTCTGATCTTATATTTCTCCATCAGCTCTTGCTTATCGCATCTCAAACGTTGGGAAAATCTGTCAGTATCAGCTGGCGGGTGGATAACCATTACTTTCTCTGGCGGCATGTTATACAGGTTTATCACCTCGTCTTTGAGCATCTCAGAATGGGCGACAATCAGCCGCGATGTTTGATACGCTCGCTGCTCCGTCGAAATCTCAAGTCGAGCAAGGGGGCCTTTCATTCTACCCATGTGGGCTAGATAGCTTCTGTGGGTCCCACCGCAGATCATTATCTGTTGCCCCGAAGTCCGACTGAGGCTGATAGTGAGATCAAAATCGCGTCTGGGCAGCAACCGGTTAACCTGCCGACTGAAAAAAAATCCGCGAAGCTTCTTGGGTATCATTGATACATTTATATTTATTATGTGGCAGCGGCCAGCCAATGGCACATCGGAAGCTACCTTTGAAGTTATCACCGTTACCTCATCGCCGGCGTCGGTAAACCCTTTGATCAGGTCGACCAGATACCGCTCCATGCCCCCTTTACGTAGATACTGATAATGTATGAGGGCAACTTTCATACGTATTAACTACGGGATTGGAATCTGATCTACCCAATTAGCCTTGTAGGAAAGGTAACGATCGGAATCTGCCTGGGGCGGATGGAGCGTGAAACCCAACATTCATGGCTCAATTGAATATTTTGCCTATCCGTTCCAGCGCTTCATCGCAGTCGGAGCGGGTGATGTCGAGATGAGCGACAAAACGAATTCGCTGTGGCCCAAACGGCACCGCTAAGACGCCAGCGTCTTTCATCCTGGCGAGAAGAGACTCGACAGTCTGGTCGCTAGAGATGTTGGCCACTACGATATTCGTTTCAACACGATCCATATCGATATGAAACGGGCCGAGGCCGTTTAAGCCTTCCGCCAGAAGTTTGGCATTGGCATGGTCTTCAGCCAGTCGGTCGATGTTGTTTTTCACAGCATACAGCCCGGCGGCGGCAATAATCCCCACCTGCCGCATTCCCCCACCAAAGAGCTTACGCTCGCGTCTACATTTTGCAACAAATTCAGCGGAGCCAAGCACCATCGAGCCGATCGGGGCACCCAAACCTTTGGACAGACAGACCGTTACGGAATCAAACGGCCTAGTCAACTCCGGCAAAGAGATACTCGTGGCAACATGGGCGTTCCAGATGCGAGCACCATCGAGATGCAGAATGAGGCCGAATTTGTCGCAAACTTGTCTGACTTTCAGGATTTCCGCTTGCGGCAAGATTGTCCCACCGTGGCGGTTGTGGGTGTTTTCCAGTGCCACCATTTTGGTTTCCGGACAGTGGAGATTTTTGGGGCGTATGTTCGTCCGGACCATCTCAGAGGTGAGCATTCCCCGCTCGGTTGTCAGCAGGTTGACCAGAAGCCCCGAGTGTACTGCCGGTCCTGCCGCTTCATAGTTGACTAGATGGCAGTCTCGGTCGCACAGCAGTTCCCATCCGGGCTGGGAATGAGCCTTCAAACAAATCTGGTTGGCCATCGTCCCCGACGGCACAAACAGCGATGCCTCCCGCTCGAACAACCCGGCGACGTAGCTTTCAAGCTCCTTCACCGTGGGATCATCGCCAAAGACATCATCCCCGACTTCGGCAGTAAACATCATCTGACGCATTTCCGCTGAAGGCCGCGTGACGGTATCGGAGCGCAGGTCAATGACTTTCATTGAGGCAAATATAGTACAGCCAAAGGGGGAGCACAAGCATTGTGGGATGCCCAGTCACGGTGAGCATCAGTTCAATCATTTTTTAACAAAAAAAGGCCACTGTAACTGGTGGCCTTTCCTCACAATATGTCCGAAACAGTTATCCGGCTAAAGTAACATTATGAGCCCGAAGTCCTTTGCTCGTCTGGGCAAGCTCGTAAAAAACCTCTTGCCCTTCCTTTAGTGTTCTGAATCCCTTCATGTTAATAGCAGTGTAGTGGACGTAGATGTCCTGTCGTGAGTCCTCAGCAGCAATGATGCCCCAACCTTTTAAGTCATTGAAATACTTAACCTTGCCCTTGGTCATATCACGCCCTCCAATGGAGTTAAAAAACTCTTCCTACAGAAATTATACGTGCTTTCTCCTAAAAGGCAACAAAAAATTTCTTTCTTGTTAAAAGATCACTATAACTTTGCTAAGAAGTGTCATTGAAAGCCCTGCAAGAATCGGAACAGTAATATTATCGTCAATACCAAAAGGCAAGGCTTCAACAATAGTTGCCACTACAGCACCTAAAAGCCCTATTCCCAGTCGCAAATCTGGCGCAAAAACTGTCACAATGGCAGCCCCCAAGAGACAGCCAAGAGATCCTTCAAGGGATTTCTTTCCCAGCTTGTGTCGACCGAATCTCCGCCCAATAATAGCAGCCAGGCTGTCGCCGACTATAACAAACCCCATTGCTGCAATGGCGATAGGTTTACGATACAATGCGACTGTCAAGCAAACTGAGAGGAGTATGTAGGTAGCGCCGGTGAAGTCGCCTGCGAACTCATGGGGTCTGATAATGGGGGAGATGATTCTTTTGGCAAATGATCTCCAGAAAAGCCATTGCCGGAGTCTCGCAATGTCAATCAGAATCATTAAGAGGGTTACAGGTATCATAATCGCAAGCATTTCAGCTTTATCCAAATGTAAGAAATAGTAGCCACCCGGAATCACCAGCGCTCCCATGTGTGTCCCCTTGCGCATCATTTCACGGGTGAACGTAATCTCATCTGATGCTGCCGGAGGTCTTTCTGGAAGCATTTCTATTTGGAGCGAATGTCCAGCGGTTTTAAGTGGATGGGGTAGACTCTCCCCGGGAAACGGACATTGTAGCGGGCATACAATTTATCCCGGAACGTGTTTAACACTTCAGTGGCGTGGTCTCGTTTCAAGATGGGCAGTATTTTGTGCCTCACCTGGTCAACCCGGACTGAATCAGTCCGACTGAGAACTTTGATAATATGGTACCCATACTGGGTTTTTACCGGATGCGACACCTCGCCGACCGGGGTCATTAGCGCTGCCTGATAGAACTCAGGGGAAACATCTTCGGGACCAATGTCACCAAGATTGGCCAAATCAGCACGAATGCTCGGTTCGCCGGGATAGTACTGTTTTGCCAGCTCAATAAAGTCCACGCCAGCCATGGCTTGACCGCGCAAAAACTCCCCAAACACAGAATCGTTCGTTACAATTTGCTGTGCCTTCAAAGGTTTCTTGACCAGAAAATTGTCGATGTGTTTGTCATAATATTCTTCAATGAGGCTATCGGGAGGCTCCCAGGTGGGATCATAGCGATCCCGTAAGACTATTTCTTTAGCATACTTGTGTCGGAGTGAGGCTTTCTGGGTAACCACTTCCGGTAGGGTGTCAATGCCTATGGCCCGTGCAGCTTCGATGACAGCGTACCTCTTAGCAATCTGGTGGAGCATTTCCTTTTTCATTTGAGGAGTGGTGTTCGTGACGTTGTACTTTTTGCGAAAACGCTCTTCCAGGGTGCTTAATTCGTAAAAATTAATGGTATCCTGTTCGTTGACGATTGCAGCCCATTTGGTGGGCTCCACGTGATAGACATTGGTGTCGAGAAGACCTTCATTGAAAACCAGATGTACTTGCTGCTGCACAGAGTCAATAATCGGGAGGCCAAGCTTGTTTGCTTTATCCCTTTCCAACGACATTTTCGCTGATTGATATAGCTCTTCGTTCAAGGACGGGATACCCTCAGGGTGATAATCCTCCACGTACAGAATATGCCAGCCGGTTCTGTCTTTGTACGGCTGTGAGATTTCTCCCGGCTTCATTGAAAATGCCAGCGAATCTAAAGGGTCAGGATAGATTCCTCTTGATGTCCAACCCACAAATCCGCCTGCTGACGCCTGATAGAGATCATGTGAATACTTTAAAGCAATCTGGAAAAAAGGCTCGCCTAAATCGAGGAGCTTGTGTACTTGGTGGGCATATTCGGCAGTTTTCTGTTCGAATTGTTGAGGCGTGAGGGATCGATAGTAGATAGAGTCGGCACCGTTTATCAAACCGCGCGGCGCAATTAGAATCTGGTAGAGCAAGACTTGCTCCGAGATGGTAAACAGGTCGGGGCGACTGAAATAGAAATCCACCACCTCTTGCGAATCCGCAGACACCTTGCTGTAAACGATCACATCCAAGTACTTCTTGATTAGAAACGCATAGTACCGCTGTATAAATATTCGATTGTAATCAAAATACGGGTCGAGTTTGATCTCTTCAGCCTTAAATCCTGCCAGCGTATCACACAGGATACTGTCCAAAAAAGTCTTTACCTCTCTGGCTTCCAGCGTCCCACCGTGGGGCAAAAGCTGGCTGTGAGATATCCGGTCATACAGTTGCGGCATGGTCAGCGAGTAGTGCCCATCCACCGAGGCAATAACATAGTTGTATTTATCGATGTTATTCTCGGAGACAAGCGGCGGGCGACACCCGGTTACCACTAGATACAAAAAGACACTGACTGTCCAGATACGTTTCATATTTACACCAAATCAACTCCATTCTTCTCAGCTTGAACTGATAAGTTATATTCAGAAAACGCAAAAGCAATCCTAAAAACTGTGCGAATGAATCCCTCCAAGTCATTTCTGGCTTATGATCTGAATGGACGTCTGAGGAGTTAACAGGTACCTCCTTCTCCTAAATTGCAGACTGCTGTGCAAGAGATTATTTTTGTTGACAAAACGCAATTTTTAGCTAATTATTAATTGGCTACCAGTCAAGCACGAGCAAAAGAAGAACACATCATCCTCTCGACGGCAACTACCGGGAGAGGGTGGTATCGTAAGACAGACCTAAAGCCCCGCTGACGAGCTTACTCGGTGGGGGTTTTGTATCTAACGGGTTTTCATTCTTTGCCGGACAGCCTCAAAAAGGCAAACGCCTGTCGCTACGGACACGTTAAGGCATTCCACTGAGCCTGCAATTGGGATATGAACAATGAAATCACAGCCTTCGCGCGTAAGGCGCCTCAACCCTTTTCCTTCTGCTCCCATGACCAACGCCAGCGGTCCGGACAAATCAACATCGTACAGGCTTTGCTTGGCGTTGTCAGCAGTCCCGATCAGCCACAGACCTTTATCTTTAAGCTCCCTGAGAGTGCGCGCTAGATTCGTCACCGTCACGAACGGCACATATTCCGCCGCTCCGCAAGCGACTTGCCGCACCGTGTCAGTGAGTGAAACTGCTCGATCCTTGGGAGCTATCACTGCGTGTACGCCCGCAGCATCAGCTGAGCGCAAGCAGGCTCCCAGATTATGTGGGTCCTGAATGCCGTCAAGGATCAACAGGAAGGGTGGCTCCTTCAAATCACTGAGAATATCGAAAAGGGATTTTTCACCCCTGGCTGTTATTGCTTTTGCGAAGTCAGTGTGCTGGTGCCTTCTTGATGATTTTGACCGAGACTTCTTGCCCACAAACCTGCCTTATCGTATTGGAATGTCACTCTGCAAACGAAAAGTCCCCAGATCGATTAGTCTCGCGAAATTTTGATGATCTGGTATTTCACCTCGCCGGCCGGAACGGTGATTTCAACTACGTCACCTGCTGCTTTGCCCAGCAGGGCAGCGCCAATGGGGGATTTTACCGAAATTACATCATTGTCAACATCGGTCTCATCAGAGGGAGCAATGGTGTATAGTATCTCCTCACCGGTGCGTTGGTCTTTGACCAGCACCTTTGCGAAGAGATACACTTTGTCGTTAGGAATTTGATCGGTGTCAATAGTGCGTACGCGGGACAGCTTGTATTCGAGCTCGGCAATCTTTCGCTCCAGATGCGTCTGGGCTTCCTTGGCAGCGTGGTATTCGGCGTTTTCGTTGAGGTCACCCAGATCCCGCGCCCGTTTGATCTCATCGACAAGTTTAGGACGCTCTTCAAACTTAAGACGCTTCAGCTCCGCCTCCAGTTTGAGGCGGCCATCTTTTGACAAATAGATCGGTTCGGTCATATATATAAAATAATAACCTATTCCTTCGTTTCTGGCAAGGGGAGGGCAACCCTTTTTGCATATATCGCAAACAGCAACAGCGAACAGACCAACCCGGGAAAGATTGGTTGAACCCCCAGCCAGAATTGTCCACTGTCGGTCATGTACTGGGACACAAACCAAACCAGCGATAGACCTCCGCTTAGCACAATGGACACCAGCGCCTGCCGAGCCGGAAGCCGGTGCCTGCCGACAAATGAAAAGAATACCGGTACCAACAGTGCCGGCGTGCCGATCGAACCAAACACATACCAGATGTCAACGACCGAGCGAAAAAATAGCGCCAGAATTATCGCCAGCAGAGTCGATACGACTAGTCCGATTCGCGTGTACAACATAATACCCCGGTCGTTGAGTTTGAAAAGCCGTCCAAAGATGTCGTTGCCAAAGGTAGAAGCTGCCAAGAACGAATAGGAGTCGATTGTTGACATGACGGTTGACAACAGCGCCAGTGCAAACAATCCCAGAAGGCCCACCGGTAGAACGTGCATTGCCAAAGCCGGATAGGAGCCAATTGGGTTGGGCAAAGAGGGGAGGATCGCCCGGGCATATAGGCCGCAAGCGGTAGTCAGGAAGTCAAAAAAGGCCCAGCAGACAATAGAAATGAGTATTCCGCGACGTGCCACACCGGCATCTCTGGCTGCATAACAGCGCTGATAAAACGCCGGTTCGATAATTGTTGCCAGAGCTATGAAGTACCAGGTCGCCACGTACCAGCCAGTTCTGCCTCCATGCCAGGTGAAATGGGACGGAGGAACTGCTTCCTTGAGGAAACTGAGACCGCCGTAAGTGGAGTACACAATCACCAGTAGAATGATAAACCCCAAAAACATCAATACGAATTGGAAAAGGTCGGTGCGCACCACCGATGTAAATCCTCCAAAGTAGACATAAACAACAGAGAATATCGTTCCGGCCACAATTCCCAACCAGAACGGCCAGCCAAACAGATACTGGCATAAGACTCCTAACATCAACACGTAGGCCGCCGGGACGGTCATGAGATAGATGATAATGGAACCTGCCACGGCGGTTCTTGTGTCATAGGCTTGCGCTAGTCGATCTGGAATCGTGAGAACCTCGGATTCTCTGGCTTTTTTTGCGAGAAATGCAGCAAATAAAAACGCGGCGATGTAGTACGGAATTCCAAAGACGAGCCAGTTGGACAACCCGTACCTAAAGCTGTACTCGCCTACTCCTAAAATCCCGCCATACCAAGTTGACACTAAGCTGGCAACGAAGGCGGGCAGGGTAAGCACCCGCCCGCCTACGATCAGCTCACTGGTTGAGCTGTCCTCCCCAAGTTTTCTGACCAATCCCAAATAGAGCAGGATGGCCAGATAGAGAACAATCAGGGCATAGTCAACAACATGCATTCAACTGCGCTAAAACAGCTCGAGTTTCAACTGGGTGAAAAACGAGCGCTCGGCTGCAGCGAAATACTCCGCCCAGCCGTCGATGATAAGATTTCCGCCATACATATATGCGAAGTTGCCCCCATAGCCTGCGATTTCATACCTCTTGTCAAAAAGGTTGTCCACTCTTGCTGACAAGGTCAAACTGCCCATGTTAAACAAGTCCCTGAGAGTATATGAAGCCGAAACTGAAGAGACGATATATGGGTCAATGGAAAGTGAGTCGATGTTGTATAGTTCCAAGTACTGACGCCCCACAAAGCGGACCCTGCCAGTCACCCTGAAAACCTTTTGATTATAGTCTGCTACAATGTTGCCTATGTAATTGGGGAAACCAACCGTCTTCTTATCTTTGAAATCGATTTGAAAGCCGTCCACATCGGTTACAAAATCTTTGACTCGGTTGTAGTTGTATGCAAAATTTCCGCTCAGGTCCAGCCTGTCCATAGGTTTTATGGAAACCATAAACTCCATGCCGGCACGAACCGAACGGTCAGCATTCACTGTAATGGGGACGCCGCTCTCGTTTACGCCACCATACGGAAGAATCTCATCATGGAAATCCATCCAGAACAAGGTAACGCCCACGGAATAATCACTGGTGCGATATTGACCCCCCAATTCAAAATCGTACAATCTTTCAGACTTGGCAGTTGGGTCGCCAAATTCATAGAGGGTATCTCCGGATGCTGAAAGAGTGAATGATTCTATTTCAAGGGAAGGCATCAACCATGGGTCATCGGCCTCGTAAATGGCTTCGTCTGTCGGTGTGCGCGATGACACTGCAAAATTGGCAAAAAGATTCGCCTGGTCGGTTACTTTGTAGTTCAGGCCTAGGCGAGGCGAGAAAAACAACCAATCGACAACGTAGTCATATCCCTTGAAAGCCCCCATCTTCACTTGATCAAACTCGTAACGAATGTAGCGCAACTGGCCTGTTACCTGGGCGTTGAGTCTATCGCTGAACCGGTAGTATTCCTGACCATATATTGAACCGACCTGTTTCTTGCCAGTATAGTTGTAGTACCGATGAGTCGGATCTATTGTCCCGTCGATGAACTGCGCCGAAACGACTTGTCCCCAGTGATCGGAGTCAAAATAGTAAAAGGAGCCGCCGATAGAATGAGAGCCTCTGTCGTGCTCGATGGTAAGGCGGGGATTCCAGCCAACCTGGTTCTTGTTGACCCACTTCTGCCGCACCAGATCGCCGTTGCTGCTGTCTGAGTACGATGTCAGATTATACTCGGAATAATCACGATGGCTCTTGAACTGCTCGTAATACCCCTTGCCTCGGATGTAATACAGTGTGTTGTCTATGTTCACTCTATCGTTTAGCTTAAAGATATTGTGAAGCTGGTAGTGCGGCTGGTTAAAATTGTCGGTGGCATTGTTATAGGTTAGAGG
>Ga0315551_10001354_pt1 | contig 18563 bp, 13 predicted proteins | sample SalMarSW160290MG_FD_203678 | JGI IMG/M metagenome (GOLD analysis project Ga0315551, IMG submission 203678) | Salt marsh sediment microbial communities from the Plum Island Ecosystem LTER, Massachusetts, United States - Salt Marsh Sediment SW1602-90 ...
TGAGGAGGGTCCAATTCGGACAAAGGTCATCTGGTCGTTTTTGCAGTGGAGTCATGATTATTATATAACTCCACATTCCAGATATTGCAGTGGGAGTATGGAAAACGCCATTGAGTGATTTGATTACTCAATGGCGAAAATCACGCTTTTATCCCTTCCACTTGGCAATTACCATCTGCCAACCAGCTGTAAATACCCAGAATGCAAATTCGAAAAACAGACGTGTGGTTTTCATGTTCCCAGGTATTAGATCTTATTAACACCTGCTTCACGGGACAGTTGCTCTTATTATGGACGAAATCATCTAAAAAATCAACCATTTCGTATAAAAAAACCGTAAATGAGAGCTCCTTTATAAGATTTCTAGGTGTTCTGACGTCAGGGTGGCATCTGGCCAGTTGGCTTCGATCCAGCGGCTTATCTTCTGAAGGCTGCGTTGAGTCTGACTATGATCACTACTTACCATGGCACAAGCCAGGGTGGAATCTTGCCAGAAGTCTTGGTGATCAACCTCGGCAACCGAAATGTTAAATTCTTTATGCAAGCGAATTATCAAGGGTTTAAGACGGTGGCGTTTCTCTTTTAGTGAGGAGCAACCTGAAAGGTGAAGTTGAATGATCAACAAGCCGACGGTCATCAGAATTTGAATGGGATCAGTTCTTGGGTGTTTACCTTGGTTTGTTCGTAATTCGAGCAAGCGATTATTATCGCTCAAATGAAAATCTCAAACCTAAATTGAGTTTCAGGAGTATAGTATATAGGACTTACGCAGTTGTTGGGAGGATGGGGGTGTTTGGGCGGGCAACGCCCGCCCAAACACCCCCAATTTTCCCCTGAACCGTGTAACTTCTAGTATAATCAAATTATGGAATATTTCAAAGACAAGAATTTGCGATCCTGGATTCTTACCATTGGTATTTTATTGATTATCGGCTTGTCAGCCTATGCGATTGTCTCTGTTGTTCGTCAGAGTGTAAAACAAGCCCAACAAGTGGTGCAACCGGTATCAGATCTCTCAAATGCTCTCGGTACCCAGGTGGCCCAAGTATTAAAACCGACGCCGACGGTCTTCATTGATCCAGTTGCGATCGTACATCAGGTACGCTCGCTGGCTCGTCTGGAAACTATTCAATACTCAGTGGAAAGGGTCATCACCGCTGAAAGCGGTCAGGGAACCTTTGGATTTTTATTTGGTGACCGGCTGCTTTTAGTAGCTCATGGAATCGTGGTGGCCGGCGTCGATCTGGAAAAGCTTGCTCCTGCAGACTTACGTGTTCAGAATAATATCCTTTACGTTAAACTGCCCGATCCTGGAATTTTCATCACCACGTTAGACAATGATAAATCCTATATCTACAATCGCGATACGGGAGCATTAACTAAAGGGGATATCAACCTGGAAACTACAGCTCGGCGCGCGGCGGAGAAATCAATCGAAGATGCGGCCCTGGAAGATGGAATTCTAAAGTTGGCACAGCAAAACGCGGAAAATTATCTCTCGCGCCTGTTGATGGAAATTGGGAGTTATTCTGAAGTCATTTTCCTAAATCCGACGCCAGAACCTTAGAGCTTTACCGCGGTCGATATTGTAGATCAGTTCTCGGGTATTAAAAAAGGTAATCGTCAGAAAAATAAATATACACCTATGATCAACCCACCCTCTCAGACCAGCTGGGGAGGGAATATTTATTTTTACCCAATTCTACGGACCTGGCATGTTCAGAGTCGGTAAGTTCTCCGAGTTCCAAGTCTAAATTCAAGCTGTGTTGAAAGGCAGCCACGAATGCCTGAGCGGCGCTATCCCAGGTGATGGGGTGACCCAGAATCATCTCGAGTGTCGTGGCGCGAGCGAGTAAACGCTCTCCCGATTCCTTCCGGCTTGGTTCATCTGGGTAGGTGAGCGCCTGAGTTATGCGTGCTAGATCCCCGAACAATGGCAATGAACCGTGCTGCAGAACGCCATCGCGTCGACGAGCTTGAGCGCTGCCGATGATTTTTTTCCCTTGGAATGTGATCTCATAATTTGAGGGTCTTTCAAAACAGACTGGATTATGATCGTCAGAATGGGATTCCATCAATGGTCCTTCTGACCTTTGTGCGGGGATGCCAAGTAACTTCAATGCTTGTAACAGCGCTTCTGATATTCGCCGGTAGCTTTCTAAGACGCTGCCCGCCAAATGAGGCTCAGAGATGGGCGCTGCGATTGCGTAGGTCAGTTCGTCGCAATGCAGGATTGCACGTCCACCGGTCGGGCGCCGGACGATTTCCCAGCCCCTGGCACGCAGGCGAGGGATATCAACATCCGAAATTGCTTGCGCATAGCCCAATGAGAGACAGGCTGGTTGCCAGGCGTATAAGCGCAGGGTAGGCAAGACTTGGCCTCGACCGGCAGCTTCCAGGATGGATTCGTCCACAGCCATGTTCCAGGAGCCATGGGCCGGTGGATCGTAAATAAGCCTCCATGTCCTTCGGGAATAGGTCATTATGGTACTGGACTCGCCGGATAACCCCAGCCATGCCAACGATATCAGGGATATGGATAGCCCACAGGTGTTTCTGTAGAAGTCGGTGAGGGTGTCATCGTACTCGTCATGGTGGGTTGTGTACCGATGAGTGTTGGTGTGGGAGGAGTCAACGTACCTCCTGGTGTAGGGGATGTGCTGATGGTTTGCGTCGGCAGGGGGGTCGGGGTTTGAGTCGGCGGTAAAGTAAGGCCTTGAAGTTTAAGACGCGCCATGATTGTATACGGACTCCTGGGATATTCCCGCCAAAGATCAAGATAAGCATTTACAGCATTGGTTTCATCTCCTGCGAGTTCATTCGACAAACCCAGGAGATAAAGGAAATGGGGACAAGTGATGTAATCACAAGTAAAGAATTGTGATCCCTCCAGGGTGAGAAGATCTTTTTTAATCTGGGCAGGATCGATACCGGTAAGCAAACTCTCTTCACTTTCGCTCAATTTCTGTTTGGTCAAATCTACGGCATAGGTTACTTTTGGCGTGATAAATTGGATATAGGGTTCCTGATTATCTATTGATTGTTGAAGGATGAAAGTGATTTCTGGATCGATTCTTACGATAGGTGGATCTTGCACGGGCTCAACATATGAAACTCTGGGATGATTATTTTCTATGTAATCGATGAAGATTGCTTTAACCCCCAAAGATGATTGGTCCAGAATCCAAAATTCTGGTTTATCCGTGGGTTGGTGCCGAATGATGATCCATCTCTCGCTGGAACCATCGTGGTTGAAATCGAAATAACCGGATGAACGGATAGTCAAACCAGCGGTTTCCAATAACACGATGGCAGAGGCGTAATCGTCTTCAGAGAAGGTTGAGACCAAGCTTTTTAGAGCCAAGTCGGGGTCACAATAGGGCAAAGTTAAGCAAGACTTGTATATATCCCGTTGGTCCTGGTAGGTGTTCAGGAATTTTTGAGCGGGGGTGATCCACTCACTCGTGGGAGATGTAGGATTATCTACCAGACTGTTGAGGTATTCGCTAGCCTGGTCAGAATCACCGAGCAGAGCGTGGTAAATACCTAAACGGTAGCGCCATTCGTCAAGGGCATCGGGGCGGTAAGGAGTGCCCTCTAGGGTTGTCTTGGGCGGCCAGATTGGCAGCAAGGATTCCATCAATTGGACGGTTGTACTCAAGCCCCAGGCCTGAATGGAATAATCAATAACGAGGGTGCAATAACCCAAAAGCGTGGGATCGGATTCTATCTGATAGTATGCTCTGGAAAATTCGAATTGATTGCCATCCCAAATGTAAGTATGACGCACATTTACTGGGCAAGGAGGGAAAACAGTGTCTGAAAATTGCAGGTTCTCTAATTTTGCATCCCCCGATGTTGGTTCCCAATTATTATGGAATCCCGGTGCGACGTCTGGAACTGGCTGAGGCTCGAAGTACAATTCCACCGGAGGTTGAAAGGCAAGGCTGAATAAGCGTGGTAGTGGAGGTTGGAGTGAATCGGGTAATGGTGAACGGAAAATGGCTGTATCAGTGGCACTATCATTAGTGATGTCAGCGATAAAAAAATTCACTCCCATCGAGTGTGAAAAATCGAAGTCGCTCGTCAAAGGATAGGATTCAAAACTGCTGGGCTTCTCGATTAACCAAAAAAAAGCACTACCGTGTTCGGGAATACTCATTTTTATGAGGTTATTACTGAGCTGGCCTGGTAAGGTCATTAAGGGATATTTTTCAATGGTTAACGGAGGCGTGAGGCGATTGCCCCACGCAAATAATTCATCGATTCGAAGTTTCTTGTCATTAAGCTCCCTGGTTATCAGGTTTGTGTATAAAGAGCCGGCTTTTGGATTTCCAGTTTTGGCATAGTTATATGCAAGGCCGTAGAGCCAATCATCGGCTTCATCAGCATTTGGAAAGCGCAACAAAGCCTCACGTTGGGCTAAAATGGCGTATTTAAAGGCAGCGTAATAGCCAGAATTATCCTCCCCCCGAGTGTAAGTAGATAAGCTGTTCGGATATGCTTCCAAGAGCTGAATGAGCCGACTCGCCAGTTCTGGGGTCCAATTAACGATATGGTAAAGATCATTATATATCGATGGTATGGCGGGAGTGAGTGATGGGATCAACGTTCGAGTCGGCGTCAAGGTAGCTGTGGGTGTCGTCGTGGGTGTGGTAGTCGGTTTGGGTGTAAATGTAGGCCTGGGAGTGGGGGTGATTGTGGACGTGGCCAAAGGGGCAAGCGGAGGAGTGGGTGTTGAGGTAGGTAAAGCCACGGATGGACTTGTGTTTCTTGGTGGAATTGAGGGGGTTGATGCACGAGTCGCGAAATAGATAGCCAGGATAAGGACGAGCAATGTAATAAACGCAAATACGACTAACATTATCTGTTGTCTGGTTAGACCTTGTTGGTTTCCACCCTGTGTGGGTGGTTTGGGTGGTGTTGATGGCATTTTTTGGTTGAGTTACTCGGTCAATTTGATAGATATTGCGGTCAATTTTACGCCAAATCCAGCTCGGTCACAATAATATCTTCTTGCTCTATCCCAAATGACATTAATGGTGGACGGACAGCCCAGCGAGGAAAACCGAAATGTTCGGAAAGGATCGCTTTCAGAAATGGGGGAGCCGGCGGGTACCGATCCAAAATATCACGCTTCAGGTTGAGAGCAGATTGGCCCTTTTGATCCCACTCGCCATCAAGGTAAGTGTCCCAGATCTGCCGTATGTCGGGGGAGAGCAGATTAGCCAGAGCAGTGATGCAACCGGAGGCATCGGATTGCAAAGCCAAACTAAATAGTCGATCATTACCAGTCAATACCAGAAGATCGTTTCCGAATTTATCCCCTAGTTGTTGTGCAAATTCAGCATCTCCAGAGGAATCTTTTATGCCCATGAACCTTCCTGGATATTTATCCTTCAAGCGTTCAAGCAAGTTGATAGAAAATGGTGTTCCTGTGAGTTGAGGGATGTGATAACCCAGCAAAGCGCCATCCGATGGTAAGGCTTTTTTTATAAGTTCACCGAACCAGGCGATCAGTCCTTCATCGCTTATATTTTTATAGTAATAAGGAGGCAGTACGACAACCCCCTCGTATCCGAGATCAAAGGCAAACTTTGTCAGTTGGATAGTTTCCTGGAGGCTGGGTGTTCCCGTGCCAGCCAATAAGAGGAATTCGGGATAGATCTGCCGAACTTGTATAGCAGATTGCAATATGGCGATGCGCTCCTGGTATGCAAAGGAAGGCCCTTCACCAGTGGTGCCCAACAGTAGGGCACCATGACATCCCCGCTCAGCAAGGAAAGCCAGAAAGGTTGGTATGGCTTCTAGATCTGGGGAGAAATCGGTTTTCATTGGGGTTACAGCTGCTGCAAATACCCCGCTAATACTTGGAACCATTAAGACTCCTCAACCGGTGAGATTTATCACTTTTCATCCGATAGACAGGTCGTTACATAGACAGGTCGTTTACTTGACATCCAACCCAACTATGCTAGAATCATTTTACGATCATTGTAAATGTCCCTTAGGGATGGATCTCAACCACGGAATTGGTATTATAAATAATAAAACTCGATATGTCCTCGATCTCAATACAGTCCTGGTATGTCCAGTCCTGCCTCAGGGGGATGCGACCGGTTAGGAAAGATCGTTCTCATTTAAACTCTAATTTGGAATATCACTTATCTTCACAATCCACTCCAGATGCTGGCTATCCAATATTGTAACCGTTATGAGTGGTAAGTGTTTATGGCAGCAGTCATTCAAACAGGAATTTTGGGCATTTATGACGGGATAGGTACTTTATCTTCAATAATGTGAGGTCTATGCCAATTCTGGTCATTCCAATAGCTCAGTGTGGGATTACAAAAAAATTTGAGATAGATTACCCCAACCATCGAGGAGGTGAAATTTATAAGAGAGCTTCAATTTTTCTATACCATTTTGGTCTCTCTATGATTCAATAGAGGAGGCCGACCATCGAGAGCCAATTTATGATCTAGGCTCAAGCATATATTCTTGGAGGAGAAAATGATTAAAAAACTTTGGATGTTGTTAAGCATTTTAATGATAGCAGCTTTTGTTTTAACGGCTTGCGGACCACAAGCTGCGCAACCCACAGAGGCGCCAGCCGCGCCCACGGAAGTACCACCCACTGCTGCACCAGCAGCAACAGAAGTCCCCCCGACTGAGGCGCCAGCGCCGACTGAAGCACCTCCCACAGAAGCCCCAATGGCGGCAGTCACCATTCAGCTATGGACCAAAGAAGGCGAGGCCGATGGTGGGTTGCAGTTCGTTCAAGGTCTAACTGACCAATACAGCGCGATGCACCCCGAAGTCACCTTTGAGGTGATCAATAAGGAGGTTGAGACTCTGCGGGAGGACTTTCAGACCGCTAGCCTGGCAGGCGCTCCGCCGGATCTCCTGTGGACCGTAAGTGACCATGCTGGCCCATTTACTGCTGCTGATCTAATCGTACCTGTCGATGATATGTTTGATCTCAGCGCATATGTTGATAGTGCCGTAGCTGCGGTAGTTTTGGACGGGCAGACCTGGGGAGTACCGATCTCGAACGGGAACCACTTGATGTTGCTCTACAATAAGGATCTGGTACCTGAGCCTCCGCAAACCACCGACGAGCTAATTACCATGGCGAAAGCGATCACCAGTGGGGATACCTATGGATTGGTCTATAACCAGACAGAGCCTTTCTGGCTGGTACCCTGGCTAGGTGGTTTCGGTGGTAAAGTATTTGCAGACGATGGTGTCACGCCCACCCTCAATACGCCCGAGATGGTAGCTACCCTCCAATTCCTTCACGACATCAAGTATGTCGATAAGATTGTGCCAGCCGAGAGTGACTACAACGGCGCAGATGCGCTCTTCAAAGAGGGTATAGCCGGTATGATCATCAACGGAGACTGGTCTCTGGGTGATTACAAAACCACCTTTGGTGAAAAGTTGGGCGTCGCCCGTATCCCGGAGGTAACCGCCACAGGCTTGTGGCCAGCGCCTTATACCTCGGGTGTATTCTTCATGATCCCAAAGGGGTTGGACGAGACCAAGTTGGCGGTAATCAAAGACTTTGTCGAATTCACCACGAATGAGGAAAACCAACTCGCCATGGTCACCACACTTACCCGTCTGCCGGCTCTCAAAGTTGCGCTGGATAACGAGCTGATCACCAGCGATCCGATCCTGGCGGGTTCAGCCGAGCAAATGACCGTTGGCACACCCATGCCGACTGTGCTGGAGATGCGCTGCAACTGGGATGCAATGAAACCCGAAATGCAAGCAGTTCTGGCAGATCAGAAATCGGCTGAAGATGCTGCGGCTGCGATGCAATCCGCGGCCGACACTTGTATAACAACTTTAGATTAGCTGGAAGAACACTAATTTCCGAAAAATTTGGGACCGGGCATCTTGAGCCCGGCCCCAATTTTCGAATGAGGGAGGAGGAAGCTGATGATATCGTTGGATTTGGTTGCTAAGAGTCTGACAGAGATTTTGTCAACCATCCTTTATGTTGTCGGCGGAACCATATTATTAGAAATTGTCCTCTACGTATTACTCGTTCGCTTCTTAAAGTTAAAACTAGCAATGCCTTATATGCTCCTAGCTCCCGCGGCTGTGGGGTTGATTGCATTGGTGATCTACCCTATCGCCTGGGAATTAAACATTTCTTTCACAAATATGAGTCTGAGGCATTTCAAGGTAACGGATTATATTGGCTTAACAAACTATCTTCGGGTGTTTGTAGACCCGGTATTAAAACAAGTAACATTTCTAAGTGTTTTATGGAAAACAGTTTTGTGGACGGGGGTAAACATTTTCTTTCACGTCCTGGGAGGATTGGGTTTAGCTTTATTGCTTAACCGCAAGATGCACGGGCGTGGTATCTATCGCACCTTGTTGATCTTGCCATGGGCTGTACCGCAGGTTATTGCTGTTCTAGCATGGCGAAGCGAATTTCACTTCGAATTTGGATTTCCTAATCTTGTTCTTAAGAGCATTGGTCTTCAGCCCATCCAGTGGCTGTCAGAGCCGACTTGGAACTTTATAGCGATGTGTATTACCAATATTTGGTTAGGTATCCCATTCATGATGGTTATCCTGTTAGGTGGTCTACAAAGCATTTCTAGTGAATACTACGAGGCTTCTGAGATTGATGGCGCCTCTGCCTGGCAGCAATTCCGTAATATCACCTTGCCACTTATGCGTCCAGTGATGACCCCGGCGATTATCTTGGGGACCATCTGGACATTCAACAACTTCAACGTGCCTTTCTTTATCAACCAAAATGAATTGGAAAGTTCAGATATTCTAGTGACAGCTTTGTTTAGAGCAGCTTTTCAGTACAATCGATACGGGTTTTCAGCTGCATTTGCCTTTATCATATTTGCCATCTTGGTTGTCTATTCGTTAACCTACCTTCGATTCACAGGTGGGTTGAAAGGAGCCTTCGAATGAGCGCTATGAAGTCAACCTCTTCACTTGGCAGAAAGCGATCCTTTTTTTATGGTGGCAGAGAAGACAGCTCTTTCAAACGCCTTCTGATCCACTCGGTGTTAATTATTGCCTGTTTTATTGCAGCTTACCCGATCTTGCGCATTATCAGTGTTTCGATCCGACCGGGTGATCGTTTGCTTTCCACTAACCTGTCTTTGATCCCCCCGGACGCCAATTTACAGGCTTATACCACCGTTCTGTTTGAAAAGGAATTCCTGCAATGGATTTGGAACAGCCTGGTTATCACGATAGCCACTGCAATGGTAGGTGTAACCCTGGCTGCTACCTCAGCGTACGCCTTTTCACGTTGGAATTTTCCGGGCCGATCCGTTGGATTAATATTCCTACTTACCACCCAAATGATCCCCGCGGCCATGCTGATGGTTCCGTTATATATCCTGGCGATCCGCCTTTCTCTTGTTGGAACCTACCGAGGTCTGGTGATAGCTTATTCGGTGACAGCTGTGCCTTTTAGCATTTGGATATTAAAGGGGTATTATGACACGATACCACTCGAACTAGAAGAAGCAGCTCGGATTGATGGGGCTTCGCAGCTGACTGCTTTTTTACGGATACTCTTACCTCTATCCACTCCCGCTCTGGCAATTGTCTTCCTGTTCAATTTCACCACAGCATGGAACGATTACCTGCTAGCCAGAGTGATCTTAGGATCACAGGAGCGGCTGCTCACCTGGCCATTAGGGTTACAACGTATGCAAGGGCAATTTCAAACCCAATGGGGACAATTCTCCGCAGCCTCGATGTTGGTAATGGTCCCCACCATGATCTTGTTTCTCTTATCGTCCAAGTTCCTGATTTCTGGGTTGACATTAGGTAGTGTGAAAGGCTAACTTCGCAGCTTTCCGGAAACTAGGTTTTATGAATAGCCAGATAGTTTTGCGCGCCTTTGCCATACGATAAAAGTTTGAGAAGACGGAGGGCAGCAAAGTAAATGCCTAGGATACAAACGCCAGAATGGGTGAAAGATGCGATCTTTTATCAAATATTTCCGGATCGTTTTGCAAGAAGCCAGACACTGAGATCGGAAAAGCCGGATAACCTGGAATCTTGGGATAGTCCGCCGACCACGTACGGTTATAAGGGGGGCGATCTGCTGGGTGTGGTTGAACATTTGGATTACATCCAGGACCTTGGCATAAATGCTTTGTATTTTTGCCCCATCTTTCAGTCTGCGTGCAACCATCGATACCACACCCATGACTATTACCAGGTGGACCCGCTCCTTGGGGGAAATGATGCATTTATCAACTTGTTGAAGGAAGCTCATCGCAGAGGGATCAGAGTTGTATTGGATGGCGTATTTAACCACGCCTCTCGCGGTTTCTTTCAATTCAACGATATCCTTGAGAATGGACGTTCTTCAGCCTACCTTCATTGGTTCACGATCAACGAATTTCCACCTAACGCTTACGACAATTCACGGCCACCAGGTTATTTAGCTTGGCAGAATCTGCATGCATTACCTAAATTCAATACGGAAAATACCCAGGTACGTGAATACCTTATGGGCGTGGCGGAACACTGGCTCCATCTCGGCATTGATGGCTGGCGTCTCGACGTACCCGCTGAAATCAAAACCGACGGTTTTTGGGAAGAATTTCGGCAAAGGGTAAAAGCGATTAATCCAGAGGCTTATATCGTAGGTGAAGTCTGGCGGGATGCCATTGCTTTCTTACAAGGTGATCGTTTTGATGGTGTAATGAATTATCTTTTTGCCGAGGCTGCGATTTCTTTTACCGCGGGAGAGCGAGTCGATCCGAAACTGACTGAGGGCCGGGATTATAACCCCGCAATGAATCTTGATGCAGGCGGTTTCGCGGATCGGATAGATTGGCTGCTGAATTTGTATCCAAGAGAAATTCAATTGGCGCAATTGAACTTGCTTGACAGCCACGACACCGCCCGCGTCATCACGCTTGCTAAGGGTGATAGCAATAGCGTCCAATTAGCAACCCTGCTGCTCATGACTTTCCCTGGAGCTGTCTGCATTTATTACGGGGATGAAATTGGGCTTGAAGGCGGACTTCCTGATTATGATACCCGCCGTACTTTTCCCTGGAATAGACCCGAATTGTGGAATCAAGAGGTGCTGGCCTTCCATAAGGATCTTATTTCAATGCGGAAGGCACATCCCGCGTTACGGCGGGGGGAATATCTTCGCCTCTTTGCCGAGGAAACCGTCTATGCTTTTGGAAGAAAATTGGACGAGGATGTGCTGTTTGTAGCGATTAACCGCGCCGATGAGGAACGTAAGGTTGAAATCCCCCTAAGCGGCTTGATTAACCCGGGAGCAAGAACCTTGCAATTTATATATGGTAATCATGGTGATGTTACTGTCGATGCAGGTATGGTCCTGCTCACCTTGGGAGAGCGAAGCGGTGTCGTGTTGAAAGAGAAACGAAGCAGATAATTATTTCTTTTTAGGAGCTGACTGTGAAGCGCTATTATATCTATAACAATTTCCTACTTATCTTAGCGATCATGCTAGCAGCCTGTTCCGTTCCTACGCAGACTCCCACGCTCCTTATACCTTCTGCGACAGCTTTACAAGCAACTACAACACCTACAGAAGAAGCCACTCCGACACCCACACCCACTTTAGAAGAGCCATTGTACGTCAATATCCTCTGGCACCAGCACCAGCCCTTGTATTACAAAGATGAGAATGGGGTTTATACAAGACCTTGGGTGCGCGTACATGGCACTAAAGATTATTATGATATGGCAGCTACCGTGGCTCAATATCCTAACGTTCATGTCACATTCAACCTGACACCTGTGCTTCTACGGCAGCTGGCTGATTTTGTTGATAATGGCGCGAAAGATCTTTATTGGGTGATGTCTGAAATACCCGCTGATGAATTGAGCCAAGATGATAAGCTTTTCATCTTGCAACGCTTCTTCGATGCTAATTGGCAGAATATCGTCGCTCGATTTCCTCGTTACCAGGAACTGTTGCAGAAGCGAGGGGGTAATGATATGGATTCTATCGAATCCGCATTACAAACATTCACCGAACAAGATTATCGGGATTTGCAGGTCTGGTTCAATTTAGCCTGGTTTGATCCTGATTTCCTGAAAGAGGAGCCCTTGAAATCGCTGGTGGACAAAGGTAAAAATTTTTCCGAAGACGACAAAGTCCTGGTATTTGATAAAGTTCGCCAGGTCTTGGCTTCCATTGTACCCATCCATAAACAACTTCAAGACGCGGGTCAGATCGAAATCACCACGACTCCTTACGCCCATCCCATCCTTCCCCTTATTTACAATACCAACCTAGCGCTGGTGGGGAATCCCGATGCGGAAATGCCTCAACGCTTTTCTTATCCAAACGACGCGATTGCCCAATTAGCGCACAGCGTTGAGATTTATACAAATACTTTTAATCGGCAACCAAGAGGCTTATGGCCCGGGGAGGGTGCGGTGGCTGAAGAGATCGTGCCCTTGGTAGCTCAAGCTGGCTATAAATGGATGGCAAGCGGTGAACCGGTATTGGCTCAATCGCTTGGTATTAGCAGCTTTACGCGTGATGCCCAAGAAACCGTACAAGAAGCGGATGAGCTCTACCGCCCGTATTATGTACAAGGTACCCGGGGAGATAAGGTAGCAGTGTTCTTCCGTGATGGGGTACTATCTGACAAGGTGGGTTTTACCTACTCTGGAATGCCGGGCGAACAGGCAGCCCAGGATCTGATTAATCGACTCGAAAATATCCGCTCCACACTCCACGAGCAGGGCGCGGTTGGCCCTCACATCGTAAGCATTATTCTTGATGGAGAAAACGCGTGGGAATATTATCAAAATGATGGCAAGGAATTTCTCAACCATCTTTACCAATTGCTCTCCGAAAGCAATACCTTGAAAACCGTAACGCCATCAGAATACCTGAATATGTTCCCCGAACAGCAGGAGATACAGAACCTATTTCCTGGAGCCTGGTTTAGCCCAAATTATGACACCTGGATTGGTGAAGATGAAGAACGAGACGCTTGGAATTATCTTGGACGAGTACGCTCTGACCTGGCTAAATTCGATATCGAAAATACTCGCTCCGCCGATCCTGAGTCCATAACCCTTGCCGAGGACTTCATGTACCTAGCTGAAGGATCAGACTGGTTCTGGTGGTATGGCAGTGACCAGGATTCCGGGCAAGATGAATATTTTGATCAGGGATTCCGCAGCTTGCTGGCGAAGGTTTATCAATCCTTAGGAGAACCCGTACCGAGTTTTGTCGATGTGCCCATAATTCCGCGCCAGCCATCTCAGCCAACCCAACCTCTCCAGGGGTTATCCACACCGCAGCTGGATGGCAAAGTGGATGATGACGAATGGGGAAAAGCTGCTTCCTATCCTGCGCCTGGTAAAACTCCTATAAGTGGGCTGTGGTACACGGTTGATGCAAATTACCTGTATTTGCGCCTGGATCTAACCGATGATCTTCCAGATGGCAGTCGCGTGGGTTTTTATTTTAGTACACCCGGTAATCCCCAAACCTATCCTTATCCGCGCACTTCCCAAGGGGAAAATGCCCCTTTGCTTGGTTTCGCGGCATCCCACTTATTTGAGTGGCAGGCAGGCCAATCTCTGCAATCCTATCTTGCCTCCGAAGATGGCTGGCAGGAAGGGCAGGATACTGGACAGGTCGGAGTGAGCCAGAGCGTGTTGGAATTTGCAATCCCTTGGGAGAACTTTGGTGAGTTGGAAACCGGCGATGATATGCGTTTCGTCGTAGCCGTTCAACCAATTGACCAGTTCTTGCCAACCGATGGTCCAGCCCAGATCACTTTCCCAGACCTGGGATTATCAACGGTAATATTGGAGGTGAATGACCCAGAAGGAGATGATCATGGTCCTGGCAGCTACAGCTATCCAACCGACGCCGTATTTCAAAGCCAGGTGTTTGACTTACAGAGTTTCAGTGTGGCTTTTGACGAGAAGAACCTAATATTCAATTTTGCGTTCTATGGTCCTATCCCGAATCCTTGGGGTTCCCCAAACAATTTAGCTATACAGACGTTAGATGTGTATGTGGATAAGGACCCCGGTGTTGCTACAGGTTCACGTGTGTTATTGCCGGGACGAAACGCAGCCCTATCCCCTGAAAACGGATGGGAGTACGCCATCTGGGCTGAGGGATGGACACCCCAAATTGTCGCTCCTGATGTGGATACGGGAGATCTGAAACAGGTCACCGGCGTCGATTTCAAGATCATCGTGGATCCTACCACCAAGACCGCGACGTTAAGAGTTCCCCTTTCGGTGTTTGGAGAGGGTGATCCATCCACCTGGGGTTATGCGGCTGCGGTGCTCAGCCAGGATGGATTTCCTTCGACGGGTGTGTGGCGTGTTCGGGATGTCGAATCCCAAGCGAAGCAGTGGCGATTCGGAGGTGGTCCTGAGGACACGAACCATACTCGTATCATTGATTACGCCTGGGCGGAAGGTAGGAAACCCACTCAAGAGGAGATGCTCTCAACTTATCAATCCAGCTCAATGCTGGTAGGAGATTTGACCCCTGACGATTACCCTCAAGTGCAGTTGCTATTTCCTTGACGGCGATTGAAGATTTCCCCGAAGAAGGTTAGCAGGAAAAAGGTTAAATCTAAGCTCAATAACGATTTGTGATATTCATTATGGTTGGTTTTGTGCCTGAGAGGGGGGGCAACCAGCCACGATAGGAACTGAACCATATTGAAGTCAACAACCTCAATCTTGGCATATAAACTAGGGAAACGTTGCTGGCTGCTTTTTACCTGCCTATTTCTGGTAGCTGTCTTATTTTTACAAGCTTGCGGATTTCAAGCTCCCTTTGGATTAGCAACTACTCCAGCTTTGACTGTGATGCCAGAGCCGACCAAGGTAATTACGCCGACAGCCACAGTTGTGAAATCGATTGCAATTGCCACTCAAGAAAAAGAAATGAGTGGCGTAGTCAGCTTGTGGTATTCCTGGAATGAAAGCGAGACCGAGGCTCTCGTTGAGGTGATTGAGAATTTCCAGGCACTGCATCCTAAGGTGAAGTTTGATGTGCTCTACGTGCCTTTCGATGACCTTGAAGCGAAATACGAATCCGCGGTTGAAGAGCAGAGTGGTCCCAGTATCCTGCTCGGGCCAGCCCAATGGGGGCCGTCTTTGTTTGATAAAGATAATATTCAGGATATTTCTAAATTTGTGTCGAACGAATTGCTTTTGTCAATCAACCCGGCAGCGATAGATGAAGTTCGTTATCGGTCAGGGTTGATCGGGTTACCATACGCAATGGAGGGTGTACTTTTATTCAGGAACAAGGAACTTATCAGTGAAGCTCCCGTGACCTACGATGAGTTGGTGGCGGACTCGCTAGCTGCCACACAAGGAGGAGAAGTCGGCGCTTATCTTGATAGAGGTGTTTTCTTTTCGGGTGCCCACCTTAATGGGATTGGAGGACAGTTGGCGGATAAGGATGGCAATCCCTCTTTCAATAATGAAAAAGGAATTGAGTGGCTAGGTTTGCTTGAATCCTTCGAAGGTGCAGGACCGACAGAATTTAATGGCAATCAGGATATTGAATTATTTAAGGAAGGTAAAGTCGGTTTTATCATCGAAGGCAGTTGGAACACTGCGCTATTCGCAGAGGCTATCGGGTCCGAATCCCTTTCAATTGATCCCTGGCCTGAGTATCGCACAGGACATCTCTCAGGATATATCCAGACCGAGAATCTCTACCTGAATGCCAACCTACAAGAACCCGACCACCTGCTCGCGATGGCTTTTTTGGAGTTTTTCCTTAAGCGGGGGACGCAACTCACACTTTCAAAGGTGGGATTTATCCCTGCGATATCAGACACTCAGGTGATAGATCCGTTTATACAGCAAGCAATGCAAGCCTTCGATTTGGGAACAGCATATCCGGTGTTCCCAGATGTTGGAGTGTATTGGCAACCCATAGAAGAGGCTATGGTGTCTGTCTTTGATGGAGATGTAGATCCGGGCCTGGCGCTTCAACAGGCCAACGATATCATAATGAGCAGATTGGAAGAGATGCGTAAACCCGAGAATTAATTTATGAACAGAGATAATCATGATATTGAAGAGGGCAGGCAAAGAGATGATCCATCCTTTGGAGGATCGATGAACACCCTCAAGTAATTGGCCGATCACACTGGTCCATACCTCTCCAGACCATTCTTGGTTCATTCACCCTTATTTTATGGATCAGCCTCAGCATAATATATCAGGCCTGGGGGATCGGTATCATCCTGGCGCCAGTTGGAGCCTTTCTCGGCGTTTGGGGTATTATCCAAGAATTGCTCCCCATTTTATCTATGGTAAGCATTAATGACCAGACTTAAGGTGGAAAAGGATTTATGACCGTTCCATATTGGGTTCAAGATGCTATTTTTTACCAGATATTTCCCGATCGTTTTGCAAACGGCGATAAAAGTAACGATCCGCCCAATGTCCAGCCGTGGGGATCGCAACCGACAACCTGGAATTTTATGGGAGGGGATTTACGTGGGATTATTCAGAAGTTAGATTACCTGCTTGATCTAGGGGTATCAGCGCTTTATCTAAATCCGATTTTTCAATCCCCTTCAAACCATCGTTATAACACCAGTGATTATTATCGAATTGACCCCAAATTAGGGGATATGGATGATTTTCAGGCTTTATTAAAAGTTGCCCATTCGAACGACATGCGGGTGATCCTGGATGGTGTCTTCAATCACTGTAGTCGTGGATTCCTGGCGTTTACCGATATCTTAGAGAACCAGGACCATTCGCCCTTCCGGGATTGGTTCCATGTAAATAGATTTCCCGTCAGAGCATATGGTCCGGGGGAAGCTGAGGATTATTTGGGCTGGTGGGGGAATAAAAGTTTGCCAAAATTCAACACGGATAACCCTGAAGTTCGCCGTTATCTCCTTAATGTGGCCCGTTATTGGATAGAAAAAGGAGCGGATGGTTGGCGGCTGGATGTGCCTAATGAGATCGATGACGATGAATTTTGGAGAGAGTTTCGTGAGATTGTAAAATCTATAAATTATGATGCATATCTTTTTGGGGAAATATGGACACCTGAGCCGCGTTGGGTGGATGGGGCTCATTTCGATGGATTAATGAATTACCCAATGCGTGAGGCCCTGATCGAATTATTAAACGGTAATACGATAAAAGCCGGTGAGTTTGCCCAAAAGGTAGAGAAGTTGTTGGAGCTTTATTCTAGAGAAAACGTTTATGCCATGTATCTGCCTTTGGGTACCCATGACACCGAGCGATTATTTACCATCCTGAATGGAAACCTGGATAAGGTGAAGCTAGCCTATTTATTTCAATTTGCTTATCCAGGAGCACCGGCTGTGTATTATGGCGACGAGGTGGGCATGCAAGGTGGGAAAGACCCAGCCTCCCGGGGGGCTTTCCCCTGGGAAGTCAACCAACAGAATGAAGAACTGCACGCCTGGGTGAGGACATTGGCGTCTTTGAGAAAACGGTCAAAAGTATTAAGAAGAGGTGACTACCAGCGGTTGTTTGTCGACGACCGGCGTGGCGTTTACGCTTTTACAAGAAGGTTGGGATCAGAAACGATCCTGATTGCTATGAATGCCAGTCCTTCACGACGCTATATGCGTCTCCCCGTCGCTGATTTGAAGTGGAAAGATGGTCAAATCCTTCATAATCTACTGGGCAAGGAAGAATACATCGTATCAGGAGATACTTTAGTATTGTCACTTTCCCCCTGGGTAGGTGTTTGGATTGGGTAGTTCAATTGGTATTAATTGTTTCGGATTCTACTGTTGATACAAACCAAGATATGAAGGTTTTGAACCAAATTTCTAAGGAATGGAGCTGAAAAGTTGTTGGTTTCTACATATCTCACAAAACAAGCAGAAAGGAAAGATAAAAATGCTTAAAGATTTTAAAGATTTCGCCTTGCGAGGGAATGTGGTGGATTTAGCTATCGGCATTATTATCGGATCTGCATTTACTAGTATAGTTAAATCTTTGGTAGATGATGTGATTATGCCCCCAATCGGTTTGCTGCTTGGAGATGTTAACTTCAGCAACCTCTTCGTGGTTCTAAAAGCAGGTAAAACCCCCGAACCTTATTCTAGCTTGTCCCTAGCTCAGGAGGCAGGGGCTGTGACGATCAATTATGGTGTCTTCATCAATAATGTGATTACTTTTTTGATCGTGGCGTTTGTGACTTTTATGCTGGTGCGCGTTATGAACAGGCTTTATCTTGAAACTCAGCATAAGGAAGAGGAAGAACTTGCTGGGCCAACAACAAAGAGTTGTTCATTTTGTAAGCAGACTATTCCATTTGAGGCTGTTCGTTGTCCTTACTGTACTTCTGAATTAGAATCTCTTACAAAATGACCTTTGATATTGGGGGTTATTCAGGTCCTGTTGCTACCGGGTGTTGTGAATCGGTGATCCATTCGCTCCATGAACCGGCATATAGTTTGGCCTCACCTAAGCCGGCGTGTGCCAACGCTAAGATATTTTGCGCGGCAGTTACACCTGAACCGCAATAGAAAGCCGTGCGCTCCATAGGGATGCCCTTCATG
>Ga0315551_10001356_pt1 | contig 18544 bp, 20 predicted proteins | sample SalMarSW160290MG_FD_203678 | JGI IMG/M metagenome (GOLD analysis project Ga0315551, IMG submission 203678) | Salt marsh sediment microbial communities from the Plum Island Ecosystem LTER, Massachusetts, United States - Salt Marsh Sediment SW1602-90 ...
GCTGATCATAATTCGCACTTTTGCCCAATCAGATGTTGAAGAGCTAGCTAAGTATGCCTCGGTTCCCGTAATAAACGGTCTTACCGATCTCGTCCACCCATGTCAGATTTTAGGCGATTACTTCACCATGGTGGAATTTCTGAGGCCGAAAGAGCGGTACTCAGTGGCCTATATTGGAGATGGCAATAATGTCACCCATAGCTGGCTGAATTTGGCCTCGTTGATTCCGCTGGACTTACGGGTGGGGACCGCGCCAGACTGCCAACCTCAGGCTGAGTTTGTTGCGCTGGCCAGAACTAATTCCAAAAGTACGGTTATGATTACAGATGATCCTAAAGAAGCCGTTGCCGATGCCGATGTAGTCTATACGGATGTTTGGGCCTCAATGGGCCAGAAACATTTGGCTAAACAGAAGGCAAATGAATTAAGGAAATATCAACTCAATAGCTCTCTGTTGGCGGTGGCTAGCCCGAAAGCTATTGTAATGCACTGTTTGCCTGCCGAAAGAGGCCGCGAAATTACTAACGAGGTCATGGATGGTCCCCAGTCGGTTGTTTTCGATCAGGCGGAAAACAGGCTGCACATTCAAAAGGCTATCATGATGTTCCTTTTGAAGCATGAGTAGCGGGTACGGGAGAAACCCAAAACAGAAGCTGTGACAGAGAAAGGAGAGGCTCAATGCGCTCCCACAAACTTCTTCTTATTTTGGGGGTAGTGGTTCTTGCCGGCCTTTTTGTAGCCTTTGTTGGTTGCGGGTCAGACGACAAGTCGACCGGGAACATCGGTTCCAACAGCGATCCTGAGTTCCAGATGGTGCAAAGCGAGGTCGGCCAATTTGTTGATTCAACTCTCGAGTTTTTAACCAATGGCCTAGGCAGTATTTCCGGCATCGCCACCGGTGAGATTGACCCCGTCCAGTATGGTCCTGGTCCGCCGGATTATGATTCTACGAGGGATACAGCCACCGCCACCTATGCAAATGGATGGCATGTGGTTTATTTTGCTCTTCACCATGACGAATTCGACGCAATCCTCAGGGATTCAATCCAGTTCGTTAAGGACGGTCAGCCTCAGCAAAACTCTGCTGGACTGGAGAGCCTGTTTTTCAAGCACTTCTGGGATTTTGACGTAACCGATACTTCCATCACACACAGGTCATATACCAGTAATGTTGATTATTCGTTCACCGGATTGGATACAACCACGGCTACTATTAATGGCACTCACGACTTACAAGTGCATTCTAAGTATGTCTCCACTGATTCGACCATATGGCGTGACATAACCATAGAAGCCACTTTGACACAAGTTCAGGTGAACAAAACCGCCGTCGGGTGGGCTCAGGGATGTCCCTGCTCCGGCTCGGTGTCGGTGACCATCGAGATGGTGTACCAGAAAGATTCTGATGATCCTATTACATCCAACTGGACGGTTAATCTAACGTTTGATGACGGCAGTATGTCCGTTATCGTGAGCCGAGGATCCACCACCTGGATGTACAACACTCATTTGTGCACACCACCGTATTAAATTAGACTTCGCAGATGCAAACATGAAAGCCCGCTGGCCGGCGGGCTTTTTTTGTGTCTGACCCTCTGTGCCAGTTTACGTTGACAATCAATTGTGTTTATTGCTAAATAAAAGCCTTATGAAAGAAGTACTGAAATACTCCGGCTGTTTTGTCTGTGGCGACAAGAATGAAAGCGGCTTGAAGGCTCGGTTCTTCTATGACGGTGAACAAGCCGTCACTGAGGTGGTTGCCCTTGAGCAGTTTGAGGGGTACCGCGGCGTCTATCACGGTGGAGTGATTACGACACTTTTGGATGAGGTCATGATTAAAGCTATTCTGGCTCAAGACAAGTACGCTGTCACGGCGGAGATGACCGTCAGGTTCCGCAGACCAGTCATAACCGGTGATAAGATCAGGCTTGTCGGACGAGTAACAAAAAGCAAGGGGCGGGTTTTCTTTACCGAGGGGAAAGCAACAAATGAGGATGGTCAGGTTTTAGCCACCGCCACTGGCAGGTATGTTGAAGCAGATTCAGAGTTGAAACCCACTTTGATGAATTCAGTAGAATAAAGTATATAACTAACTTCAGTTAATCTGAATCTGAAGTCCCCTCCTTATTAATTGCAATTACAGAAGAGAGAGTAACCTATTGTTGTTCAATTCGTTCCACTGAGAACAATGCTTGGTTTGGGTGGGCATTATGATTGCTTGGCAAGTATGTGTGAACATTGTAAAGTCTCCGATTGAGTGCTATACCGCGGCCTTTTACAATAAGAGTATCGACCCATACCTGGAGACTATAGGATTTACCCGTGGAATGATCGCCTTTTCGGTGCCCGATTTTGGGGTACTGTTTCGGTGTCGGGCCGAAGGAAAGCTGATTGATTTGGAATTTGGGGCTTTATTTTCCCTTTTGAAGTTTATCAAAGTTCGCCTTGCCGACGTTGGTATAGAGTCCATAAAGATACTTTCGTCTAATCCAGAATTTTTCTTCTCCTTCGCGATCAATCCTCATCATCTTGACCCCGGTAGCGAGCGAGCAAAATTGCTAGGCGAGTACAGCAAGCATTTTAGAATTTTGACTGGGTTGGTAGAGTCGACTAAGAATAAAGCGCTAACATCTGCGGCCGACTATCCCTCGCTGCCCTCTTCTGCCATTCTTGATCTGAAACCGGGCAATGATGACTTCAAAAAGATCGGCTTTATACCTCTGCAAAAAGGGATAAAGCTGTAAAGTCTTCCGGTATGCATTTCGCCTTGACATATTCCACTCTACCCTTAGCTTGGACATAGAAAGTCATACAGCTTCAGCGACATTTCCTTAAACGTCTGAAGAGGAAGTTTTGTCATAAAGGTGGTGTCGTCCAAGCCAAGAGGTAATAAATGAGAGTTCTTACCCGATCCCTCCTGTCGGTCTTAATTATTGCCTTAGGAGGACGGATAATACAAGCCGATGAGAGCAACATGGATATCGGCTTTGTTACTATAAAGAATCAATTTCAGACAGAGCTGGTCAGCCGGATAATCGATCATGCCTATACGAGAGTGGGGACTGAGTACCTTGTCTCATTTGATACTCACCAGAAGGATTTGCTCACCCGGTCAGGGATTGAGTATGAAGTGCTTCTGCCCAATGCTGACCCCGCCACCACCTATATTGTTCGGCCTATCTGTCATGCTGAACCCGGGTTGGTTGATTGGAGCAAGATCGGGAATACTCTTGACATTGGATTGGGAATGTACCTTGTGACAATAAACCGAACGGTAGCTTCTACGATAGCAGCAAACACTGGATTTTCTGCAACCCCTCTTGACCAGATGCGCGTTCGCTTCCATTACGTTCCTCCTTCAGTCACCAATCTTCTGTCAGGTATAACTGACTTTCCGACCGATACGCTTGTGAATCGGGTGTCGCAGGACTCCATTTACGCGTTCAATACCAGACTCGAAGCTTTCCAAACCCGCTATATCTGGACCGACTCGATAGACCGCGCCCGTGACTGGATCGTTCAGAAGTTTCTTGATTGGGGTTATGCCGATGTCACAACTCCAACTTTCTGGTGGAATGGAGACTGGCATTATAACGTGATGACGGTCAAGCCGGGTTACGCTGAGCCGGATAAAGTTATTGTGATCGGAGGTCACTATGACTCGATTAACTTTGGTTCGGACCCAATGGTTTTCGCTCCCGGTGCTGATGACAATGGCTCCGGCACCACCACCACCATGGAGGTAGCTCGCGTGTTGGCTGATATCCCGTTGCGTAAGACAGTCGTTTTTATGACATTCTCGGCTGAGGAGGTGGGACTGGTTGGCTCTCATGCAGCTGCCCAAGGATTTGTAGATGCTGGCACGGACATCGAAGTCATGTTCAATTACGACATGGTGGGGTACACTGACGATTCGTACTGGGATATTTCTGTCACCGGTGGAGCTAACACTGCTTACAGAGACGTTACCGCTGCGGCCGCCATGCGAGTTACCAGTCTCATTCCGATTATCGGCATCTCTCCCGGCAACTCAGATCACCAGTCATTCCGCGAACAGGGTTACAATATTGTCAACACGATTGAAGCCGATTTTAATACTGGGGGGTGGCATACGAATTTCGACCTGACTTCCCGTATGGATTTCCCGTATTTGGCGGAAGTGGTCAAGATGGCTGTCGCATCTGTTGCCTTTGTTGCTGATGCTGCTCATCCGACATCAATAGATGAAATTGTCGACCAAGGGGACGGGCAATCACTTGAGGTCTTTTGGAGCGATTGCGATTCTTCCTACACCTACAAGCTATACTACGGTACGAATTCCGGCGACTATACTGACTCTATTGAAATTCCTCAGGGTCTCTGCTCATATGTGTTGAGTGGCTTGACTGAAGGGGAAACCTATTATTTTTCAGTAGCTGGTGTGTCTCCAGGAGGATATCCGGCGCTTTATTCGGTGGAGGGTAGCGAAACTCCACTTCTGGTGCCGCGTTCCCCGGCTTCCCTTACCGCGGAACCGGATTCGCATCAGATTGTCTTGGACTGGGATGACAACCGGGAAGCTGACCTTGCCCACTATCGAATTTTTCGTCAGGTGGAGGGATTGACATGGTCGCTGTATAAGGATGATGTTCCAATCTCAGCGTTTGTAGATTCGCAGGTTGTAGGACAAGTGGACTATGTATACAAAATCAAGGCTGTTGATCATGATGGGTATGAGTCGGATTTCTCGAATCAGGCGGACGCCTATGCGGCTACATTCGATGGCGGAATACTTGTCGTCGATGAGATGACACAAGAAGGGGGCCTACCTTCCCAAGAAGCGCAAGAAGCTTTTTTTGATACTCTCTTTGGTGAAACTCCGTACGGGCTCTATCGGGTGGAAAGTGATAATGAAGTTCTCACACGCAGTGTTGCAGGCAAGTATTCTTCTATCTTCTGGTTTGACGACGACTTTGGCATTAAGGCAATTAAGAAAAGCCAAGGCAACCTCGCCTGGTATGCGGGTTTCAACGACAACCTGTTTATAAGCGGATACACCACCATACGCTACTGGACTCCTTCTCCACTTTCGCCTGGCGAATTGTTGTATGATGAGTTTGGATTGGCTTCTTACACTGTTGACAGTGCCTTTGATTTTGTCGGCGCTACGGGTCAAAATGGTTGGCCGTCACTGCAGGTGGATCCTGATAATGTTATGGGAGGCAATTTCCCCGCCATTCCAGTACTTACGCTGCGTCCGGATGCAACAGTAATCTATACCTTTGACTCAGTCACTGATGATCCGAGATTCGAGGGACAACCGTGTGGGTTGCTGGTTCAAGGATCACGTGGCAATAGAGTGCTGCTCGCTTTTCCCCTGTATTACCTAACCCACTCGTCGGTTAAAGGTCTCATGGACTATGCCAAGGCGCTGTTTGGCGAAACCGGTATGGTTGCTCGTAACGGTGACATCGATGGCTCAGGAGTGGTGGATTTTGTTGACCTTGTATTCTTAACAGATTTTCTGTTCAGGTGTGGGCCGGTGCTGTCAGACATGAATGCCGCTGACGTTAACGCTTCCTGTACGGTCGATGTGGCCGATGGAGTTTATCTGGTTTGGTACCTGTTCCACGACGCCTCCCCACCTCAAGCAGGCTGCGTCCATCAGTGAAACGATAAGGGGCCGTTTTATTCCTCCTTTGTATGTGCTTTCAAAATCCTGAGGGTATCTTTGGCGATGACCAGCTCTTCATTGGTGGGGATTACCAACACCCGGACCTTGCTGTCGGGTGTGGAAATGTCGGTTTCAGTGGCTGTGGTTTCTTCATTTTTATTTTTATCCAGTGCTACGCCCAGAAATTCCAGATTTCGGCAAGTCAGACTGCGTACCTCGGCAGAGTTTTCCCCAACCCCAGCGGTAAAAACGAGCACGTCCAAGCCGCCCAGTGCCGCAGTGTAAGCGCCAATGTATTTTTTCAGACGGTAGCAGTAGATGTTCAGAGCCAGTTGGGCTCTTTCGTTACCTTCTTTGGCGGTCTCCACAATTTCCCGCATGTCGGATGATATGCCCGATATACCGGCCAACCCCGAGTGCTTGTTCAGAAGCGTGTTGGCTTCATGTAAGCTCAGCTCTTCACGGGCCATTACGTGCAATATGACGGCCGGATCCAAATCACCCGAGCGGGTACCCATCAGAAGTCCCTCAAGGGGTGTAAAGCCCATCGAGGTGTCTATTGACGATCCCCCATCCAGGGCCGTCACCGAGGCCCCGTTGCCCAGATGACAGGCAATTATCTTCAGCTCTGTGATAGGTTTACCTACCATTGCTGCTGCCCGCTGACTCACGTAGCGGTGCGACATGCCGTGGAAGCCATAGCGACGGATGCTGTACCGTTTGTATAGAACATAGGGAATTCCGTAAATGTATGCGTACGGTGGCATAGTGAGGTGGAGCGCGGTGTCGAATACGGCTACTTGTGGAACGTTCGGTAAGGTCTTCTGGCAGGCATTGATCCCACGGATGTTGTGAGGATTATGAAGAGGAGCCAGCTCAATTAAGCTACGCAGTCTCTGCATCAGCTCCGGGGTAATCAAGACCGAGTCAGTGAATTCCTCGCCGCCGTGAACTACCCGATGCCCAATCGCCTGAATTTCCGAGCGGTCCTTTATAACGCCATGGTTTGGGGACATCAGCATCGAAACGACATATTCAATAGCCACGATATGATCGAGGATTTCTCCTGAAACCTTAACCTCTGGGCGGTCATGCGGTTTGTGAGTTAGAACTGAAGCCGACATGCCGATACGAGAGACCATCCCCTTGGCCAAGGCGATTTCAGTTTTGGTATCAATGAGCTGGTATTTGACTGATGAAGAGCCACAGTTTACGACTAGTATTTTCATTCTTGTTAACCTGCCTTTTCTTGTTTCTCGGCCTTTTCATTTGGAGAAATCCTGTCGCCGTCGGCATCGTATTCAAAAAAGCCGCTACCCGTCTTCACTCCCAGATGTCCCGCCCTAACAAGCTTGCGCAGGATTGGACACGGGTTGTACTTGTGATCACGGAGTTCACTGATTAGATTTTCCATCCAAGACATAACTACATCCAGTCCCATCATGTCCGCCAGGGCAAGGGGGCCGACGTCAAACCCAAAGCCGAGCTTCATAGCCTCATCGATATCATTGGCTGTTGCGACACCTTCCATCAGTACATGCATCGCTTCGTTCAACAGGGGGACGATAATACGGGTGGTTACGTAACCGGGGTATTCGTTAACCGTAATCCACTTTTTATTCAAAAGCTCGGCTATTTCAACCGCCTTCTGAAACGTTTCCTCATCTGTCTTAAGCCCTTTGACGATTTCGACCAACGGGATTTTGGTAACCGGATTTAAAAAATGCATCCCAATTATTTTTTCCGGACGGGATGTGGTTGCTGCGATCTCTGATATGGACAGTGTCCCGGTGTTGGTGACCAGCATCGCCTCGGGTTTGCAAATCCGGTCGAGTTTTTCAAAGAGAGATCGCTTCAGGCTGAGGTCTTCAGGAATCGCTTCAAAGATAGTGTCGGCGTCCTCTGCCTGTGACACATCTGAAGAAGGATGAATGCGCGCCAAGATAGCTTTTTTGTCGGATTGGGTTAAGCCCCATTTATGTATTTCTCGGTCTATCGATTCTTCGATTCCTTTAATGCCTCGTTCGGCAAGCTTGGTTGTCTTGTCAACGAGGATGACCTCGTGGCCGGAAGTTGAGACCGCTTCGGCCAGTCCACGTCCCATCACGCCGGCTCCAATGATTATGATCTGTACTGCAGCCATTTCGATTTTACCTTTCAACCAGGTTACATACTTGTCACCATACGGCCAATCAACGCAAATATAATTTGTCTTTTACTGCTGGCAATGTAAATTATGCAGGTTGCTGCATTGGTACGTATAAAGTTGGGCGATTTGTCGCCGAAGGTGTAAAAGGGACAAGTGCCTTCATCTGTAGAAGAGCTAATAGAGTTAAACTTGAAATTATAGGAGCAACGATGTCGAAAATAGTCAGAACGGCTGTTGTGCTGTTAGCCTTGGTTTTTGCTGTTAGCTCGCTAGCTGAGGCGCGGATCCAGCGGGTAGCTAAGCGGTACTATGTTGTCGATTTTTATGCAGGATATGCGGTGCCTCACGGGGAATATGACCGCATGGGGGACGTGCGGTTTGTGAATTTGTCAGGCTACCCGATAAAGATTGACGCCGCCGATTGGCTCGATAACACCTACTTCCTCGGATTTGATTACGGGGCTCTGTACAGAGATCATCTGCTGTTAATGGTTGGTTTTCGCTTCACCAACCACAATGTGAAGGATGTTTTTAGCATACCTGAGCAAGACATAGCCTACCGGCAGTATGATCTGGAGCTTAACGTCAATTACATGTTTAACGACCTTAGCAAACTCATTTGGTCACCATATATTGGTATTGGCTCGCAGGCGGGATTTACCTCACTTTCGATCAAGGGAGCTGACAACAACCAATCCGATTTCAAGTTTGCTCTCAGCCTGAATTTCGGGGTTGATTTCAAGATCTGGGGAGGCCCCCAAAGTAGATCTTTCGTGACTCTTTCATCAATCAACAATCTGAACTTTCTTGGCTCCGACAACCGTCCCCAGTACCTGAACATCGGGGGAGGGCTGAAGTATTATTTCAGGCCATGATCGAAGAGTCATTACGGCCGCCTTAAAAGTAGGAATCGGAACTATCATCAGGCGAGTCCATATACTGTGCTTGGCAATAGGGACATTGTCCCTGCTGTTGAGTCTCTTTGGCGCCTGCGGCAAATCAGTTGGGCCGGGCAAAACGGCAAAGATTGTCGCCATTAATGGACTGTACTACAAGGGAGAGATGGGTGATGCCATTCCGGACACGGTTTTGCAGTTTGCCGTAGCTGATAAGAACAACAACTACATTCCTAACCAGCAGATACAATTGTTTCCTTTGGAAGGCGACGGCGAGCTTAGCCACCGGTCGATCATAACTGATTCATTAGGATTGGCCGGTTTCTGGTACGCTTTTACCGGTGACTCAGGCCACGCGGTAATCCGGCTGGTAGCGGAAGGTATTGATTCGCTCGATATCCTGCTTCGAGCCAACACTTTGATTCCCGGTCCGGGAGGGCAGGGGCAGTACGTACTGCTGACAGATACGTATGCCGAAGTGAAGGGTTTTAACGGTCCACCCCAGTCGATTGACACCCCTTTCCCCAATAACTGGCTTGTGGTTGTCAATTACGAGAGTTCGCTTGGGCTGGCAGTGCTCATTAATGATGTCAGTCACAATAAGGATGCCGACGACTTTGAGGATGTTTTGGCGATTGCGGTAAACACGGTGTATGATGGCACCACCCTAGATTCTATTCCGATTAGGATTGGCTCACCCTTTGCTGACGTTAGAACTGTGTATGGCGATCCAAACGAGATTGTCCCAGACAGCGACACGACTGGACCGTTTCTAAGGATTTGCTACGAAAATCTCGAAACGGAGTTCATTGGTGATCTTGATCCCGATACTACAATCATCGAGATTGATCTGGTTGAAGGCCTAAAGTGTGAAAAGCAATGAGCCTTTTACCCGCAAGAATAGTGAATCAATTATCAAGAGCACGTCCTTTGACGGCAGAGTTTATCGCGGTTTTCAGCAGTTGAACTGCCGTCGATTTCGTTTGCAGAATTAAGTAAGAAACCTTATCCTGATTCCCCTCAAGGCCGCAATGTCTTCCCCCTTATGGGAGTGTTGAAAAATAAGCAAGCGTCATAGCGAGGAGCGAAGCGACGTGGCTATCTCGTTAGTATTCAACATATGAGATTGCTTCGTCCGCCAAAGGCGGACTCGCAATGACAAGAATGTGACTTTTTCGACAGCCCCCGTATTGACTTAGTTGAGAAGCTATTCAAACTTGACACCCTAGGGCGGTTCAAATATATTCCGTGCGAAACCTTAACTTCGAAAGGACAAGCCTATGAGAACCATTGCGTTATCATTGTTGTCTGTCTTTATTCTTTTGGCAGGTACGCCGGGATGTTCCAAGAAGGCAGAGAAAGCTAAAAAGGAAACTAGTGCCACTACCACCGAGCAGGCGGCGCAGCCCCAGTACAACTACGATAGCTTGGCTACGGTTCGCTATCCGGTCAGGAATGAAAAGGACAATTTTGCTACCCTGGTGACTGACTTTGGTAACATGACGGTCGAGTTGTATCGTGATGTAGCTCCAGCTCATGCTGATTCGTTTGCAGCCAGGGTAAAGGACGGATTTTATGACAGCACGATTTTCCATCGAATCATTGACAAATTCATGATCCAGGGCGGCGACCCAACCGGTACCGGAGCGGGTCACGCCGACTATTACCTTAACGCAGAATTCTCGGACCTTCCTCATATTGAAGGCACATTGTCGATGGCGCGGGGAAGAGACCCCAATTCCGCCTCCAGCCAGTTCTTCATTTGTCTGGACAGCAGTCGGTCTACTCAAGCCCTGGACGGTCAGTATACTGTCTTCGGTCATTTGGTCAAGGGATACGATGTACTTCATAAAATCGGCTCGGTGGAGCGCGTTCCAAACCCCATTACGGGTGAAGTCTCCGAGCCGAAGGAGGATGTTTACCTACAAAGAGCTTATCTGTCTGACGCCGATGGTAATGAACCTAAATGAGATTCAAATGGCTCTTTAGGACGACAGATTCTTGGCACAGATGTGGCGGAGCTCCGACCGCTCCGCCATTGCAATGTTGATCTGATTTCTATGAAACGGCGGCGTTTGTCGTTCGTAAAACATCAATATGACTCCACGAAAATTAGTTTTGCTGGGTTCGACAGGCTCAATTGGCCGCTCTACTCTTGATGTGGTTAAAAAGCATCCCGGCTGCTTCAACATTGTAGCCCTGGCAGCCCACTCCAATGTTGAGCTGTTGGTGGAGCAATATCACCAGTTCCAGCCGGATTATGTATGCCTTGTTGATCACAGCAAGAGCAAGCAACTGGCTGAACGGCTGAAGGGGAAGCCGGTAAAGGTGCTGGTTGGTGAAGCCGAGATGGTCCAACTGGCTGCCCTTGAGGGCGTGGAGATAGTAGTCAATGCTGTCGTGGGTGCCGCGGGATTACTGGCCTCGTTGGAAGCCGTCAAGAAAGGTAAGTATCTGGCTCTGGCCAACAAAGAGTCGCTTGTTACCGGAGGATCGTTGTTTGCGCCTCTGGCTAAGAAGACCGACGGAAAGATTCTACCGATCGACTCCGAGCATTCTGCTGTCTGGCAGGCGCTGGCCTCGGGGAAGTCTGATGAGGTCAAGTCAGTCATTCTGACTGCATCCGGCGGACCGTTTCGCGACTATCCACTTGATCAGTTTGGCGAAATTACCCCCCGGCAAGCGCTTGAGCACCCAACCTGGAAAATGGGCTCCAAAATAACGATTGACTCTGCCACCATGGTCAACAAAGGGCTGGAAATAATCGAGGCAATAATCCTTTTTTCACTGCCCGCGGAAAAGATAAAAGTAACTATTCACCCGCAGTCGATTGTCCACTCGATGGTTGAGTTTGTTGACAGTTCAATAATTGCTCAACTCTCCAGCCCTGATATGAGACTTCCCATCACCTATGCCTTGTTCTGGCCGAATCGGGTGAAATCGGATTATGGCAGGTTGGATTTGAGCACGCTTACGTCATTAACCTTCGAAGAACCTGATTTTAATCGGTTCCCCGCGTTGCCGCTGGCGTATTCAGTCGCTGAGGCAGGTGGAACCGCCCCAGCTGTTTTCAACGCGGCTAATGAGGTGGCGGTAAAGGCCTTCCTTCAGGGGTCTATCAAGTTCCCGGAGATTACCGATACCATAGAGCATGTGGTGAATAAAATAGCTGTTGTTTCCAATCCGGACTTGAATGATATTCTTCAAGCCGATCGCCAAGCCAGAGCGGTGGCGAACGAAAAGGTAGGCAAATCGGTATGTTGTTGACGGTGGTCTCATTTGTTTTTGTCCTTGGTATTCTGATTTTTATCCATGAGTTTGGTCACTTCATAGTTGCCAAGAAAGTTGGCATAAGGGTGGAAAAGTTCTCCCTCGGTTTTCCGCCAAATATCATTTCAAAGAAAGTAGGCGAAACCACTTACTGCGTCGGCGTGATTCCATTGGGCGGATATGTCAAAATGGCGGGCGAGAATCCTCAGGAACAGTCCACAGGAACCCCGGACGAGTTTATGTCCAAAAGCGTAGCCCAGCGGGCCGCTGTGATCTTTGCCGGACCTTTTATGAATTATGTGCTGTCAATTGCGCTATTGGTCGGCATTTTCTTCTTTGGCGGTCGCGTGATCTTTGCTCCCGACCAAGTAGTGGTGTTGCAGGTCAATCCGGACGGCCCGGCGGCTAAGGCGGGATTGAAGGAAGGGGATCAAATCATCGCCATTGATAACGTTCCTGTACATCGGTATGATTCCCTTACTTCGATCATTGGCGCCAAGGTGGAAGAACCCCTTGATTTGACATGGGTGCGTGGGAATGATACTATGGCAACATCTATTACTACGATGAAGGGAACCCGGCCGAATCTAAGTGGTAGTACCGATACCGTTGGTCTGATCGGAGTTATGCTCGGGCAAAAAGTGATCGGCCATGAGAGTCTCGGCCTATGGGAATCGATGGCGAACGGTTTTGTCACAGCTCATATCATAGTGTGGGAGACGGTTAAAATCGTCAAGAAATTTATCACCGGCGAAGTTTCTCCCAGAATGATTGGCGGCCCGTTGTTTATTGCCCAACAGTCAGGCCGGGAGGCCCAGAAGGGAGCCTCAAGCCTTTTCTTCTTTATTGCTTTGCTCTCGGTTAATCTGGCCGTCTTAAATGTCCTGCCGATACCTGTGCTTGATGGCGGTCATCTTATCTTTTTGGCTATTGAAAAGGTTCGAGGGACGCCGCTGTCGATAAAAGCGCGGTCGATTGCTCAGCAGGTCGGGCTGGCCTTTCTATTAGGGTTGATTGTTTTTGTGACATATAACGATATCCTGAGAGTTCTTAAAGGATTTTAAGAGATGAAAATACTGCTGTCAAATCCATGTGAAAATGAGAGTGGTGTTAGAAAGCATGTTGTAGGAAATCTTCAGGGTCAAATCTGCGTATAAGAGAATAATGGCTTACATTGATATAGAGCTTGGATTGATTGGTAGGCAACAGGGATGAGCAAAACAAAGCACCAAACGACTAAAAAAGCTGAGCGGCCTCACAAGCCGACTTTTGCAGACACCCTCTGGGATAATTTCAAACAAATCCTGGCGGCTGTTATCTTGGCTCTTGTAATAAAAACCTCAATTGTTGAGGCGTACAAAATACCCTCCCAGTCGATGGAAGACACCCTTCTAATTGGAGATTTTTTACTGGCCAACAAGTTTATCTATGGCGCCCGCTTGCCGCTTGTCAACTGGCGGCTGCCGGAGATAAGGGAACCTAAGCCGGGTGATGTAGTGATTTTCATTTATCCGGTGGACGGCGTTACCAAGTACATAAAAAGATGCGTGGCGACGCCGGGAGATACTGTGGAGATTAAGGACAAAGTTCTTTTTGTCAATGGTCGGCGATCCCCTCACTCTGAGCATGCTAAGTTTATTGACAACGTGCCAGGCGGGGGCCAGGTGATCCAGCCGCGACTCCCTGGCGGCGTTGACAGCCGCGACAATTTCGGTCCTTACATCGTCCCCAGAAACTGCTATTTTATGATGGGAGACAACCGGGACAACTCCTATGACTCGCGTTACTGGGGAGTAGTACACAAGGATCTTGTTTTGGGGGAAGCGATTCTGATTCACTGGTCGTGGGACGACTCTAAGTACCCCTCGCCGGATGTCTCCGTCAACGATCCCCTCTCGGTGCCGCGATTGTTTATTGACAACGCTGTGCATTTCTATCAGAAGGCTCGCTGGGATCGACTGTTTCGACTTATAAAGTGAATGGTAACTGATGTGAGTGACGATTCAGATTTATCTATATGAGTCGATATCATTAAGCAAACTGTTCTACCAATCTTCGTGGAGTAAAGATGCGCGTGAAAGTGATTAACGTTACGGCTGTTATTTGTTTAGTGCTGTTTGTTTATGCTCCCGCGTCCCAAGCGGGACCAGCAGTAGAAATCCCTGATGCTGTGTTCAATTTCGGCAAGGTCTGCCAAAAAGCCAAGGTTGCTCATACCTTTTGGGTAAAATCGGTGGGGGATGACACTCTGAGAGTGACCAAGGTGCACCCTGGCTGCGGGTGCACCCAGGCGCCGCTTCGGGATTCAGTTATTGCTCCAGGGGACAGTACTGACCTCGAAATTTATTTCTCGACCAGATCGTATCGTGGTATCGTTTCCAAAAGGCCATATCTTGAAACCAACATCGGAGGGGGGAAAGTCTATGTAAAGATCGAGGCTGAATTGCTTCCCGAACCTGAGACGGCGATGCCGCTAAGTCTGAGCCCGTACTACCTGGATGTGTCCCAATTCACCCAGAAGCCGCGCCGTAAGGCAAAGTTCCTCATTCAAAACAAAAGCGACCAGGACTATGGATTGAATCTTATTGATTGGTCACGCAAGTACTTCGACGTTGAACTGCCCAAAGAGGTCAAGGCCGGCGAGACAGTTGAAGGATTAGTGGTGGTAAACAAGGATGCCGTTCAAACAGAATTCGAGCAGTCGCTGACATTTGAAATCAATGACAGTGCGCTCACTCGTTACACCCTGCCGGTCAAGAGAATGTACCGTATCAAACATCGCCTCGAGGGAGAGTCAAGCAACAAGTAGCTGGTTGGGTTCCCAAACTCTTCAAGACCCTCTGTAATAGGAGGCTGTATCATAATCATGAATGTTAACCACATAAGCTCCATAAACTGTCTTTGCGAGGAGCGCAGCGACGTGGCAATCTCTTGTTACGGAAGCAATTGCACCACTGAGATCGCCACGCTCCCTTCGGTCGCTCGCGATGAATCCATATTGCGACACACCCTCTAGATGCGGAGGGTCTTTTTGATTTCCTTGCGGTGAGCGTTTCATCTTGATTTCTCGAGGGTATTTCCGTTATTGCTCCCTGTGTTCCGGCTAAAAGTTGCAGATTTGGCCAAGCGTTTCGGTTCAAGAAAGGTCTTCTCCGGTTTGACGTTCGAGTTGAGCACTGGCGATTCGCTGGCTGTAGTGGGACCGAACGGCTCCGGTAAATCCACGCTGTTGATGACCCTGCTGTCGCTGTACCGCCCAACCAAGGGACAAGTGGAGTATTTTGAAGAGGATCACACCCTCGATGAATTCCAAGTAAGGTCCCACACCTCATTTGTCTCTCCCTACCTTAATTTGTATGACCAGCTTTCAGCCGAGGAGAACTTGAAGTTTTTTTCAGCGGTGGGTGGGGGCGCTGTAACGGGGAAACAAATCAATCGTCTCCTTAAGAAAGTCGGCTTGGATGGTCGAGGGAGCGACTTGGTCGTTGAGTATTCTTCTGGAATGAAACAACGTCTTAAATACGCGGTTGCTCTTTTGAAAAATCCGGCGTTTTTGTTTCTCGATGAGCCGAACTCGAATCTCGACAAGGAAGGGAAACAGCTCGTTGCTGATATTGTCAAAAAATATAGGTCGCAATGTATTACAATTATTGCCACTAATAATGAGAAGGAAAGTCATCTTGCCCAAAAGCAGTTCCGGCTTGGCCTATAGAGCTTTGGCGGTTTTTATCAAGGATATCCGTTTGGAACTACGCACAAGGTATGCTCTGAATGCCGTCTTGATGTTTGCCGTGACGACTCTGGCAGCGGTTTCCTTTTCGGTGGGGCAGAGCGGACTTTCTGCACAACTCTTAGCGGCTCTATTTTGGATTATTCTTTTTTTTTCAGCCATGTCGGGGTTGGCGCAGGCTTTTATTAGAGAAGAGGAGGCGGCAACAGCAACCACATTGAGATTAATGGCCGACCCCGATTCAGTTTACATCGGTAAGCTTATGTTCAATTTTACTCTCCTGTGTGTCTTGGCTGCTATCATAACGCCGATTTTCTTCATTTTCACCGATGCCCCAACAGACAACCTACCCGTTTTTGTTCTGGTGCTTGTGATGGGGGTAATCGGGCTAGTGGCTGCTACTACTCTGGTAGCGGCGATTATTGCCAAGGCCTTTGTCAAGGGAGCGCTTTTTGCAGTGTTGTCGTTTCCAATTCTGATGCCATTGCTATTAGTGCTTATCTTAGCCACCGAGAAGGTTATGGGAGGAGGAACCTTGGGCGACATTGCCACGGAAGTTCAATTCACTGTCGCTTATGGTGTGGTCATGATTGCCGGTTCGATTTTGCTTTTCAAATTTGTCTGGGGAGAATAGTAGATCGGGTTCCAAATGGAGTCCGCCTTAGGTGGACGAATGAGAAACCCGAAAGCAGCATGACAACATTCTTTTACAAACATGTTGGGTTTCTTGCCGCCTGCGACGCCTGCGGAACCCAACCTACGAGGCTGAGGTGTAAAAAGATGACTGGAATACTTAATGTTATTGCTTATCTTGTCGGGCACTGTATAATGTGCTGCGAAACTGAAGGAAGCGTTTGTTGGAACGAACATGTGGTGGAAAACTCTGATATTCGTTGCCATGTCGGCTGTTATAGTTCTAAGTTTTGTCACGCCTGCTCCGCAGCAACAGATCGGTGATGCCAGCCGCATTTTCTACTACCATATTCCCCTGGCCTGGATTTGTGTGATTGCCTTCACCGTGTCGATGGTCTACTCCATCCGGTACCTTCGTTCTCGAAGAATTGCTGAGGACGATAAAGCTGCTGACTCCGCCCGCCTGGGTCTTACTTTTTGTGTCCTGGCTATGCTTACCGGTTCCATCTTTGCTAAGGTGACGTGGGGGGCATTCTGGAACTGGGACCCGCGGGAAACTTCAGTATTCATTCTCCTGTTAATATATGGAGCGTATTTTGCCTTGCGTGGTGCGGTGGAAGCAGAAGAGAAAAGAGCTGCGCTGGCGGCGGTCTTTGCGATTTTTTCTTTTCTCACTGTGCCGTTCTTGATTTTTGTGGTGCCGCGGGTCATGCCGTCTCTGCACCCCAGCGAGTCAATTGTGAATCGACAACTGAATTTTACAATGGGCGTCACAGTACGGTGGATTTTTGCGGCATCGATAGTTTGCTTTACGTTGGTTTTTCTATGGATTTTCAGCCTTGCCCGACGGATTAGTGTCATCAGGCGAATTCAGATGGAACAGGAGCTATAGCATGGACGGCAACTATGTCACTCTGATCGTTACACTGGCAGTATGGGTAGGATTGTTTATATTCTTAGTGCGTCTTGATAAAAAGGTCAAGAAGCTCGAGAAAAAGCTGAAATGAAAACCAAATACGTCATCGGGGGAGTTATCATCGTGCTGTTTCTCATATGGGGCACCAGCGCTTTTCTAAAGACTACTATCCGCTATGTCTCGATAGAACAGGCCCGCCGCTCAAAAAACACAGTGCAGGTGTTGGGCAAGATTGATTTTGATGAGGTGAACTATGACGCTGGCAATTCACGCCTCGAGTTTGCTATCTATGATCCCAAAGCCCAGGACAAGTCCAATGCCGATAGGTTGAAAGTGATCTACTATGGCGTCGTGCCGGGGAATTTCGAACAGGCGACCTCGGTAGTTCTTAGGGGGAAAAGCGAAGGCGACACGTTTATTGCGGTTCAAATGCTGGTCAAGTGTCCGTCCAAATATCAGGGGGAAGAGGGACAGGAGTACCAGGATATACGGAAGCATGAAGAAGGCGTCCACGAGACTGGAGTCTGATCATGGGATCGGATGTACCCGGTCAGCTTTTGATATGGTATTCGCTTGCCGCTAATCTTGTTGCGGGCTTGGCCTTTTTCAGATTAGCTCGGGGGAATCTCTCGTACCGCAGTCTTGCTCTTAAAAGCTACCACCTGTTTGTCCTTTCTACCATTTTGGCAACAGCCTATCTGTTTTACTTATTCTTCAATCACGATTTTACCATCAAGTACGTCTTTGAATACTCAGATCGGTCACAGCCTTTTTTCTATCTGCTGTCTGCGTTCTGGGGCGGGCAGGAGGGTACCTATTTGCTCTGGCTTTTATTCAGTGCGCTTTTCGGGTATGTGATCATCCGCAAGGCGGGCCGGTATGCCAATTACGCCATGGTTATTTATAGCCTCGTCAACCTCTTCTTTTTAGCGATGCTGGTAAAACTATCACCCTTTGCTCTGCTTCAATTTCATGCGGAAGATGGCGCTGGGTTGAATCCCCTGCTGCATGACCCGTGGATGGTCGTCCACCCGCCTGCCGTCTTCATGGGGTACGCTGCGTCCGCAGTGCCTTTTGCTATCGCCATGGCAGCTCTGATTCTGAACGACTACGGTGATTGGGTCAGGCGTGTCTTTCCCTGGACGGCAGTGACAGTCCTAATGTTAGGTGTCGGTAACGTCTTGGGTGGGTACTGGGCATACGAGACGCTTGGTTGGGGCGGCTACTGGTCGTGGGATCCGGTTGAAAACTCGTCCCTCATCCCATGGCTGGTGTCACTGGCGCTGCTGCATGGTCT
>Ga0315551_10001360_pt1 | contig 18527 bp, 11 predicted proteins | sample SalMarSW160290MG_FD_203678 | JGI IMG/M metagenome (GOLD analysis project Ga0315551, IMG submission 203678) | Salt marsh sediment microbial communities from the Plum Island Ecosystem LTER, Massachusetts, United States - Salt Marsh Sediment SW1602-90 ...
CGATGACCTGCTGCCGCTTCTCCTCCAGGGACAGTGGCGGGATGGCCTGCACCGGGCAGACCTGCCCGCAAGCATGACAGGAGTAGTCGCAGTATCCCAGCCTGGGCACGAGCACAGGGGTCCACGCGCCCTCCAGACCTGACTCCGTCACAGACGGCTGGATGGCGCTGGTGGGGCAGGCTCGGATGCATTCCCCGCAACGGATACACTTGGACAGCAGGTCGTTCTCCCGCGCCCCAGGAGGCCGGATCAGCCGAGAGTGATCTCTCAAGGCGGTGAGGCCGCTTCTCGCCAGCGCCACAGCAACGATGGCCGCCCCGAAGGCCATCAAAGCCTGCCTCCTGCTGGGGTCATAGGTCTCCCACCCAGCAGGTGACAAGTGGAAGGGGAACTCGATGGCGCCGTAGGGACAGGCCTCCATACAGTTGAGGCAGACCGTGCACTCTCCAGGGTCACTGGCATATCCTTCGTCGGGTCGAATCGTGCCCGTGGGACAAACCCTGGCGCAGAGATCGCATTGCTGGCACTGATCGTTGACCTCCCGGCGCTTGAGGGACACCTTGCTCAGCGAACCCAGCATCGCCCCCAGCGGGCACAAATAGCGGCACCAGAACCTGGGGGCGACGAGGTTCAGCGCCAGAATACCCAGCAAGAAGCCCGCATACAACGCTGAGTAGCGGTAGAAAGCTGGGCTGGCCGGCAGTGCCGTGGGCCGAAGGAGACCATCGAAGGTGGAGACACCCGACCTGAGTACCGGAACGCGGTACAACGCTAGCTCGACAGCCGTGACCATCTGATCCACAGCGGGCCACACGCTCACCGAAAGGGTCCTGAAGAGGATGGTCAGGGGGTCGAAGATCATCAGTGTCATGTTGGTGAGCAGAGCAGCGAAAACGATGGTCAGCAACAGGCTATACTTCACCTTCCGCAGAGACTCGGGAGGCGGTTGCTTCTTCACACGCCACCGGTTCCACGAGAAGACATCCAGCACCGTCCCCAGCGGGCAGAGCCATCCACACCACATCCGCCCCCGAACGAGAGTGAGGAGAAGGACCGCCAGTGCCACCGAAGAGCCCACAAGCACCGTCCGGCTGGAGAGCAGATGAGTCAGCATGGCCAGTGGATCCAGCCGCAGGGGTACGTTGACGATCGATGGAGGCCACCCACCTCGCCTCGACCAGACGAACAGCCCCAGGAAGGCCACCAGAGCCAGCCCCTGGACCGCCCTCCGGATGCGAACCCAGGGGATCCCGCGCCTCATCCTACGTGCCAAGAAGTATCTCCTCGATTCTCAGGTTGTTGAGGTCGCTGCGGCCCAGACCCATCTCCGTCCCCGCGCGGACGTAGTCCAGCTCCATGGGCTCTTTGCCGAATAACGTGGCAGCGTAGGAGTCCGCAGCCACGATATCCGTGGACGCGATAACCGTGTCCAACTTCTTCACGTCGTCGAGATTGCCCCCCGTGGGGCCGTTGGCGGTGAGCACACGCACGGCGTCCACCACGATCAGCCCCGGTCGCACTCTGCTGGCCAGGTCGGCCAGCCGCTGCCCCAGATTGGAATGCATCGCTGGCCGGTCGCGGATGACGCCCATCAGGTTCTTCATGGCCAGGGTCAGCCTGGCCAGGCCGTGATGCTTGGCGATGGGCACGTCGATCACCAAATCCGCATTGAGGATCTCATCGTAGATGTCGCAAGAGCGCAGGTCTCTCCCCTCGGGGATCTCGGTGGGCAAAAACTTGAACTGGGACATGATCTCCATCTCGCCCCCCGCGGCCTGTACCTGCTCCTGTATCCCGCTGCGCAGATAGGCCTCCTCTGGCGTGCCACCGAAGGGGTTGTCCATCACCCGCACGCGCCCCGCTCCTGCCTGCCGGCACAGCTTGACCAGCCCCGCCACCACCCAGGGGTTGGTCGTCGCCGCGTACTCATAGGTGTGGTAGGCCACGCAGATGTTGGGCTTGATGATCACACTGTAGCCGGGCTGCACGAAGCGTTCCATACCTCCCAGCGTTGCCATGGCCTGCCGCACCAGCTCCTCGGGCTCACCTCCGCGAGCTACCACCAGGTCCGCCGGACCAGCGGAAGGGGTTGCCGTCGCCGAGGAGGCCTGGGCCTCCGTTGGTGCTGGCGCCTCGGGTTCACCTTCAGCGGCCGAGGGCTGGACTTCGGCTGTGGCAGGTGCTGTGGCTTCGCCCGCTGTGGCCGTGGCAGCCGCGCCCATGGTCGGCGTAGAAACAGCTTCCGTCGCGGTCGGGGTAGCCGTCTCCTCCCCTCCGCAGGCGCTGAGCAACCAGCCGCCGCCCAGGACGCCAAGGCCGGCCGCCAGGCGGTTGAAGAACTGCTTTCTGGTCAATCGAGACATGCTTCCAAGTGCCTCCTGCTGGATGATTGGAAGAGCACCGCGGAATAACGGTGAGTCCTCGATTATCAGATCAACGGAAACGCCTCTTCCTACATCAATTCTACGGTTCGCGGAGCAAGTGGTCAATCCAGGCCGCCACCGAGGCATTCTGGCTGGCATGCCTCGACAAGAACCGAGTGCGAGAGCGGGACGAAGCCTGGCGCTGGACACCTCGCAGCAGCCTGAAGACCATATCCAAGGGGAAACAGCACGAGGATAGGGCGAGCGACCCTCTGGCGTCTCTCTCGGCACCGTCCTATGGCAGCTTCTCGCCGGGACGCAGAAACACCGCCTGAAGAGCCTCTCCAGGCGGCCTACAGCAGCATCCACAGACTGGCCGCCATCACGGCCATGCCCAACCCCACGCCCACGATGGAGAGGTGTTCCTGGCCAAAGGAACGGGCCACCGGCACCAGTTCGTCCAGAGAGATGAAGACCATGATGCCCGCTACTACCGAGAGCAGCAGCCCCAGCACTTCGTGTGTCAGGAACGGGAGCAGCACGAGAGCCGCCACGGCTGCACCGACCGGCTCCGCCACCCCGGAGAGAAACGACCACAGGAAGGCTTTCCTGCGGCTGCCGGTGGCCGCGTAGACCGGCGCGGAGACCGCCAATCCCTCGGGGATGTTGTGCAGGGCGATGGCCCCGGCGATGGCCAGACCCAGACTCACGTCCTGCAAGGCCCCCGCGAAGGTGGCCATACCCTCCGGGAAGTTGTGGATGCCCAGGCCCAGTGCCACCAGAAGGCCGGTCTTCATCAGGTCACCCTGTGCCCCTCCCTCGGTGCGGTGGTGCTCGGCCATGTATTCGTGGGGAATCAGGAAGTCGATCAGGAACATGGCCAGCATGCCCACAAAGAAGGCGACGTGGGCCGGTCCGAAACCTACCGCTTCTATGCCGCCGGCTAGCAGCTCTACGAATGACACCAGGATCATCACTCCGCCAGAGAAGCCCAGCGTGAGGGCCATGAAGCGCGGCCCGGGCTTCCTGACGAAGATGCCCATCACACTGCCGATGGTCGTGGCTAACCCAGCCACCGTGGTCAGTGCTAGCGCCGTGACCATGTTTCCAGGCATCAATCGCCTCCCTGTGAAGCTATCTCCCATGGTGCGTCGAAGGGCACGGCATCGACTCCAATGCGCAGCCGAAGCCCATGCCCACTGCGGAGAGTCTACGCCACATCTCTCCTAGCTGTCAATCTCTCACCCATCCCTCAACTCCACCCGCCATTCGCACTTGACAAATCTACGAATCTGGTGTATAATTTGCAGTAAGTAGTGGATGATAACCATTATTGCTTGTCTCCTTCTGTGGCACCGGGTTTGCGCGCGAGTCGTGTGGAGATGACGTGGCCAGACCCGCAGTCGGGTTCAAGGATTGGCCCCACCTGGCATCGCCAAGCCAGCTTTCCCAAGCAGCGTAGACTCCACCTGGACCAAGAGCCCGGTAACCACGCAGGCACTATCCAATCCCACACATACACGCATCTCAACCTGTAGAGTGTTCTCTTGGGGTATATGTTCACCGGTACCCCACATGGACTCAAGGGGGATCCCCGCGCACCCTCTACGCACGCGCTGATCCCCACGTACAGGAGGAGGTGATGCCTATGCCAGAGCCTGGAGGCAAGTCTTAGGTTGGAGACGGCAACAGATAACACGACTAAGAAAAGGAGAAGACAAGATGGCGAAAGTAGCACGAGAGATGGTGGAACAGGCGGGCATCAACGTGGACGAGCTTCTGGAACTGCTGGTCAAGAACGCAGCAGCCGAACTCACCACCTACTACTACTACACCATCCTGCGGATGAACCTCATCGGTCTGGAGGGAGAGGGGATCAAGGAGATCGCAGAGACGGCTCGCGTCGAAGACCGTAACCACTTCGAGGCGCTGGTCCCCCGCATCTACGAGCTGGGCGGCAGCCTGCCGGAGAACATGAAGGACTTCCATGATCTCTCGGCCTGCCCCCCGGCGTCCCTACCCAAGGACCCCACGGACACCATAGCCATACTCACGGTGCTCGTGGAAGCCGAAAGATGCGCGGTGCGAGGATACACCCAGGTCTGCAACATGACCGCCGGCAAGGATCACCGGACCTACGATCTGGCCCAGGCGATCCTCAATGAGGAAATCGAGCACGAATCGTGGTTCTCCGAGTTCCTGGGCGAAGGCCCCTCGGGGCACTTCTTGCGCCGGGGCGACACCTCCCCCTTCGTGTCCAAGTTCCTCAGGTAGACTCGGGATAGGCGAGGGGGAAGTCTTGTTTGGCCTGACTTTCCCCCTCACCTAACTCCACAGAGTCGCGGGAGGTGTGCCGAAGATGAGGGAGTACACCCTCGAGGAAGTTGCCCAGTGCACCGGTGAGGATGGCAAATCGGCGCTCATCGCCTGCAACGGGAAGGTGTACGACGTGTCAGAGAGCTACCACTGGCGCACGGGAAGACATCACGTGCTGCACCGTGCAGGAACGGACCTGACCGCTGAGCTCAAACAAGCCCCCCACGGCGCGCACCTCCTGGAGAGGGTGCCGGTGGTGGGAAGGGTGCGGGAGGGGTAAGCGGCTGGCCGACGATTAGCCCCCTGGTGTTACCGCTCTTGGAGAAGTAGACGATGGTGGCTTTCATGGGATACCCCCCTCGTTCCGGTGTGATGCCGAACCAGAATCCACGCGGCGTGCGAAGGCACCCGTGAGTATGTTGTCAAGCCAGTCTAGTCGGGCTGGCGAGTAGACCTCGTTCAAGGCCGCCTCTACCGTTCTCAGGTTGATCTCCGCTGTCTCGGGTGGTCCAAGGTCGCGGTGACCTTCCGCGCCTTCCCAAGTAAACAACATCGCCAAATGGGCATCGACAGGTAGTGTGATCTCCACTCCCGGTTGCGCAAAACCTGCCCCCCCGGGCCAAGACGGAGGTAGACACGGATTCACCAGGACCACGGGAGAATCGGAGGTCACATACGGATGCTCTGCGGACGAGTGCAGGAGCGCCAGGCTCATGTCGTACACCATGCGGGCGATTCTGGGAATCACCGAAAGCATCATCCCCACCTGGAAAGCGCGGCTTGCCTCGAAACGGAACACGCCGGGAGCAGAAGCTCTCTGCAACTCTGCCCTTGAAAGACCGATTGTCTGTCTCTGCGCGTCCGTCAACTCATCATAGTGCGCCAGCGTGAGATCTATGATTTGGCGAGCTAGTCCATCAATTGGCGCATCAATCGCGGCACGGATGTGTGGTGTTCTCACGGCCATCGAGGCGACGAACTCCGCCACAGCGCCTCGTTCCTCGCTGCTGAGGCACAAATCCCGGTTGGAAAGGTCATGCCAGATTCTGGCCGCTCGCGACTCGATGGAAGAGAGCAGTTCCTCAGCCTCGGAGTCCCGCTCGCCGTCAGGGCTGTCCACCGAGTAGAAGTGCAACTCAGCCGCAACATTCTTGGGGGCTCGTCTGAAGGCCGTGTTCTGGCCTTTCTGATAGACCCAGAGACACGGCTCTTGCCCTGGAGGGCACGTCTCATCAACGAACCGCCGCAGATAGAACACGGGTACGTAGTGTTGACGTGATCTCTTGCTCATCTTCTTCGTCTACGCCACTCCCAGTGAACCGTCGACGCGCAGCCCTGGCCTACAACAGCGCCCCAACAGCGACGATCGCCGGCGGGATCAACAATAACACAGCCCACGCAAAGGCCAGATGCCGAACCATGTCGCCAACCAGGGTGCCCTCCGCCTGGTCCAGATCCAGGTCCGCTTCCTCTCCGTCCCCTTCATCCCCAGCCTCCGGGAAGTTGAGGAGGTCGGAGAACACGGTGCTCTCTCCCTCCCCTTGCTCTAGCCAGGCGTAGGAGACGATGAGGGAGTGGCTGAGGGTTGCGAACTTGAGCCAAGCGCTCCCAATGAGCACCACCGCTACCAGCGTGAGCGCCGAACCCGCCATCACCATGGCCGCCGCGGTAGGGCTGAAGGCCTGGTCACTGGCGGCGGTGTACGCCGAGGTAGCGACTTGGCTCCACATCTGCCAGAGGAATCCGCCGGTACTGATCATAGACACTGCATACTTCGACGTCACCAGCAAGGCAGCCAGCATGGCCACCCATACACCAAAGCCCATCCAAAGGGGCAAGCGCCGTGAGGCCAGTTGCTCTTCTTCCATCTATTGCCTCCGCGTGCAGTCACTTCACTGCTGACAGCCGTCCAGGCACAGACCAACCCATCTCTGTCTGGCAACGGCATCGGGACGACGCAGCGGTCCACACATTGGCCCGAATGGCGTATTGTGTGCCGTATTATCGCACGATACGCTGGTCGTGTCAAGCTAGTTTGCCGTGGGTGAGACTGCCGCGCTGGAGGTCAGGAGCGGTCGGTGTGGAAGATCCCTGGGCAGAATCTAGTACGCCGGCTTGCACGCGCGCTCGAGAGGGAAGAAGGAAAGCAACGAACCGCGCCCTGTCGGTGACGGTGCCTATGAGGTATCCACGAGGCTATGGCGCCACCACCGGTATCAGCGTCAGGATCACGATGTCGCCCGTAACCTGGCCCTCCTCGTTGAGGACGGGCAGCCACTCCTCGCTGTCGAAAGGGTGCATGGAGAGTGTCAAGCGGTAGTTGTGGTCACCGGCGTCGTCGGGGATGGTGAGCCGATGCTCCGAGGGGATAATGTCTCCCTTCTTCCAGTGGTCCGTGGTGTACCGTCCCGCCGACGGACATCCATCCTTGAAGGTGAGGTCGTACCCTCTGCGGTGGACCAACCGGAAGAGCACCCAGTAGTCCTCGTACAGGTCCTCCAGGGCCTCCCAGTACATGGTCACCACGAGGTCGTCTCCCGGAGACCACTCCTGCCCGTTCAGCTCGTACCCCACCAGCTTGATCTTGCCGCCGAAGTCAATGTCCACCGGGTACTCCACGTCCGCCAGGTCCGCTGCGGTGAGGATGGGCGGAGGGGCGTACGTCGGCATGGTGTACCGCAGGGGAGCCACGACGGCGAAGAGGAACATGGCCGCTCCCACCCCTGTGGCCAGAAAGCTCGTGTACCGCCGGGGCACCAACTGCGCCCATCCCAGGAACAGAAAGAGGACGATGGGAGGCAGCGCGGGATAGAGGAGCCGCGCCTGGTTTGTATCCTGCACCGTGGCCGTCCAGGGGATCAAAGAGCCGGACACCATCAGGAAGAACAAGCCCAGGACGGAGAGGATCAACGGCGATCCCGGCGACAGCCTCTCCCTACGCCAGAAGAGGGTCAGCAGGCCCACCACAGCGGCCAGACAGGGGATAGCCAGCGCAGCGTAGAAGGGCAGCTCCAGCTCGATGCCGATCCACCTGTACCAGAAAGAGCGGTACAGCCCCCAGATCAGCCACTGGATGTCTCCCATGGTCAGAGGGCCTTCCCGGAGGGCGTTGGCGGCCAGCACCAACCCCCAGCCCAAGGGATCGCCGTACAGCAACTGGTTACGCACGAACCACCAGGCGGCGATCACCAAGAAGGGAAGGGCGCTCAAGAAAAGCAGGATCGCCCCTCGGCGTAGGGCAGACCTCAGCCCTCGCTTCTCCTGCCAGACCACGATGCCGACGACGAGCAAGATGATGGCGTAGAAGTTGAGCACGCTGGTCTTGGCCATCACCCCCAGGGCGGTCAGCGTCCCCAAGAGCAGGAAGTGCCGGTACCCCCGCCAGCCCCTCAGGATCTTCACCGTGACCAAGAGCATCAGGGCAGAGAGGCACGCCGCCAGGTTGTCGTTGTTGATCAGGCCGCTGATGAACAGGAATTGAGGAAGGAAAGCGTTGAAGGCCGCCGCTCCGACAGCGATCCACTCGTCGTCGGGGAAGACCTCCCTGGCGATGCGGTAGGTGGCCCAGACCGTAGTGGCGCCCATGAGGACAGAAAGGAACCGGATCACGTGCCAGGCCAGGGCCCAGCCGCGGTAAGGAAAGGACTCCCTCGTGGTGTGCAGCAGCAGGTTGAAGGGAGGCACGTCCTCGGTGAAGGAGTAGTCCCCGTTGGCTCGGATGGCGTAGTCGCTGGTATCGATCCAGAAGGTCGCGCCAGCCCCCACAAGGTAGTACAGGGGTGGCTGGAACCCCTCGTGCTCCTCCGCGCCCACGGGAAGCCTGCCGTGCTGCGCGATGTAGCGGACGTAGGTGAAATGAGGCACCTCGTCCGGCCCCTCGCCCAGGGGCACGATCACACTGTACGACGTAGCCAGGACGAGGAACAGAGCCAGGATGACCATAAGCCACCCGTTGTCTCGAACAACTGCCCCGATCCTGCCTCCTGTAGACCGCCCTCCAGTCATGGGCTTACGACCTCCACTTTCCCCAGCAGGATCCTGCTGTTGGGGGAGGCCGCCTCCGGGGTCAAGATGGTCAGGTTGCGCACCGTCTCCCATTCGTACATGCCGGAGAAGAGCTTGTAGCTGCCCGGCGGCGCCTCGAGAGGGATCAGCAGTGCGTGGTCGTCGGCGATCACCTCACCCGGCAGCCAGCGAGTGGTCGGAGTGAAGCCCTCAACGGGGCCGCCATCGTGCTGGGCCCACATCTTGGTCTGCCCCTCGTCCCGAAGGTGCACGAAGACCTTGTAATCCTGGCTCATCTGCTGCAAGCCCATCCAGTACAGAGTGACGTGGATCGTGTCGCCTGCACGATAGGTCTCTCTGTCCAGGGAAAAGCCCAATAGCTTGACTTGATCCTCTAGGTTCACCTCCCTGGGCTGCGGCTGGACGCTGAAGCTGAAGGGCCGAGTGTGCCAGGCCACCAGCCCACTCACCACGACGGCGATCGCGACCACCGCGACGGCGGCTCTCGCGCGCCAACGGACGAGGGCGAAAATGACCAGACCCAGCAAGGTGAGCAAGGAGACGGTGTTGCCCAGCAGCCGAGCAAAGGTATCCTCGAAGCGCACCAGCACCTCGTGTTCTCCAGGAGGGATGTCCGCCGTGAGCAAGGCCAGGTCGCCGGAGGGATAGACCGGCGCCTGCTGTCCATCCAGGTACACGATCCACCCAGGGAAGTAGAAGGTGTGGAAAGACAGCGTCCACTCCTGATCGCAGGCCACCTTCATCCGCGAGGAAAGCAACCCCTGCCTTCCTAGCTCCACCTGGGGTATCTCCTCCTGGGCCAGGTCCCGGGGTTCGGAGGGTTCCAGGTCCGGCGGGGGCAGACCCACCACCGATCGATCGGCCTTGACCCAGATGGGCACGTACTCGGCGGTCCAGGTGGCACCTATCTGTCGGGCGGCGAAGTCCTCCTGCCACATCCGCTCCACCGTCACCTGGCTGTCCTCCAGGGGGAGCATCTCAGTGGGCAGGTCAGCCAAGCCGTAGACCACGAGCGCCGCCAGCAAGGCCAGCCCCACCGCGTACGGTACGACGCGACGCCGGCGAGACCCGCCCTCTGGAGACGCGGCCCCAGGAACGAATACGTAGCCCACGAGCATGGCTACGCCCAGGGAAGAAAGGGCCATGAACCTCCACGGATACTGGAGCGAGGCCAGCACCGGCTGAGTCAATCTCCACACGGGCAGGGAGTAGCTGAGCATCATGAAGACGGAGCCCAACGTCACGGCCACGAAGAAGAGCATGTGCCATCTCTTCATGCGGGAGCTGGATTCCGGTGTGGCGGTCTTGCCGGAAGGGCGCCTCACGACGAGCCACACCAACAGCCCCATGGCAGCCAGGATCAGCAAGGCGTAGATCACACCCAAAGGATAGAAGGGGTTGTCGAACCCTCCCCCGAGGTCGGGAAGGTATCTGAAGACAGGCGAGAGAGAGACGAGATGGAGCAGGGAGGCCAGGTGACGCTCGTATCCAGGCGACCCGATGTTCGCGCCCAGGCCCACGTAGCGCGTCTCCATGAGGACCGGGAGCCAGTAGAAGCTGTCCAGAAGCACCCCCAAGGCCAACGATAGCAGCGCCAAGAGCGCTCCTCTGCCGTGGCGCGTGAGCCACCACAGCAGGACCATGTACCCCCCCAGCACCGGCGTGAAGATCAGCGCCGTCAGGTTGTGCGTCACCACCAGTCCGGCGAAGCTGAGGATGAGCACGATGGCGTCCACAGCCCTGGTTCTGGTCATGGTCCGGTGCATGGCCCACAGGCACAAGGGCAAGCACACGACGGCAAAGCCCTCCGCCAGTGCGCCGCGAAGGTGCGTATCCGCCAGGTGATACGGGAAATAGGTGTAGATCGTCGCGGCCATCAGCCCCGGGAACCGCCCCACCACCTCCCTGGCGTAGAGGTACATCAATACCGCCCCCAGGAGAACCCCGGCGGCGAAGGTCAGTTTGATGGAGAGGACGTAGCCGGGACCCGACATGTGGAAGAACTGGGCCACATAGTAGGTCAGAGGACTGTAGTAGTTGAGGACCGCGTGGCCGTAGCCAAAGGCGAAGTCGGGGAACCACCGTGGGTAGAAGACACCAGCCTTGAAGGCCTCGTCTACCGCCGCCAGCCGGTAAAGATGGAACAACCCATCATGGGAGTCCAGGTACCCGCTCTGAAATAGCGGCAGGACCGCGGGCAGGGCCAGCAGTAGCACCCACACGTAGTTGAGGTCCCCTCGGTCGGACCCCAGCACTCTTCGCAGCCTCGTCACTCCTGAAGCATTCATGTGCAACAACTGTCCTGATCCGCTTGCGCAAGCCCCCTCGCTCGATTGGAGGAGCAGGCGGAGGGTGACACCCCCGCCCAGACCATCCTCAATCGTCGCCCATCACAGCTGAAAGTACAAGACTCCGGCTGCCAGATGCCTCGGTCGACGGCGGATTTCGCACGATCGACTCAGCCATCACCGTCCTCGTGGAGCAGCCTGCCCTGCGTCGACCCTCGCTGGACAAAATCTGTCCACCTCCACGCCACAACATCCTGTGAGACCACCTCCTTCCCCCTTCCCGGCTACTCAGGTCGGGGATGAAAAAGGGCCATCGCGCTGAGGGCGATGGCCCCTTGTTCCTCTCGGGCGAGGGCATCAGCCCGTGATGTGTGCGGATGGACACCCGGGAAGATACGCTATAGTCCCCGGGCAGAACACAGCACAGGCGCACGCCAGCAAGACGCTACTGTTTCTTCCTCCGCAGCCGTAGCCCCGTATACCCCGCCAGTCCCGCCAGTCCGCTGGCGAGGAGAGCGACCGTTCCCGCCTCGGGCACGAACTCTTCCTCTTCCTCGGCTGCCAGCACGCCAAGCACTAGCTGCTCCTCCAGCCCACAGGGCCCAACGACCGTCAGAGTCGCTGTGCCCTGCTCACTGGGCACCAGGGTGACGCTCAGGGTGCCACTGGCCTCGTTGATGAACTCCTCGACCGTGGCCCCGTTCCCGTTGATCGAGCCGTTGTCCGTGCTCACGGTGAAGGGTCCAGAACCTCTCAGGTCGCCAGGGCCCTGGCCCAGGTAGACCGCAGGCGGGCCTCCCGAGAACTGGAAGCTCACCACGGTGGGCTGTCCAGCCGTGACCGGATCGACGCTGGCGCCTGCGCTGATACTCTTGATCCAGGGGCTGTAGTCCACGCTGTCGGTATACCAGTCTTCGACGGTGTCGCATCCGGCAGCATCTGGGCCGCCCGCGCAGCCCCACCAGTTGCCGGTGGCATCAGCACTGGTGGCCTCTACTCCTGCTTCCCCGGGGAGTCCACGGGTATCCCACTCCAGGCCGTCAGCGCCGTTGCCGCAGATGACACTGCCATTCACCAGGATGAAGTCAGCCTCCTCCAGGTACGACAGCTCGATCCCATCGTTCACGTTGTCCCGAGAGATGCAGGAAGTGACTTGCACTGCTCCGTCGATCTGGGTGAGCCTGATGCCATCGAAGCCATTGCGCTTGGTCGTGCAGTTGCTCATGGTCACGTCCCCGCTTGCAAGCGAGACGGAGATCCCGTCCCCGTATTCCTCCGCCTCATTATTCTCGTTGGCCGTGCAGTTCTTGATGGTTACGTTGCCGCCGTTTGCACTGGGGTTCACCGGCTGCCGTACGCTGGCGACGTGCTCATGGTCTTCGAACTCGGCCTCCTCTGAACCATCGGCGCCCAGCGCTGCGTCGAAGTACTTGCAGTACGAACCCGTGTCAGAGACGCTGATGCCCCCCCATTGGTTTGCGTTGGCCGTGCTACCTTCGATGGTCACGGCCCCAGCCACACAATAGACATCGATTCCCTCGTCGTCCCGGCTGCTATTTCCGGTGCACCCACTGATGCTGACGTTGCCTCCAACGTGCTTACCCTCGATGTTCCTGTCCTCATTGCCGTTCGTGGTGCAGTCGCTGATGATCAGATTACCGTAAGTGAAATCAACCCAGATACCATCGGAGTCGTTGCTGTTGGCCGTGCAGTCCTGGATGGTGACGTTGCCTCCCGCCCCCGTGATGTGGATGCCATCCTCCCCGTTGTCGCTGGCGGTGACGTCGCGAATGACGATATCGCTGTTCACATCGAGGGTTATGGCGTGGTCGCCGTCACTGTTGGCGAGGAAGCCGGTAATGGTGATGTTCCCGGAATGTTCCGAAGAGGTGTGGAAGGCTGGATTCGAGGTCCCGTTCACCGTAGCGGCGCCCGGTGTGGGAGTCCCCGCCGAGTTGACCGCCTTGAGGGTCACGTTCCCTCCGGAAGCCTTGTACAGGTCGACGCTCTCGTTGTAGGTGCCGGGATAGACGTTGACGGTCACGGGATACGTCTCGCCAGAGACCGCCGCCTGGATGGAGGTGTAGTCACAACCAGTCGCGCACACCGACACGGTGGCCGCCGAAACCGGCGCAGAGAGGACGGAGAAGAGAGCCACGATCATTGCCAGCACGGCGACCAAGGGTAACATCCTGAGGGATCTTCTCCTAGACATCTTGTCTCCTCCTAGAGTTCTCTGTTGCTCCGCTAGCCCCTTCCTAGCCTGAGCCAAGCCGCTACGCCATGGAGGCCTCCGCAACAGATACCCCTGTCTGCAAGACAGCCGGTCACGAACTCGCCGCTGAGGCCTCGATCGGGTTCTGATTTGATTGAAGCACCAACTGAGCACTCTGTCAAGGCGAGCAGGGGCAAGGGCGATGCGACTCATCCACGTTCACCTCAACAGGCACCCTCTTCCCGGATTGAACCAACCCAGTCGCATGCTTCGATACGGGCTTCGGCCTATCCTTCGACAAGCTCAGGACGCAGCTTAGCACTCTCGATAGGGAAGCACAGGACTGCGATCCGGCGTCACTATCGTACACCAACTGCGCTACCGCGCAGCCTGCAACGGCTCAAACGCCAGCGACACCGAACCCAGATCCTGGAACCCCTCGTCCGTGGCCTGGTAGACGACCACCGAGGCTCCGTCGTAGGCCAGTCCCGCAGGAACCAGCACCAGATAGTCGTCCCTCACTACCTCGCCCTGCACCCAGCGCGACATGGGATAGAAGCCCCACACAGGATGGGCGTGATCCTCCTGAACCAGCTCGCCTTCGTGAAAGAGCAGCTCACCCGCTCTGGTCGGCCTCACCGACACGGCGTAGTCGGCGTCTAACACGTCTGAGGCCTTCCAGTACAGAGCCAGACGCAACCCTTCAGCAGCCGGAAGATAATCGTACCCCAACAGGAGAAGATCGTCTCCCAGGGCAGCGTCCACTCTCCCATCCATGGCCGGCATTTCGTAGCTCGGCTCTTGCTTGACGGCGATCAACTGGAGACCAGAGGAAGATAGAGAAGGCCTCTCCGCCAACCGCGACAGCACCATTCCCACAGAGCCCCTGGTCAGGAACAGATTGCCCTCGCCGGACTCATACAACTCGAGTACGTCGTCCGTGATCACCACGCGGAGATCCTGGCGTTCTCCCCACACCTTGGTCAGGTAATTGAGCGACAGATTCTCCTCGTAGTTTCCGCTGATCACAGCGCCCGCCGGAGGCACATCCGCCAGGATGGCCCGACCCAACTCCAAGGCCGTGTCCTGCGGTTTGTCCCTCTGGTCCGCCAGGGGGAAGTTAACCCACAGACGATTGATTGTCAAAGCAACGAGACCCAGGATCACCACTGCGCGGGACCAGCCCGGAAACCTGCGCCAGGCCCTGTCGGCCAGGAGCCCAATCCCCAAGGCGCCGATCAGATACAGAGGCATCACCACCTGGAACCAGTTGCCGAAGCGATCCAGATAGACGAAGGGCACGTAACCCAAGAGAATGCCATACAACAGGCCTGCCCGCCGCCAGCCGAGGAAGGCGATGCCTACGAGACCAGCTACCAGGCCCACCACGGTCAACTCGGCAAGGACGTGGGTCAGCGGCTCTGGCCCCCAACCCCCGATGGACCACGATAGCTCGCCCCTCCCCTGGCTGATTGTCAAGAAGTCCACGAACCAATCCAGCGCCGAATTCCACTTTCCCTGGCCCCACCACTCCGGATGCAGCGCGCCCCGCACGTACACGTAGCCGTAGCTCAGCAGAGGACACAGGGCCAGCACCGCCGACTTGCCTACCAGGCGCCCCCGCTTCACGATCCCTGGCGCTCCCTTGAAAACGAAGAACAGAACAGCAGGCACAGCGAGAAGGACGGTGAGCAAATTGGCCAGCGCCAGTCCCACCACAACGGCCAGCAAGAGGATATACTTGTCCTCCCTGGTCCTGTCCCAGCGAAAGGCAAACAGAACGATCAGCGCAGTCTGGAGAACCGCGGCTGCGTACTCCTCCGAGGTGACGCTGTAGTACCAGAAGAAGAAGGTGGTGGCATACAAGAAAGTGGTCAGGCCGGCCACTGCCCAGTTGCGCTCGGTGAGGTCGAGAACCAAGACATAGAGTACAGCCAGGGTGCTCAGCGCCCAGATCGTGGAGAAGAGGGAAAGGAGCTCCGTAGGGTTGAAAAACGGCCAGAGGATCGCCCTCCCCAGTTGAAACCAGACCCAGCCCAGGATGGTGTACAGTGGGTAGCCTGGCGCGTTGGCGAAGCGCAGCTCGGCCTGGGCGTACTGGTGGGTGATCAGGTCGCCGCCCTCGAGCTGCCAGGGCTCCAGGCCATTGTCCAGGGTGAGCAGATAGAGGATCAGCGAGAGGAGGAAAACCGCCACGCCTGCCCACAGAGACGGCCCGGACTTCGAGAGAGCAGCCAAACGGCGCGAAATGGCGAACCTCCGTCCCACTCCGTCAGGTGCGGTAGAACTCGACGACGGCGAAGCCTCCTTCATCGACGGTGACGGTCACACTCACACCCAAGCCTTGAGGGGTCACCACGTAGGTGCCCGGTGAGAGACCCCCGAACTCGAGACAGTAGCCGCCGCACGCGGGCTTGGTGCCAGTCAGCTCTGTGGCACTCCAGCCTCCGGCTCTGATCTCCACCGGCAGCCACTTCTTGCCCTCTACCACCACCTGGACGGCAGCGAAGTACCCACGACCACCGCCGCCGCTGACGGTCTCGGCCACCCGGCCCGCCCAGACCTCAGGCCCGGGAAAAGCGGGGGTCTGGTAGAACTCCACCACCGCAAAACCTTCACCATCCACCGTCACCACGTGTTCGATCCCCAGCCCTTGCGGAGCGATGACATAGGTGCTCCCTGAGAGGCCACCGAACTCCAGACAGAACTCGCCGCAGGCGGGCTTCGACCCCGTGAGCGCACTCGCGCTCCAACCACCGGATCTGATCTCCACCGGCAGACCCTTCAACCCGGCCACGGACACCTGGATGGCGGAGAAGAAGCCACCCGTAGTCGCCCCGCTGCTCGTGTTCCACAACGTCCTGGCGGCCCACACCATCTGAGGGGTCGCCGTAGCAGTAGGCGACGGGCTGGCGGTGGGAGAAGTCACCACCTGCGTAGCTACAGAAGCGGCGTCGGCCCGGCTGGGACTAGGGGTGCTCGTCGGAGCGGCCTGGGCCGGCACGACTAGCCGTGACGTGAACTCCACCAGCGCCAGACCACCACCCTCCACAACCACATCCACAGTGGCCCCGAGCCCCCTGGGCATGATGGTGTACAAACTGGGCGCGAGGCCTCCGAACTCCAGACAGAAGTCCCCGCACTCGGGCTTGGTGCCCGTCTCAGCCGTAGCCATCCACCCACCGGACTTCACATCCACCGGCAAGCCCTTCATCCCATCCACAACGACCTGGATCGTGGACAGATAGCCAGCATACACCTGGGTGCTCGTGTTGCTCACCACCTCCCCGGTCCACACGGTGACAGGCGTTGGTGCTGGCGAGGGAGCAGCGGAGGGCGTACCAGTGGCCACCGGCGGGGTCGCAGCAGTCGTCGTGGTCACCGGTGCAGGTTGAGCGGGCGCTGCCGGTACGGGCGTCGGAGTAGGAGTGGCAGTAGCAGCCGGTTTGTACCCCTCGCGGCGGCGGAATTCCACGAACACATAGCTCTTGCCATCCAGCCAGATGCGCATCTCCGTATCCACACCCTGCGGCCTGATCAGGTAGGTACCCCGCTGCAGGGCAGCGAACTCCGCAACGTAGTCTCCGTATTCAGGCTTGGTGCCCGTGTAGCCAACTGTGCTCCAATTCCCCTCAGAAGCCACCTCCACGGGCAGCCCCACCTCGCCCACCACGGAAACCCGCAACACCGTGCCTGCTAGGCCCGTGTTGGGAGTGACGGCGAGGATCTCTGCCTCCCACTGCGAAAGCGGCGTGGGAGTGGGAGTAGCGGGTGCCTGCTTGAGCACCTGCACGAATTTGACCACGATGATATCCGTGCCGTCTCCTTCCACGGTCAGCGTGGCGCCCAGGCCCTGAGGAGTAATGACGTACCTCCCCGGCGACAGGCCTGCGAACTCAGCCGCGTAAGGCCCCACCTCAGGCTTGGAGCCGCTGAGCAGAGTCGTAGTCCAACCGCCGTGGGCCGAGGACACCTCGATGGGCAGATCAACGACGCCCACCACCGAGACGCGGATGATGGTTCCCCCCACGGTCAGATCGCTGATGTCGCTGATCAGCCTCGCCTCCCACACAAGGGCTGTGTCACCCTGTGTCTCCGCGGAGACGGCAGAGAACCCCAGCATAGGCACCACGGCCAGTCCAACACTGACCAACAAGCCGACGACCAGCCTTATCTTCCCATTGCTCAGCAGTTTCATGTCCAGCCTCCCCTTACTGAGTTCGAATGCGCATGAACTGTAGAAGAGCGCTAAACCACTCGCCGAGAGTCATCTTCACGGGATAGATACGCCTGCTAATGGCGTATCCCTTCCAGCCCTTGTAGGCCAGCCAGAACAACTGGTTGGGGGGCAACTTGATCAGTCGCACCACGAGAGCCTTGAGGAAGGGAAACTCCGCGGTAACACTCAGCAGCTTCTGAAGGTTCTCTATCTGGCGTTTCTCCCCTTCGCTGCCGAACCTGATCACAGTGTCCTCGGTCACGGAGCCGCTCAGATCATCGAAGGTACCGTACATCAGTCCTTCGCGCAGGGCCATCTCCCCCAGCTTCGTCTTCGGATACGGTTGATAGAGGAACACGTTCACGTAGTCCGCCCGGCACTCGATGTTGAGGTCCAGCGTCTCCAGGTCGGTCTCCAGGCCACCGGTCGGCAGACCCAGCATGTTGTTCGTCGAGTACGCGATGCCGTGTTCGCGCAGGATACGACAGGCCTTCAGGATCTGCTCCTTGGTGATGTGGCGGTTCAGGACTTCGTATCTGAGCTGATCGTTGGCGGTCTCCAACCCGAAGCTGACACTGACACAGCCCATGTCCTTGAACAAGGCCACTTTCTCCTCGGTGACCAGGTTCGGTCTCACCTGGCACCAGAAGGGCAATCCTACCTCTTCCTTGTATCGCCTGGCCAGCTCCCCAAGCCACTTCCTGTTGATGATGAACGTGTCATCCAGGAACAGCACGAAGTCGAGGGGATGCCGTTCCCTCACCTCCTGGATCTCTTGGATGACGTTGTCCACGCTCCGTCGCCTCGTCCTCCGTCCTTTTCCTTCGTATAGCTGGGAATAGGCCTCGTTGAAGCAGAAGGAGCAGTTATAGGGACAGCCTCTCCCGGTGATGAAGGGCTTCAGCTTTCTGGCACCGCTGAGCGGGTGCGCTCGGTAGAGGAGCTCCCTGTCGGGAAAGGGCAGCCCGTCCAGATCCGCCACCAGAGGCCTCAACCCATTCCGACGGACACGCCCATTCGATTTGATCCACCAATTGGGGATCTGGTCAACGGCGTCGCCATTCTCCAGAGCGTTCATCAGGTCCACGGTGGCGTATTCG
>Ga0315551_10001363_pt1 | contig 18487 bp, 17 predicted proteins | sample SalMarSW160290MG_FD_203678 | JGI IMG/M metagenome (GOLD analysis project Ga0315551, IMG submission 203678) | Salt marsh sediment microbial communities from the Plum Island Ecosystem LTER, Massachusetts, United States - Salt Marsh Sediment SW1602-90 ...
CAAACCGGTTGGGCTTACCTTTGAGCCAACCCATGGTTTCTTTGGAAATATGACTGGAGTGATTGTCCAGTATGATTCGCAGTTTCCAGTCCGGGGGATAGTAGGAGTCTACCATGGAAAGAAACTCGATAAATTCTCTGCTCCGATGGCGGTCTCTTACCAATCCCAAGACATGGCCGTCATACAAATCGATGCCTGCTAGGAGTGAAACGGTCCCATGGCGTTTGTATTCATAATCTCTACCCCAAGCAGCGTATTCACCTGGCACCGGCGCCAGATCCGGAGCAATGTTTGCGATGGCTTGAATGCCTGGTTTCTCATCGTAGGACAGGACCGTGTGATTGCCCTGTCTGTGAGCGCCTCCTTCTCGTGCTTGTTGAACTTCTTTATACACCACGAGCACGTGGGCCATTTTTTCCTCAAATTCAATGTCCCGCCTTTCAAGATAATAGGCGGTTTTATGGGCTTTGATATCAACTTTCGAAAGAATATTATGAAGTCCACTTTTTCCCATACGACTCAACGCAGGGTGGCCGGCTTCAATGGCGTGTTCCCGGATGTGCTTCGCCAACTGGGCAATCGTCCAACGCTCAGCCGCATACCCTTGCTCCGAGGGTTTCGAGCAGGCTAAATGAATGACCCATGCTTTATCTTCATCGGTGATTACTGGGGGACGCCCCGGTCGTGGAAGATCTCGGAGAGCTGTCATGATACCCCCCGATAGGGCTTTATCAATACACCGCTCCACAGCAGGACGATTCGTTTGCTCTTTTCGGGCAATACTCGAAATGCTCTCCCCTCGAGCGTACCCTAACAACATTCTTGCTCGTTTCACCTTCGAGTACGATTCGGTTCTCGACGCAGCAATATTTTCCAAGATCTTAATGTCCTTTTCCTCTAACAGTAATCGGCTTCGCTTCTTCTTGAATGGCATATCCGGCTCCTTTCGTTTTTACCGATTATGCCACAGGCACGAAGCCGTTTGCAACATTATTTTATGAACGATCTACTAGTTCAGCCTCCGGCCAGGAGGAGAAGAGGTATAACCTTTTCCGGGCAAGTGCCGTCCTTTTCCCGAAGATATGGTTCCAACTCCACCTTCTCACCTCTTAATGCGCTCCTCTTATCGATCTCATTTCCAGGTACAATGAAGAACTACCTCATCATGCGTCAACTTTACCTTGACATACAAGGCAAAATCCCATATGGTCCACGCCTAAAAAAGAAATTCTTATCACATCACACTATATTACCTGCCATTGACTTTATCCGGCAATTTGCAATGAAAAGTGAAATAGTGTCTCAGTTTGAGGATTATGAGAACGTATCATTCTTGTCTTGCTTACCTTCTCGTCTTCTATGTCTCGATGTGAAACAGAGACAGTGCAACTATGGGACGCGGAGCCAGGGCAATAACCATAGAAGCCCCAGGCAATGGTTGGGGATACAAAGGAAGGTGTTACCATGAAAAATAACATTTACTTTCACATCTTGCGGTATGGCCGAAGGAAGTCTCAGATCGGCAGCCTCATTTTATGCTGCTTATTCATATTGATTGTTTTGGCTCATGCTCCAGGAGCGTATGCGAAGGTGGGATTGCTCGATAATCCTTCCGATCCTGTTGAGGGCTTGGGCTCGGGATGGACCGCGATCCATGCCCTCGGTTTGATCATGGCAAGGGCTATCCCTACCAAGCCGCTTACCGCTGGGTTGGACACAATGAAGGTAGCCTTGGGATATTTCAAGTATGAGAATAAAAAGAGCCCGGAAGGAGGCTTTCCAGGGTCTCAGCAGGAAGACACAGGCTGGGCAGGTTCGCTGTCCTATACCCATGGGTTTGGTCCTCATTTCGGTCTGTGCCTGATAAGCGGCTTTGGAGATGCAACGGGAGAGCTCACCATGGCGCCTTATGGCTCAACCAAGATGTATACTGGTGAAAGCACGCACGAGGCCAGAGGCATTGCAGCGAGTCTCATCGTCGATCCCTTCAAAGACCCTGAAGGGTTCCGGCTCCCTCTTCTCCTTGGTCTTTCATATTCCAAGGTCTCGGGGCAGCGGGGACCGATTATCCATACCATAGAGGATCCGGATATGGTTCGCACGGGACATCTGGGGAGCGTCATGGAAACCTACACCTGGGATAAGCCCGGATATTTTGTTGGATTCGCACCCCAAATGAATCTAGGACCGTTCAGGGGGGTTTTATTTGCCTTCAGGCTTGAGGCCTTCGGCGAGGCCGATGTCTACTACGAAGAGAGGGATCTCACCACCGGCGAGCTAGCCTCTAAGAAGGTAAAACCTGAGTTGTTCGGAGCAGGGGGTCTGGGCATGGAACTCGTGTATCGTCCATGGAACTTGAGCTTTAGTCACATCTTTGCCACCCAGTCATGGAGTGATTTGGCTGAGGGGGAAGAAGTATCGTTCACTGCAATATCATGGTCAAAGACTTGGTAGGCACGATTGGACCTCTGTTCGTGAGAGAGAACGGATACAGTAGGTTGCCCCGGTGAGGACGTCTATGGTCAATCTCCTTCTATGGGCCTTGGCTGTAAAGCTGTGAACCTTCATTTCTCGGGTAATCGGATCATCGGCTCCCTTTTCAGTGGTGCTCTTTCGATGCATTAAATACACTTCTATCCGTGCTGGATTCTCTTCATCAAAACCTGATGTACTAACCGGCCAAGACCTGCAATTATTCAGCCCTAATTGTTATACGTGACTTACGGGACGCTCGCGCGGAAATTGCCCGGGGTGACTCGGGGCACAAAATGAAAGGCTTTGCCGGCGTCATATGTAATTCAGCGACGCCCTGAACTATTGACACGTATCACCACATCCTTTCTCCTAACCGTCGAACGGCAGAGAACCGGTGCCATTTTTAGCAAGCAAGATTAACAAACTCGTAAAAAGTCCTCTAATCGTCATGCAGGACCCTGGATTACGTCCAGGGCAGGCTTTGATCCGGCATCCAGAACCTATTGAATTTACTTGATTCCGGCTTCTGCCTGTCTGCGTGCGCCGCACAGGCAGGCCAGAATGACTAAAAAGACAGAATTCATACTTTTTACGAGCTCATCAAGATTAGATCATTGTGTTCCACGGGGCGGAAGAGGCAGAGCAGATGGATGGGTATCACCGGGTAGAGGTGAGAATTCGGGAGGCGAGGAGGTGCTATAACAGATCTTCCAAAGATGCCTGGATCAGCTTGTCGGCAACGCGGTCATAGTCGATTGTATATCTTCCTGATTCAATCCGTTCCTTCAGTTCGGATACCTTATCTTCCCTGATATCCGGTTCAGATGAAATTATTTCCTGTATACGATGAGCTTCTTGTGATTCCTTAGATATGTTTACGATGGTATCCTGCTCTGCGGTCTCGTTTGCCTTAACCCTTTGCTCATCAGCCAGGCGTTTTTCATCCACCCGTTCAATTGCAGTTGGTTCTGATTTTGGAAGGTATTTACTGATTTCATAGTGTATTGTTTCATTGTCGATCTTCATGTATCGATCCTCCAATCCTTACATCATATTCTTATCCACGGTATCCTGAGCGATCTCCTTTAATTTATTGCTTAAAAATCGGGAATCCTCAATGGAAAGTGACCGTATTGTTTCGCCATCTTCATCGATGACCTTGAAGATAAGATCGTTCTGAGCCTCTCTGTCGATAACCAGATTTACCCCATATTCATCCTTGAGCTTTTGAAACACCTCTTTTTCCACATCCTCATCAGGGCCGTATTGGGTTATTCTCTCGATGATATGCGAGGCTAACTTATCAATAATGGCCTTCCTCTTTGCCTCGCCAGAGATACTAATCTGGCCCGGCAGATCGGCGCTGCCGCTCTTTGGCTTGCTTGAGGCCCTTGGCTGGCGAAGTTGATCCCCATATACTCTTAGCACATTGTTCACTTGGTAGGGCGATATTACCATAGCTTTTCCTCACTTTCATTATCGGAAGGGAGGAAAAAAACTTTAGAAAAAATTTGCTATCCTCGCATTATTTTTCCAGGCCTCGTGGTATGCAATCCTGTTTCTCTCAAGGCGATCATCAAAGCAGCTCCTTCTTTTATGGTACCTCATTTGCGAACTGTTCAGGAAGAAGGCTTCGGGGGGCTTGTGTTTTTTTACCGGTACGGCCCATCTCCGCTCCCATGAGAGCCCGGACATCATGGCCCTGCCGAAGCCTTGATGATATGTATGCCGGCATCTTCCTGGATTTGATCCTGTGATGAGCACACAAAGGTTCTGCCAAACCGCATTACCTAGGTCCTGAATTATGGTGATTGGCGAGGTGGTAAGCGGCTGTATGAAAATTATTCCGAAGATGGTCTAAAACAGGTTATTATAAAACAAAGAAGAAGGTTATGGTTCAAACGGACCCTACATTTTTGGCTGACCGTTTTTCAGATCGACCTATCGCCCCAGGAATTCGATAGGGCGACATTCCGATAACCTGGTAACAATCGCCACATTTGCAGACAGGCAATAGGGAATTCTGAGCTTTTTTCAACTGTGAACGGTTATATGCTCTTTGAGTTGAGCCGCATACTCATTAAGGACGGGCAGAGTTTCTTTCCCTTAGAGGAGCGGGGCTTGGTTTATTGTCGGCACCCGCTCGTTACGCTTCATCTTGCCCCCAGTGCGACGATAGAGAAATCGATTCTCCGTTCAACTGCTTTGATTGAAGCCGATATTTCATTGATCACCTTCTGGTTTTTCTCCCATCTTTTCTCCTGCTCCTCCCATTTCTTCTTCTGGTCTACCCGCTCCTCTCGCCATCGTCTCTCCCATTCTTGGTTTAGCGGCAATCCGCCATAACCTTCGAACCCTCAAGTCTGAACCAAGAACCGGTCAGTTTAGGTATACGTATGTATAAGCTTCCAATATGGCAGAATAATTAGGGTTTCAAGATATGTTCTTTCTCTGCTGCTTGTCATAAAAAACCCCAAGTTCTGGGCAAAATGTGCCGATAGATAAACTAATAAATGTAAAAATATAAAGAGCACGCTCGATACCGCGTATGGAATGGATAGAGAGTTGATGGTTTTGGTGAAGAAGGCGGGTGACTCCATACAATCAGAACTCCTTCACATGCGCAGCACTTGGCATGCTGCTCAGGGTTACGGGAGGGTGGAGGGGTTTTCTCCACGGTTTTTAGATACCGTGCGAGTAACTGCACAGGTAGCCACAAAGGCACCAAGACCCGCCTGCCTCGCCTGCGCGAGAGCAATGGCGGGCAGGCACAAAGGATAAATATGAGTTTATCAACCTTATCTGACAATAAACAAGACATTCCAATAACACAGGAGATAATGTACCCCCATAAAAAAGGGTATTAAAAGAATAATTCTCTAATCTTAGTGCCTTGGTGGCTGAATAGTTACCCGTGCGATAAAAGAGAGCGGAATTTAGCTAAAGTTTTTATAAGAATTTCCGATATGAAATAAAGAGGTATCTTCTTATATGTTGGTTAAACCTATCCATATAGGGGGAAGAAACCTTGATTCACTTGCTCAGGTAAGGCTTCCGTCAGTGAAGGAGGGGCTCCAGATGGGCGAGGATAGCATCAAAAAGGGAAAAAAGCCTGGTGATCGCAAAGCTGGCAGTTGATGCCCAAAAAAACCTGAATATGATTCATAATGTGAATCTTACCTTTACGATTCATGAGGCATCAGGAGAGATTATGGTTGCCGTGAGTGATGAATCTACCGGCGAGGTGATACGAAAGATCCCCACTTTTGAGGTCTTAAATCTTACAGGCAAACTTGATGAGATAATCGGAATCGTATTTGATCAAAAGGGCTGATAGGTAAATGTCGGGAGCTATGAATACCTAAATGAAACAAGCACGTGATCCGAACATAAAGATCCTCATCGTTGACGATGACAGAGTCATAGCGGATGTTTTACGTGATGTGCTCTCAGAAACTGAAAGAATAATAGATGTCCGCTATGATGGGGCATCTGCTCTTGAAAGCATGCAGCGGACTTCTTACGATCTGATTGTCGTTGACTTGGTTATGCCCAAGGTGGGCGGATTGGAGGTATTGAAATTTGCAAAAAAGTCCAATCCGGATGTGATAGTTATTATCATGACGGGACATGCATCATTAGAAACCGCAATCACAGCCATAAAAGAAGGCGCCTACGATTACATCAGGAAGCCGTGGAGGCTTGAGGAGATAGAGATTGTCGCAGAAAATGCTATTGAGAGGATAAAATTATTACGAGAGAACAAGAAATTATTACAACAGTTGCAGGATGCCTACCATGAATTAATGGTTTTGAGGAAAGGCAAGGAGGTTAAAGATGAGAGGCCGGCAAACATAAATTTCTTCTCCGCAAGCATGCCCAGCCTCCACTATCTTTATGACCATGACTATGACGCCCCTGCTTCTAGCCATATGGATAAACTGCAAGCCCTTTCCTCTTTAAAGCAAGATGGGATGCTGACTGAAAACGAGTACAAGGAATTTAAGAGGCATCTCCTGAAATCGATTACCCCCAAGGAATGAGACGGGTTTGTTGATGGCCGGAAATTTGAAGATACTCGTCGTCGATGATGAAGAGATAATCTTGAACATCTTTAAGGATTACCTTGAAGCTGTCGGCGCTTACACCGTGTTCACAACCACCGATGGCTTTGAAGCCCTCGAGGTGATTAATAAAGAGAAGATAGACTGCTGTTTTATCGATCTTTCCATGCCCGTAATGGACGGCCTGGAGTTGATAAAAAGGATCCATCACCATGATAATACCATTCCCATGATAGTCATGACCGGGTATCCCTCCATGGATAATGCGGTAAAGACTTTAAAGAATGGGGTGGTAGATTATGTAACAAAACCGATGAAAATGGATCAGGTGCCTCCCACCATTGAGAGGGTTATGAGAGAACGATCGCTATTTGTCGACAATGCCCTGCTCAAGGAGGAGGCAAAAAAAAATGAGGTGCTTCTGAAGATCAATACTGAATTACAAGGGAAATTAAAGGAGGTTGAGACTATTAATCTGATCCTCCAGCAGCTTGATCAAACTACTAGCAGTAAAGATCTTTTCACTGTTCTGGTGAACCTTGCAGGGGAAGTCACCAACTGCGACGAAGCCCATTTTTGTCTATACAGCCAAGATATAAGTGATCCCGTTCCAATCGCCTCTTTTTTCAGAGACGAGGATAGGTCGGCGGCAAGGACATTATTCGGACACACGACGATCGGAGAGGTTGCACAGGGGGGAATACCTTCTATTATACACGGATTTGATGGTAAGCCCAATAGTATGGCAATCCCCCTGAAGATCAGATCGAATATCTTCGGCATACTGGTTTCGCTCATAAGGGACGGAGGGCGCCGCTTTAGCGAGAAGGACCTCTATTTTTTAAATTTTTTAGCGGAGAAGGCTTCATTCTTAATAGAAAATTTGGCCCTTTATGGGAATATTTACGAGAACCTCTTCTCAACCCTGTATGCCTTTGTGGAGACGATCGAGGCGAGGGATCCCTATACCAGGCAGCATTCCGCAAGAGTAACGGATTATTCTATTTCTATCGCAAAGGCTCTTGGGTGCTCGGTAGAAGAGATAGAGATACTGAATGTCTCTGGAAATCTACACGATATCGGTAAGATCGGCATCCCTGATAGTATTCTCCTGAAACCGGATCGGATCACCCAGAGCGAATATGAGGTGATAAAAAAGCATCCTGTTATTGGAAGCACTATCATTGGCCACTTCAATCTGTGGTCACAGGAGCAGCAAATAATCAGACATCACCATGAGAGATGGGATGGCAATGGATACCCCGATGGACTCCGGGGGGAGGAAATCCCCTTTCTCGCCCGGATTCTGGCTGTGGCTGATGTGTATGATGCCCTGACATCGGATCGCTCGTACAGAAAAAGACTGGATGATGAGATCGCCATAAAGATTATCAAGGAAAACGCCGGAACCCAATTCGATGAAAAGATTGTAGATATATTTCTCATGCTCTATAAACAGGGCGAAATCCAATCTTCCAGCAATCTTCAAGTCCTTGCGGCATAGGTCGTTTGAACAATCCGCGATGGCCATCTGTATGCCCAAAGCCTGCCAATATGTCAAAGTCCTGACGGGACTCTCAGAGGCAAGAAGGTACGTTGATTCCGGCAGGAGAAAATGTGCCAATCCTCCCATTTCGGCTTCTTTATCACACAGCGTTATACCCACACAGCTTCCCAGATAGGCCTCCAGGATTAAGGGCCTTTTCTTGCTGATGACGTAATTTCCCGATGCCATGTACTGTCTTGGTATCTTTGATTCATCTTTCATGTGAGCACATGACCCCGGCGCTTGGCTTCAGGGTTCATTATGAAAGAAACCCTTGGTTGAGCGTAGTGATGTCTTGTTTTATTGCGTGCCCTTTCAACGCAGGTGATTGCACGGTCCTAAGAATCGGCATGAAGTGCACTATGACCATACTATCATCACGGCTGGGCCTCATTCATCCCAATTCTCAGGGCGTCGCCCGCCATAGAGAGCCGCTCAGGCGAGGCATGCCGGGATGTCGTGACTATCGTAAAAAAGACATCTCCGTACTTTTTTGCATGTCGTTTCTTAGGAAATAGTCCCTAGATGTCAATTTGTTGATAGAGCATCGTTTATAGTCTGACGGGCAATGTGCCGCCTGTACCTACCATGTTTTATTTGTGAGACTAAAGGGCTCTCGAGGCGGGAGATCATATCTGCATAGTCAAACAATGTACGTGGGAATAGGGCTGGTTAGCATTAAAGGGGCTTACATAATACTGTTTGGTCCTCTTGAAGGCATAGAGCCTGGCATCGGCCCGGCATAGCAATGATTGCTCCTTTTCATGGCGTTCGAGCTCTTTCATTGTAGAAATCCCGTAGCTTATAGACACATCGATAGGCGTTCCTGCCCACATAAATGAATGATTTTCGACAGCGCATGCTATCCTTTCCATGAGCATCCCTGCCTTGTCCATTTCGGTCTCAGGGAGGAGAAGCGCGAATTCATCCCCTCCGTACCTTGCTACTATATCGGTACCCCTTACCGATACCCTTAAACAATCGGCCAATTTCCGTAAGACATGATCGCCTGCCGGATGCCCGAGGGAATCATTGATGAGTTTGAAGTTATCCACGTCAATCATGATCAGAGAGAGGGATTTTATGTGCCTTTTCGCCCTTTTAAATTCCCTTTGCAGAAAGTCCTTAAACCCCGTTTGATTGTAAATTCCCGTAAGACCATCGGTAACGGTCATCTCCTTGAGGCTGTAGTATTCTTGGGCATTTTTCAGGGACATGGCGAGGATGTTTGAGATGGTTGACGTCAACTCTACAGATCCCTTTTTTAACCCTTTCCCGCTTTTCGGGATGATGAGGAACATGCCTAATGGTTTTCCGGATACGCTCAAGGGTTTGCATACGATGGATTTGGAGAAGAACGGAGAAGATGATGAGCTCAATTTGACATCGGATGGATGGAGATGCATGATTATGTCATCTGGGGATATCCTTACTTGGCACAACGAAAAGAATCTATCGGATGCATCTTTCCTTAAGGTCTGGATTGTCTTATCATCGATCCTTTGTTTCTCCGAGTAAAGCGACAGATTCCACCTTGAACCGATCCAGTAGAGTAAACCGATAAGTTCTGTATCGATTACCTTGAGAAGGCCGGCGCTCAGGATTCTTGGAAGAATCCTATCCCAGTTGAGATCATACGCTACCTCGCTGGTAAGCCGATTGATAAAGGACAGCTCATGCTTTCTCTCCTTAAGGACCTTTTTTTCGTTTTCGAGCCTTTGGTTGACATCTTTCATCTCATCGATCATTCCCAAGATCTCGATAAAGGTCTTTCGATTTTCTAATCCTCCCAAGATCGTATCATATATGCGCTCTGAGAGAAGGTTCCGGGGAATAAACTCATACGCGCCTTTTTGAAGAAGCGCTGATACATCATCGAGGCCAGTTGCCTCTCCATAAAGGATAAAACAGGCTTTCGATCTCTTTTCCTGTAAGATTTCGATCCAGGCATCAACCATATTGCCGATCAAATCATAATCAGCTATAATAATAGGATATAAATCCTTGCGAAATATGTCTTCAATCTTGTGGAAAAGAGAGAATTCTTCAATAAAAAATCCCTTGGGTTCAAGGATTTCCTTAAAGATTGTTAGGTCCTTCGATTTCTCGGTGATGATGAGAATCTTTTCGCCCATGATTTCCTCGCGTTTTTCGATCTAGTGAGTGAAATATGCAAATTGTATTCCATCAGTATTGACAAACTCGTAAAAAGTCTTTTCACCTGTCATTGCGAGGAGCGGAGCGACGAAGCAATCTCGTAAATTCAAGTACTTGCATTGAAGGAGATTGCTTCGCTCCCGGCAGCCTCGCCTTGCGGACTCGCATGGCGGGCAGGTCGCTCGCAATGACACTAATGTCGACTTTTTACGAGACCATCAGTATTCCCTTGAAAAATTTCTATTTTTTTGATAGCAACAAATTATTTGGTGGCAAGATAATGGGGCACCCAGGGATGCTCGTGGAAAAGGACAAGAGAGAAAAAAGGGCACTGGAGAAACACGCCAGGCTGTCCAGGCTATATAAAGAAGACAGATTTGCCTTTGAGCGGGAACGAAGGAGGCTGATCGATGAGGTCATTTCAAGTGCGAAAGACGAAAAGCTGAGAGTCAGGCTCAGGTCTTTCCAGGAGTCCTGGGATAGGAAGATGAGGGGCGCCGGCTCCGGGCACAACAGGTTTGTCCTCGCGCAGAGGCTTTTTTGGGAACATTTTCACGAGACCTGGAAGCCGAATATCCAGAAGCTCAATGCAATCATAAAGGGCGGATGGGATGGAGTGCAGTCATAGTCTTCTGCGGTCATCATTGTCTGGCTTTGCTTTCTTTATCCTCTCAGCATCTCATATAACCGAGCTATTCGCCTCATCAGCTGCTGCCGCAAATCCGGCACCTGCCTCACCGGCCCTGGCTGCCTCGAATGCCGCATTCAGAGAAAGGAGCTTATCCCGAAAGCTGAGATAGATCTCCTCCCTTTCCTGCTTGGCCCTTTCTGATGAATGTGCTCTTCCGTTCAACTCGATCATTGTTCCGCTTTCACCATCCTATGAATAGGTTTTAGCCCTTTTGTCAAAACATTGACACACCCTTTCCATGAACCTATCGGGGTGTTTTTTGACGCCTTGGAGAGGGCACTGATAGGAAGACACCCTTACAGGGGCAAGGAAGGTATTCGCAGATGAGGCTGAATTGAGAGGATTGCTATTTTTCATCCAGTACCTCCCGTATCTTCTTGGACAATTCTCCAAAATCAAAGGGTTTCTGGATAAACCCGTTGCAGCCACGCTGCAATATCTCGGCTGCCTGACCGTCTATGCTGTAACCGCTCGAAAGCAGAACCTTGACTGCGGGGTTGATCTCCTTCAGCCGATCATAGACCTCTCCGCCGCCCATCTCCGGCATGATCATATCGAGGATAACCAGATCTATCGTGCCTTTTTCTTTCTCGTAGACTTCGAGGGCTTCTCTCCCGTTTGCAGCGCCGCGTACCGTGTAGCCTAATGCCTTGAGCATCTCGTCTGCAATCTCAAACACCACGTGCTCATCGTCCACCAGAAGCACTATCTCTGTGCCTTTCACCAGCATTTCAGGTCGTCTCTCCTCTTTGGTCACCTCCTTTTTCGAGGCCGGAAGATAGATAGAAAAGGTGGTGCCTCTACCCTTTTCACTGTACATATTGATGTAGCCGTCATGGTTTTTGATGATCCCGTAGACAGAGGCCAGGCCCAAGCCGGTCCCCCTCCCCATCTGCTTGGTGGTGAAGAAGGGCTCAAAGATCCGCTGACTGGTTGCCTCGTCCATGCCGACTCCGGTGTCGGTCACCGATATCCTCACGTATCTGCCGGCTTTCACATAGTAAGGCCTTATGTCGTGCTCATCGAGGGTGAGGTTCTCGGTGTCAAGGTACATCTCCCCGCCTCCCGGCATGGCCTGCCAGGCATTCACGTAAAGGTTTAAGAGCGCCTGCTCGATCTGGCCGGGATCGGCCTCTATGGGCCAGATGCCCCTCTGGTATTTCCTGTGAATGACAATCTCCTTCTTGGTGCGGCCGAACATAGCCGAGGTTTTCTCCAGAACCTCGTTGACGTCCACGGGCTTGACCTCGTACTTTCCGCCCCTGGCAAATCCAAGGAGCTGTCGGGTAAGCTCGGCCCCGCTTTGAACCAGTCCCTCTATTCCCCGGAGCCTTTCATAGTGAGGATGGGCGGGATCGAGGTCCATGAGCATGAGGGATGTATATCCCAGTATACCCATCAGCAGGTTGTTGAAGTCATGGGCGGTACCGCCGGCTAGAGTACCGATGGCCTCCATCTTCTGGGCCTGCATGAGTTGTGCCTCGAGCTTTTTTTGCTGCGTGATATCCCTGATGAAGTTGAGGGTTGCGGGCCTGCCCTCCCAGTTGATGAGCATTGGATTGAGTTGCACCCAAAGTTCTTCACCTGTTCTGTTGATGATCCTGAATGTATAGGTGTTAGGAAGTTTTTCCCCTTTTAGCCGTCTCTTGTACCTTTCGAGCACTAGATCCCTGTCTTCGGGATGAATAAAATGAGCAAACGATATTCGAGCTAACTCATCGGAACGATACCCTATCATCTCCTCAGCCTTGGGGTTGGGGAACTTCACCACATCATCCTGGGCGATGAAGATAGCGTCATTTGCATGCTCCACCAGGAGGCGGTATTTCTCTTCACTCTCACGAAGCGCCTTCTCAGTCCCTTTGTATTCAGTGATATCTTTTACAAACACAGAAATACCATCCCCTGATGGATAGGCGCTGATATCAAAGAAATAGTGCTTGTCCCCGAGGTGGTATTCGTTCACGAAATTCTTGGGTTGCCGGGTTTGCAGTACCTCATGGTAGACCCTCTCAGCCTTTCTTAACTCCGGGCTGTCAGGGAAGACCTCAAAGAGGGACTTCCCGATAGCGTCATTTTTGGCAACACCTGTAAGCTCTTCAGAGGCCTTGTTCCAGTAGGTATATCTCAAATTGCTGTCCATCGCGAAGAAGACATCGGTGATGCTGTCGGCGAGTTCCCTGTACTTTTCCTCGCTCTCCTTGAGGGCCTCTTCCGCCTGTCTTTGTTCGGTAATGTCTCTCATGACCTGCAGGAGATTAACGATCCGGCCCGATTCATCTTTGATCGGCACGGCATAGGCGTCTAGAAATTTCTTTTCATTCGCGTTCCCCACTACGGGACGAGTCAGAACGGTGTGCTCGATCTTGCCTGATGTGAGCGACCGCTGGGATGGGCATTCAGGGCATGGGCTATTCCTCCCAAAAAATACTTCATAACAGGTCTTGCCCACTATATGTTCAGGCACCCTATTTGGTTTTTTTGCGTGTGTCCGGTTTGCCCAGATGATCCTCATAGTTGTGTCAGAAAGCCTAATCCTATCAAGCGAGGCATCGAGGATGGCTTTTTTCTGGGCTTCGCTCTCCTGCAGGGTCTTCTCTGCCTGCTTGCGCTCGGTGATGTCAACCCAGTTTGACAGGTAATAGGTAAATTCTCCACCTTCTTCAACCGGCATAGAGGTAATCTCAACCCAAAATTTCTCTCCGCTTTTTTTCTGAAAGAGTTCCTCTATCTTATGACCACCGCTTCTCATAGCCTTTTTGAAATACCTCTTGGTTTTTCTGAAGCCCTCTTTTGTCCACCAGGGGTAGGGGGGCTTCACCCCGATGATCTCTTCCGCAGAGAACCCGGTGAGTCTCTCCAGGGCAGGATTCACATAGCGCACTGAGGTATCCGGATTGATTACCATGATGGGATAAGGGGAGTTAGAGAGCAGGCTGGAGGAGAACCGCTCGCTTTCTTGCAGCCTTGTTTCCATATCGTATCTGGAAAGCGCCATCTCTACCGCAGCGCCGCGCTTCCTGTCCGAGAAGGGTTTCACCACGTAGGCGTAAGGCTCAGTGATCTGTGCCTGTGTAAGCGTGACCTCATCCGCAGAGGCGGTGAGAAACACTACCGGTATATTGCACTTCTCGTGGATCAGTTGGGCTGCCTCTATGCCGTCTATCTCTCCCTGGAGGACAATATCCATGAGCACGAGATCCGGTTTCTCTTCTTGTGCTTTTCTCACAGTCTCTTCGCCGGTAGAGGCAATGGAGGATGAATACCCAAACCTCGCCAAAATACTCTTGATATCCTCGGCAACGATCCTTTCATTCTCGGCGATCAAGATCCTGCGCATGCTCATTTGCTCTTCTTCTTTGCTTGTTCTCGTATCTTCCCCAAGGTACAGAAGCAGATTAGAATGGCATAGTAGGATTCGATACTTGTTCGATACCCTTTACAGCAATAGAGATGCCAATTTCAATGGATGTGCTGAAAAGAAAGGTCCAAAATAGGCTATTTCTCAAAATAATCAATGAAAAAAGGGAGAAGATAATAAAAAGCCCCGTGAGGAAGGATTGCTCTCACGAGGCACTCATAAGACAACCGGAGCGATGATAGGAAGATGCATCTCCTTTTTTATACCAAGTTGCATTCGAACCGCTACTATTGATGAAGGTCATTGCGAACGAATGTGAAGCAATCTCAACATGATAGATTGCCACGTCGCTTTGCTCCTCGCAATGACATGATTGCAACTTGGTATTAAAAGAGCCTTGAGCCTTACCATGGGCGGCGACCATTTGGTCGCCACCCATGCATGAGATCAGCAAATGGCCTAAAAATCCTTGAATTCCTCCTCATCCATGGGGATACGTTCCTCAGGCGCGATCTCCTTTTTTATGGCCTTTTTCCCCTGGGCCATGATCCTGTTGCGGTTTCCTGAAGAGGGCTTTTTTTGAGCTGTTGTTCCTGCTTTTTCCTCTTCATATTTCCTGGCTTCAGCCCTGCCTCTCTCTCCTGACACTATTACTATGAGATTCCCTACGGTACCCTTCATCTGCTCTGCCTGGGCGTTCATCTGCTCGCTGGCAGAGGCAGATTCCTCGGCATTGGCAGCAGTCTGTTGGACCACCTTGTCCATCTCGGCCACGGCCTTGTTCACCTGCTCGATACCCGAGGCCTGCTCCTGGGAGGCAGCGGCGATCTCGCCCACCAGCTCCCCTACCTTGGAGGTGCTGGTGGACACCTCATTGAAGGCCTCATTGGTGCTGGTCACTAAATTTGCACCATCCTTGACCTTCTTGACCGTTCCCTCAATGAGATCCGAGGTATTCCTGGCGGCATCAGCGGCCCTCATGGCCAGGTTTCTCACCTCATCGGCCACCACGGCAAATCCTGCCCCCGCTTCCCCTGCCCGTGCCGCCTCAACTGCGGCATTGAGGGCCAAGAGATTGGTCTGGAAGGCGATCTCATCGATGGTCTTGATGATCTTGGAGGTCTCCTCACTGGCCTTACTGATCTCCTCCATAGAGGTGGTGAGCTCGATCATGGAGGTATTTGCCGTTCCCACGGTCTGGTTGGCCTCCTTCATAAGGGTATCTGCCTGTTGTGCATTGTCTGCGTTCTGCCTGGTCATGGAGGCCATCTCCTCGAGGGAGGATGAGGTCTCCTCAAGGGAGGATGCCTGCTCCGATGCCCCTTCTGCCAGGGATTGGCTGGAAGAAGAGATCTGAGCGGATGCGGAGGCAACCTGGTCGGCAGATTCGGTGATGCCCTGGACAATGCGAGTAATGGGTTTTATTATCTGTACCGCAAAGAGGAAAATAATTACTGCTGCCAGGGCCACAATGAGAGCTCCGGCGATCGTACTGTAGGTAATTATCCCTGCACGCGATGGTGCCAAAAATTCGTCTTCGAATGCACTTGCCACTATGAACCAGTCCCGGTTTCTCAGATATCTGAATGCAGCCAGTTTATGGGTGTGGGTTTCAGGTGAAATAAACCGTAAAAACCCATTTTTCCGTTCTATGATTTCCTTGATATGGGACTGAGCAGCCCAGTTTTGCCCCTCGACTTTTTTATGGATTACCAGATTTCCATCCGGAGCTACCACAAAAATGAACCCTGTTTTTCCTATTTTTAACTGTTCGTTGCATATCGTTCTTATCTCAGAGAGATCCATATCCGGGTTCGATTCTAAAAAAGCATAGAACTCGTCAATGATCGATTTTAGATTATCATTTACTACCGTCCTCAAGGGATCTGTTGCGGCTCTTACCGAGAAATAGGCCGTGCCTACTACAGCAAAAATCGTGATAGAGAGAGAAACGAAAAGCAGTTTGGCCTTCATTCCCATAGCTTTCATAAAAATTTCTTTACCTCCTTCCAATACATCCATGCGTGAATAGATATTCGATTTTTTCTCTCCATTTCCATGCTCTTCACAGAGCTCCCTTTTCAGTCACTTCTTTTACATCTCTGCTTGATAGGAACTGCCGCTCAACAGATATGTTCTACCTCTTGGCGTGAGAGCACGCTGTCGATATCGAGCAGGATCTTCACCCCCCCATCCATCTTGGCCATGCCCAGGATATAGTCGTTGTTGAAGGTGGAGTCGAAGGTGGGGGTGTCCTCGATCTCATCGCCTTTGATGGTGAGGACCTCTGAGACCGAATCAACCACGATGCCGATCTGAACCGTTCCGGGCGTGGATGCAATCTCCACCACGATGATGCTGGTCCGCTCGGTATAGTCCATGGCATCCATCCCGAACTTAAGCCTCAAGTCCACCACCGGGATCACCTTGCCGCGAAGATTGATCACCCCTTTGACATGCGCCGGTGTCTGGGGAACCGGGGTGATGGGCATCATGCCGATGATCTCCTTGATCTTGAGTATCCCGATGCCGTACTCCTCGTCGTCCAGGCTGAAGGTGAGATACTTTCCCTCCCTGCCTTCAGCGTCTTGTACTGCCTGATTGATTGTCTCTGCTAGCTCCGCCATTCCGGAATCACCTCCTGTGTTGTAAGTGTCTTCCCAACCAGAGGCCCTGCGTTTCGGTCCACCTCCTCTTCACCATGAGGGTTCACAGAGCCCTTTTGGCTTGTCTGCACGATATCATCGAGAAGCCCGTTGAGGCTCCCTGTGTCAAGGGTTTTGCATCCCCATTCCACGCTCGCCGCACCGTCATCTTCTACGAGCAGGATGGCTATAGCGGTCTCTTGGGTTTTGTTTCCCTGATTAAAAGCAAGCATCATGCCATAAGTCTTCCATACCCTTGCATGATCAGCCATCGGAAGAAAAATGGGTTTGAGGGTGAGAAGGTAAGTGGCAAGGAAAGAGAGGGCATGTGGTCAGCCGTAAGCATCCATACCATGGTGAATGTACTGGATTCCGGCGCCTGCCCCTGGCCGTTGGCCCAATCAGGCAAGCCCGGACCGCGATCCGGCCTCCGCCGGAATGACGGAAAAACATGAGAGACGACGTTTTACGAAACCATCAATCTTCACGGTCGTAACAATTCAGACGTGGGGATCTGATGTACTGAAATTGATCTCCGCAATGGTTGCCATCGCCTTTTCGATGTCGATCAGGATATTGATGCCGTCTTCCAGTATGGCCATGCCTGAGATATAGGCGGTATCAGGCCTGACACCGAAGACAGGGGCCTTTTGTATCTGATCGGCAGTTATCTTGATTACCTCGGAGACACTATCGACGACAATACCCACCGGCATCGGCCCCCTAGATCCCGTGACCTCCACAACAATGATGCAGGTCTGCTCAGTGAAGTCGGTCTCGTCCATACCGAGCTTGAGCCCGAGGTCAACCACCGGGATGACCCTATCCCTCAGGTTGACCACCCCTTTCATATACTCCGGTGTCCGGGGGATGGAGGTGATTTTCATCCGCCTCATAATCTCCTTTACTTTCGGGGTCTCAAGGGCATATCCCTGCCCTCTCAAGCGAAAGGTGAGGTAGGTATGGCGGTCGGCTTTGAGGGATGTTCGGTGGGGATCATCGGCCATAGCGTCATGCTTGTTCCCCGAGACTGCGGCAGTATCTTGAGAGTCGCCGGCGGACGAGGTTCCTCCGGAACCGATGAGGTCCTCGGGGAGCCGAGATCTCTTTCCGAAGTAATCCTTCTCTGCTTTGAAGCGTTGTGCACTCATATCAGCTCCTTGATGAGATCGGTGAAATCCCGGGCGCCGATACTCCAGGGCTCGTAGGAAAGGATGCTCTTGCCTACGGCTGTTGCCTCTCCAATCTTTACATTTCTCCTTATCTTTGTGGATGAGAGGGTGTTACCAAAGTGATTCCGAAGCTGCTTGAGCATCTCATTAGCAAGGATGGTCTTTGAGTACATCACGGGGATTACCTTGCCTACCCGTATCTCCGGGTTGTAGTTTTCCCTTATGGCCTCAATGGTATCAAGGAGCTTGTTCACACCGATGAGCGAGAGGTGCTCACAAGCCACCGTAATAAAGACCTCATTGCAGGCAACCAATCCATTGATGGTTAGGGAGCCAAGGGAGGGAGGACAATCAATGATCACGTGGTCAAAATCCC
>Ga0315551_10001365_pt1 | contig 18474 bp, 18 predicted proteins | sample SalMarSW160290MG_FD_203678 | JGI IMG/M metagenome (GOLD analysis project Ga0315551, IMG submission 203678) | Salt marsh sediment microbial communities from the Plum Island Ecosystem LTER, Massachusetts, United States - Salt Marsh Sediment SW1602-90 ...
CGACGGTGATGGTTTCCCCGTCAACTCCACCCGTCCCGGAGACAGTTTGGGAAGCAGTGACTCTTTCAACACCGTCACTGCCGGCGACAGTAGTTAAGCCGGTAATTGACATCTCTTTAAAAGATTATAGTCAGATGAGATTAATTTTGTCTATATCTCTTGCCTTGGTTTTGGTATTTATTGCCTTTTTTAACTGGTGATGGTGATTATTTTTGGCTTTTGTTTATTTTGGTAATTTTCCCGCATTTTTCGATAGGCTTTTTCCAGGTTCTTAACAAAGAGAGGGGTATTGAACAAAGGCATTTTTAGTCTGTTAGCTTTTAGCTTTTTACTAATCGCTTGGAGTTTCTTGGGGTTTTCGGCTAATTCGAGGGCGAGGTCATGATACTCTTTTAAAGAATAAGTAATTAATTCGGGGAGACCAATGGCGGTAAGCAGGCTGGAGCTCATCCGCGAGGGATAGTGTTTACCATAGATAGTGATGACGGGAACCCCCATTCTTAGAGCGTTGCTGGTGGTGGCACCACCATTATAAAGGCGGGTATCCAAAGCGAGATCGGCCAGAGGCAGTCTGGCGAGATGTTCTTCTAAGGGAATTTGGTTGGTAAAAATTAAGCGCTGAGGGTTGAGGCCTCTTTTTTTGGCCTCTTTCTTTAAATTTTTCTCTGCCAGGGAATTGCTTTTAGACAACCAAAGAACACTTTTAGGCACCCTCTTTAGTATTTTTATCCAAATCCCAAAGAGGGCGGGATCGATTTTATAATTACTATTAAAAGAGCAGAAAACAGATGAATCTTCGGGTAGGCCGAAATCAGCTCTTTTAAATTTTTTACGAGAAATCCTTTGACTGCTATTTATCTGATAACAGTCGGGAAGATAACAGAACTTTTCGGTGTAAAATTGAGCCTCCTCTTTGGGGGTAATGATTTTGTCGGTGAGAAGATAGTCAATAGAATCCGAAGCCATGGTGCCGGTGAAACCTAAATAAGAAACCTGAATCGGCGCCGGTCTCATCAGGCTGATTTCGGCCCGATAGCCCTTGGTATAGCCCATGAGGTCTATCAAAATATCCACCTGGTCGTTATAAATCGCTTTCGCTGCCTCAAGATGACTTTTATTTTTGACATCAACAAACTTGTCAGCCCTGGCTTTGATTCTCTGGCGATAGAGGCTTTTATCATCTGGCCCGTAAGAGTAAACAAAGACTTTAAATTGCTTCCGGTCATGGAATTTGAATAAATCATGAATTTGATGGCCAACCGCATGGTCGCGGAAGTCATAGGAGAGATAACCAAGATGAATTTTCTTTTTAGAAGGACGATTTTTGAAAGTGAAAGATGGTTTTAAACCGGAGGAGCGTTTTTTAAGGTAGGCACTCCATCGCCGGGCGATTTTAAGATTAGCTTTGAGATTATCGCACCGAGCCAGCTTGATAAACGGTGGCTCACCGCCTGAATCGAGTTTATCCAAAGCCTGGCTTGCTTTTTTAAATGCTGGCCAATTACAGGTTTGTTGAAAAAGATGAGTCAGATTGGCGATGATTCTCGGGTGGTGAGGACTTCTTTTCAGGGCTTCTTGATAGGAAGCAATCGCTTGGTCAAGCTTGCCGAGACGCTCTAAGACCAAGCCAAGATTATTGTAAGTATCGACGAAATCAGGGTCGAGATTGATTGCTTTTTCGTAACCCTGGACGGCTTGGTCAAGTTTTTCCTGCCCCTCCAAGACCTGACCGAGATTGTAGTGGGTGAGAACATATTGGGGATTAATTTTCAGGGCTTTCTCAAAATAATCTCTGGCTTTATCTAATTGACCCTGATTAAAGAAAATAATCCCAAGATTATTGTAAGCGACGGCAAAATGGGGATTAATTTTCAGCCCCTTCTGATAACTAATCAGAGCCTTGTCTAGTTTATTTTGATTTAAAAAAACGCTGCCTAGACTGAAATGAGCAGGAGCAAAATCAGGGTCAAGAGTCAGAGCTTTTTTAAGGGCTTTAATCGCCGGCTGATACTGCCCGGTTTTATTTAAAACACTGCCTAAATTATTCCAGAATTCAGCCGCTTGGGGAACCAACTTGACGGCCTGTCGGAAATATTGGCTCGCTTTCTCAAACTGGCCTTTCCTAGCCAAAGTGATTCCCTGGTGATTGTATTCATCTGCCGTTTTGGTTTTTCTCATAAAATCTTCAATGGAGTATCGGGTAGTTTACTCTTTATAAAATCTCTGATAGGAATTTTAACTTTTCTTCAGTCCTTTTTGTAGTCTTTGAAACCCTCTAAGGGCAAAGATGAAAATCAAGAAGTCAAAAGCCAGCCCGATAATCAGGATGAGGTTAGGTAGTTTCTCATCCAGAGTTCTTAGACCAAAAGAAGGTTTTGAAGAGACCAAGAGAGTAAAAGTTTCTCCATCGGAAATAATGGTCCTTTTAGTCTCCAGTCTGTCTTTTCTCTCAATCTTAGAAATATAGTGGCTGTAGTCGTGATCATAGAGGATGTGATCCTCTTCTAAAACCTGACCTTTGAAAAGCTCAAAATCGAGGTTGGGGAAAGTATCTTGAGCATCGAATAAGTCCTTAAAGACTTGTTCTGACCTGAAGGCGATAGAGGCTAAGCCTTCAACAGCAATTCTTCTTGCTTCAATTGTATTGGTGGGAAACCCAGTTTTATAAAGAGGAGCAAACATGACAAACCCCGGACTTTGGTCAGCGGCCAGAGAGATTTTGTCAGTGACCGTCACAGAGGCGTTGTCAACAGCCTGATTGATTGCCCGCAAACGTCTCTCTTCGGTAGCGAGGTTGGTTCCTAGTGCTGCCTTTCTTTCAGGGGGATAGATAAAAGTAATGATGTAGTTGTTGTTTTCCCGCCTAATAAAGGTGGCAGAGGTGACGCCGGGAAAACGTTCTTTGATTTTTAAAGTAGTAACATAAGCCTGCCATTCTTCTTCAGTGACCACTTCGCCGCCAGCCCAAAAACCTTGGAGACCATAGACAATGGTTTTATAGGATTCAAGGCGATTGGTAATCCAGTTTTCGATTATATTGGCTTCATCATTGAAGAGCTTAGTTGTTTCTCTGTCGGCGAGAGATTTGGAAATATACCAAGCCGCTAGGGTAGAAGCCACCAGAAGAGCGGTAATGACGATAATAACACGAGGAAAGTTTTTCAATTTTTGCATCTTTTACCATTTAATCTTATGAAAAAGAAAGAGTCAAGACCTACTCTTGATTTCTTAAGGGAATATTGTATGATGGAAGAAGGCCCTCCTTTGCAAAGAGCTACGGGGGGTAAAACCCTCCTTCGCCAAGGCTACGGAGGGTAAAAAGGGGGTGAGAAAGTTTGTATAACCATTGGCTCTATCTTCTTTACTGGCTGATTAATTCTTTGGTGATTTATTCGGTCAAGTGGCTTTGGCCGGAGAGCTTGGTTTTGGGAAGCTGGCGTTTTGCCGAAATAGAAGCGGTGATTTACGCTGGTTTTTGGATGACTTTCATTTTCTGGCTCGTCTGGGATTTTGCCAAGGCCCGAAATTTCAAGATGGATAATTGGCTGACCACCTGGCTTTTCTTTGGGGTAGTGAACTGCGCGACAGTCTGGGCGGTGACCCGGTTCGGTTTTTATCTTGGTTTAGGGATTGGTCAAATCTCTTGGATGTTGGTTATTGGTTTGGCGGCCACCCTTCTTCAGCGCTTGGTCTGGACCTTGCTGGTTGAGCGGAGAAGGCATCAATGGGGGTTTTAACCCTTCGACTCCTTTTAAGTTTACCCCGAGCTTGTCGAGGGGCTCAGGATGAATCCTCCCAAATGTCGTCGTCTTTTTTTCCTTCGACTCCTTTCAGTCGCTCAGGACCTGCGGCCCTTTTCTCTGAATCTGAAGATTGGTGCCGGGGTTTGCTCTTCGTTAAGCCTTGATAAGCGCCTTCAATTGCCCCTCTGATTAGATAGTAAATCATCGCCGGCAAGGAAAGAAAGCCGGCATAGCAAAAGGCCAAGGTCCACTGAATAGGCGTTACCCGGGCGGCAGTGGCAATTTGCTGAATAGCATAGAGAATTCCCATCGCGCCGGCAATCAAGACAATCACCGCCTTTAAGAGATAGTTTTTCTCCATCAGCGAGAGAATCAAAATTAAGGAAAGGGCAAGGGCAATGGTTTTTAAAGCGATTTCGACGGCGGTAAAAGGGTATTTGGCCAGGTTGGTGGCGGCTAAAAACTGAAAGGGGCTTTTTAGAGCCAGGCTGACTGGTCCGGCCAAGAAGTTAAGGACATAGGAAGCGAGAAAAAAACCGACGATTACTAGAAAAAAATATTCCTTTTTCATTTCTGAAATGACTATACTTTGTCAAGGATAAGAGTGTCAAGTCTCTTAGTTGCTAATCAGTGGTCAACAGAGCCTCAGGATCGGCTAAGTAGCCTTTGATGATGACTAAGTTCATATGTTTGACTTTTTGGTATTGATGGCTGAAGGCGTCGAAGTCCTTTTTTCTCCAGACCGATTGATGAGCTTCATAAATATTGCCTTTCCAGTCAAATTGGACCCATTTACTAGGGAAGACGATAATAATGTATTTTGTCCGATAGATAAGGTAGTGGAGAAGATCAATGCCAGCTGATTTTTTCAAATGCTCCAAGCAGTCGCCGATGATGGTAATATCAATCGTGAATTTGGGGTCTTTGACCATCTTTTGAGCGACATAATCTTCGATTTTGCCGGCAAAGACTTGGTCGTAAATATCTTTGAGGGAAAATTGAGAGATAAATTTTTTGTTAACTTCAACGCCAATGAGGTGAGCCTGGGGGTTAATCTTTCTTATCATCTGGCCATATTTGCCGGCACCGGCACCGATATCAAGATAGGTCTTGCCAGGATGAGAAAACAAAAAATTCTTAATTTTATTATCAAAAGTCGGTTCTGAATAAGGCATGGTTAAGTCCCTCCAATTTTTATCCGACTCGATCTGAAGGGTTAGAAGGGGCAGCTGGTTCTTTCAGTTCTGTCTCGGCAGGCTCGATCTTCTCTAGTGGATTGGACACTTGCAGGGAACCATGAAGATGGCGGACTAAGGGTCCGGGGAAAGTAGCCTCCATTGCCTGGATGAGTTTGACCGTGCCGTCGGCGTCGGCGTAACTGACTCCAGAAATAGTTTCAGCAATTTCATCAAAAACTTTCTTATAATTTTTTTTCTTGGTTATTTTACCTCCCAGTATTATTGGTTTGGCGAGAAGCATGATATCATCGGTGGAAAAATACCACTTTTTGTCATGATAAATTCTTCGGATATCGATGCCATAAAAGGAAACCGTCGCGACCTCTTTTGTTTCCACTGAGGGTTTTTTGGTCGTCTTTTTTTTCTTTTTTCCTTTAGCCGGTGCGGTTTTAGATGAAGAAGCTTTTTTACTGATGAACTTTCCTCCCGGGCCCCTGAGGGGAGCAGCCTTTGGTTTTAATTCCTCGACAAGATGTTCTTTAACAGGAGCAGGGGAGGCATCTTTCTGTTCGCCGTCTTGAAAAATCTTTAAGGGATTGAAAGCCATATTCTCTATTTTTACTTAAAAAGGATTAATTGTCAAGAGCTTGACTTCTTTTCTTATAACCCGGCAGAGTCGCACCCATAACTTGGGGGTTATGGACGTTAAAGGAAATGACATATTGGGAGGTTTTATCAGGAATTACTTTCCAGGGCTGATTGATTGTCAGGGTATTTTTAGTATTCGAAATAATTTTTCTGGTTTGGGCTTCTCCTTTGCCTCGGGAAATCCAAAGAGGGTAGCCAGCAAAATTATTGGTTTTCCACTTTTTCTTTTTATCGGTCAGGCTGGTTTTTGAGGCTGAGGTGACGACGCCCAAGTCTTCCTTGGGTGGTTTAGGCGCTCCCTTGGCAAGGTGAGCCAACTTGGGGTTATTTTTAACAAATTCATTGACGGGGTACCACTCGGAGTGATGATAATCTTTTCTTATTTTCGATTTGAATTCAATCTTCATGTAACCAGGGAAGCCTTTATCCGGAGTGGCGCTGACACATTCTCTCTCATTGCCGTTAACATCAATAATCTTCATAGAGTTCATTATATTATATTATTCTTCTCGATTGTCAAATAAAATTTTTAGGGTTTAATGACGATATTGGCCGGTTTTTTGCCTGCTGTGTAAGTTGCCCACATTTGAGAATAGGCTTTTTCAAGATACTGGGTAAATTTCTGGGTATCAAAAAGCGGTTCGGTCAGTCGGTTAGCGGCCAACTTTGAGCGGAGAGCGTTTAGTTTCTTGGGGTTTTTGGTTAACTTAATGGCTAAGTTTTCGTATTCCTTTGGGGAATGAGTGATGAGTTCGGGGAGACTAATGGCCGTCAGCAGTGAGGCGGAAACGCGGGAGGCAAAATGTTTACCCCTTAGAGTGATGACCGGAACGCCAGCCCAAAGGGAATCACTAGTGGTCGTCATGCCGTTACAAGTGAAAGTGTCAAGACATAAATCAGCCAACTGGAGGCGAGCGAGGTGCTGTTCTTTCCTGATGCCGGTGGAGAAAATAAGCCTCGAAGGAATAACCCCGCGTTTTTTGGCTTCTTTTTTCAGATTGATTTTATCTTGGCCGGTTTTTTCCAGAAGCCAGAGAACACTGCCCGGCACGGCTTTGAGAATTCTCATCCAGGCGTCAAAGACCTTGGGGGTAATTTTATAGGTCATATTGAAGGAGCAAAAAATAAAGGCTTTGGCTGGTAGGTCAAAATCAGCTTTTTGGTAGAGATTACTTGAGATTGGCTGTTGATTGTCATTGACCTGATAAGAATAGGGGAGAAAAACAAGCTTTTCGCTGTAAAAAGGAATCTCTTGGGTGTGAGTGACGATTTTATCAGTGATAAAGTAGTCAATAAAATCAGCGCCGGAGGTGCCTGGAAAGCCAAGATAATTAACTTGGACCGGAGCCGGCCGGAGGGCGGGAATTTCAAACCGACTACCGCCAGTGTGACCCTTCAAGTCGACAAGAATATCGACCTTATCTTTATAAATCACTTTTGCCGATTCAAAATCAGGAAGGTTGATGATATCAATAAACTTATCGGCGACTTTTTCTGTCTCTTGTCGGTAACGGCTGTGGTCGTTTGGTCCGTACGAGTAGATAAAAATATTAAATTTCTTGCGGTCATGAAGTTTTAAGAGACCCATAATCAGGTGGGCGGTGGCGTGATTTTTAAAATCAGCGGAAAGATAGCCGATTCTTACTTTTTTACTTTTTTTCTGGCTGAATCTGAAAGGATTGTCAGCCGGGCTTAATTTCCCCTTAGCATCGTAGAAGAGGGAAACATTATCCTTGATGTAGTGACTCCAGGCAGAAGCTACTTGGTAGTTTCTCTTTGGATTTTCGTCCTTCAACATGGAAGCGAAAGGAGTTTCATCCGGCAGAGTTTTCTTTTTCAGGGTTTTGTCAGTTAACTTTTTTACCTGCTTAGCAATTTTCTCTGCTTGTTCCCAGTCGCATATTTCCCTGATTTGAAGGTAGAGCTCTTTATAAACAGTGGTAAATTCCGGGTCAATTTCCAGGGCTTTCTGGAAATGTTTAATTGCCTCGACATTTCCCCCTAGCAGTCGTTGGGAGACACCGAGATTGTAATGGGCCATCGCATTGTCATCTTCTACCTTGACGGCTTTGGCAAAACATTCTCGTGCTTTGCCGACATCAGAAGCAATCAGGGCGGCGCCGAGATTAACCAAAACCATCGGGTTTTCGGGACTGATTTTTAGGGCTTTTTTAAGGTACTTCATGCTTTTCTGACGATCACCAAGCATCTCATAAATCATGGCTAAATTATTGAGAGCATTGGTATTATTTTTGTAGATTTTAAGACTGGTTTCGTAATTTTTGATGGCCCTTTCAAATTCTCCTTTTTCTCGATAGCAGACGCCGAGATTGTAAAAGCCCTCAAAAAGGAGGGGGTTGATGGAAACGGCTTTTCGAAAACAAAAGATTGACTGGTCAATCTTGCCTTGGCTCATATTAAGATTGCCGAGGTTGTTGTAGGCTTCGTAGTCGTTGGGATTCAATTTTATCGTTTTTTCGAAAGCTTTGATGGCTTTTTTAGCCTCTCCTTTTTGCTGGTAGGCGAGGGCGAGGTTAAAGTGGGCGGCTAACAATTGGTTGTTAATTCTGATGGCTTTTAAAAAGGACTTAATCGCTTTATCGGTTTTACCTGAGGCGAGGTCCTGTGCGCCTTGATTAAGAATTTCGCCTGCTTCTTTGAATTTATCCATTTTTGGGTGAATTGATAATAACTTGAGAGTCAAGATTTGTCCAGAAGATTAATTATTTCCTCCGGTTAAAACTTCTCGAAGTATTCGCCGTAACTTAAGCCACCTTTACCATCCCAGTTATCACTGAAATCAGTCGTACCCACAGCATAAGTGTAATTACCAGAGGCATCTTCCTTCATGATAAACCACTGGCCGTCTTTATCGGTATAGCCGTAATAAGCAGGGGTGGAATCATCCACTCGACTAATTTTATAGCCATCAGTTGGGTGCTTAATGGCCGGGTCGATTTGGGCGCCGGTGGTGTCCTTAAGAGCGACGGTGCCCGGTCCAGGGACACTGCCAAAGAAGGCGGCTTGGGCCTTTTTGGTAAAAACCGAAAGGAGAAAAAGGGAAGCGCCAGTACTGCCGATGATTTTCAGAAAGGCTCTTCTCTGGGGATCAAAGCCTTTTTCAAATTCTTCTTCAAGCTCGAGTTTTCCTTCTTCGGGTAGCTCTTTTTCTTCAAGGGCTTCTACCTGCGGTGGCACAATTTTCGCTTCTTTTTTGGATTTGGATTTTGGTCTGGCGAAAACAACCGCCTTGCTTTTTCGGGGGAGAACAGCCAAACCAAAGTAGAGAGCAAGAGGAGCAAAGAAAATGGCGCTCATTAGTTCGGGTAAGGACTTGACTCCCAGGAAGCCAAGAGCAACCATTAAGATGGTGATGACAAAACCATAATAGAGGGGAATTCTTTTCATATTAATTTTCTAAGCCGGTAACATACTCTTTATAAAGGTAGCCAGAGCCATCTTCAAACTTTACTTGATACCAATCACCTTCTTTCTGAATAAGAATAAACTCTTCGCCCTGACTGACTTTGCCGATGATTTGGGCGGCGGTGGAAGGCGCTTCCCGAACATTGACTTTCGTCTCAGGATCCGGAGTTTTGATAATCACTTTTTCTTGAGTTTGAGGGGTGGGCGTTGGTGAAGCAGAGGGAAGAATCGTTTCCTTTTGGTTGACTGGTGGTAATTCTTTTTCCTTTGATTGAGTGATATGGCTGACGGCGATAATCGCCAGGGCAAAAAAGAGAAGAAGATAGAAAAAGAGACCACCCCTTTTTTGGGAGAGAATGACTTCGAGGTTGGTATGTTTGATTGCTTGAAAACTGGCGTAAATGAGATAAGCGGTGACCGGCAGGAAAAGGATTTGGAAGATAAGGTTTTCTCCACCAGAGGTTAAAAAGCCGCTGACAGTCATAAAAATCGCGGCCGCGGTGACCAAGAAAAGAAAAAGTTTACTAGCCAAGTGTTTTTTTAACATTAGGGTGAAGCCGAGCCGGTGGCTTGTTCTAAAAGGCTATTTAAAATCTCCGACACTTCTTTAGTAGAACTGGAGAGGCCGAGAAGCTCCCGCGTTGCTCTTTGTTCGGCTTTGATTTGGGAGATTTCGGTCTTAATCTCTTCGAGAACGGTCATTATCTCGCCGCTGTCTGTTTCGCCCAAAGTTACCTGAGTAGACGTTGGTGCGGCTTCACTTAAAGCTGACTTTGGTGGTTCAGCTGGTTTTTTACCCACTAGCCAAAAAGCAAAGATACCCAAAAACCCGGCGACTAGAAGAAGCCCGAGCATTTTTAGAGACCAGCGATAAGGACTTTTTTCCTCGGCTAGGGTGAACTTGAACCAGAAATAAAGAGCGATAGGCGTAAAAAGAGCCAGGGCAAAGAAGCTTTGGGGTTGAGGAAGAAAAAAGAGGGAAACAACAAGGAGAAGACTGGAAACAATCAGGCTGTAGTAAAAAAGGATTTTCTGGTAAATTTCCATGCTACCAGTTTAGCATATTAGAAAACTAAAAAAAATGGCAGCCCCGCCTTTGGCGGGGTGAAAAGAAATTGGGGATTGAAGATTAATTAGTACATTAGTACACTAGTTCATTAGGGGACTGACTGATAAAGGATTAGAGATGATTGAACTGACTGATGTTAATTTTGATGAAGAAGTTTTGAAATCGGATTTACCGGTCTTGGTTGATTACTGGGCCGCTTGGTGTGGGCCCTGTTTGATGGCCGGACCAATCATTGAGGAGTTGACCAAAGAATATGAGGGAAAAATAAAAGTAGGCAAATTGAATGTTGACGAAAATCCTAGGACTTCTCAGAAATATGGGATTATGAGTATTCCGACGGTGATTGTTTTCCATGGCGGCAAGGAGATGAAAAGACTGATTGGTTTTCCCGGAAAAAGTGGATATCAACAGATGATTCAAGAAATTCTAAACACTAAACACTAAATTCTAAACAATATCAAATGACCAAAATTCTAAATCCTAATCAGTTTGGAACATTTGGATTTGGAATTTTGAATTTATTTAGGATTTCGAATTTAGAATTTAGGATTTATTAAGATGTATGACTTAGTCATTGTTGGTGCTGGTGTAGCGGGGATGTCAGCTTCAATCTATGCCAGCCGTTATAAAATGGATCATTTGATTTTTGGAGAAACGCCTGGGGGACAGGGAATGCTCGCGGGCGCGGTAGAAAATTATCCGGGCTATGTTTCTGTTCCTGGACCGGAGTTAATGCAAAAAATTGTTGACCAAGTGAAGCATTATGGAGTGGAGGTAAAACAGGAAAGCATCAAGGGTTTAGTCAAGATTGAAGGAGGATTTGAGGTTAAGACTGACAAAGAGAAATACCAAGCCAAAACCTTAGTTTTAGCAATGGGTGCTTCTTACCGTCATCTGAATATTCCAGGGGAGGAGAAGTTAATTGGTAAAGGGGTTTCTTATTGTAGCACCTGCGATGCCCCTCTCTTTAAAGGGAAAATAGTGGCCGTTATTGGTGGCGGCAATGCCGCTCTTAGCGGCGCCATTCATCTTGCTTCTTTTGCCAAAAAAGTTTTGATTATCCATCGCCGAGACGAATATCGGGCCGAACCGATACGAGTGGAAAGATTGAGACAAAATAGGAAAATTGAGGAAATTTTAACTAATGAAGTGACAGAGATAAAAGGGCAAGAAAAAGTCGAAGCAATTGTTTCAAAGAATCCCTATCAGGGTAGTCAGGAGATTAAAGTTGATGGCGTTTTTATTGAAATCGGTCAAGTGCCTTCTTCGGTTTTAGCTGGACAACTGGGAGTGGTGGTTGATAAACAGGGTTATATTGAAGTTAATCCTGGGATGGTGACTAATATCCCAGGCGTTTTTGCGGCTGGTGATATTGCTGCCATTGAAGGCGGGATTCATTTTCGCCAGTTTGTTACTGCCGCGGCTGACGGCGCCAGAGCCGCAGCCGGAGTTTACCAATATCTTCAAGGTGAAGCGCCAACACCTTCTTGGGACCAAAAATTGACTAGATAGTAAAATGGTGGTAAGATACGCCGAGTTATGAAAACTCCTGCCATTGATAAAAGTAAATGTATCGGTTGTGGAACCTGTACGGTTATTGCCCCGAAAACTTTTAAATTAGGCGATGACGGCAAGGCTGAGGCGATTATTCCACCAGGCGACGTGACCGAGAAGATTAAAGAGGCGGTTGATTCTTGCCCAGTTGAGGCGATAAAGATATGAATAATAAGGTATTAGGCATCATCATTGTTTTAGCCGCCATTGCTTCGTTTCTCGGGGGAGCGACTTTTACCCAATGGCAAACTCAAAAGCAGGGAGTAGCTCTTCCAACAGGAGAAGCAACCCCATCTCCTTCTGCTCAACAACCAGCAGAACCCCAAGCTGTCTTGGGAGCTGAAGATAGGGGAAAGATTGAAGGCGGAGGGGCAGCTGTTAAAGGTTCTGAAAATGCCCCCATTACCATTGTTGAGTTCTCCGAATATCAATGTCCTTACTGTGGGAAATATGTTGATGAAACTTATTTTCAAATTTTTAATGATTATGGTGACCAAATCCGCTACTTTTTTCATGATTGTCCCTTACCCTTTCATCCTCATGCTCAAAGGTTAGCCGAAGTGGCTCGTTGTGCTGGTGACCAGGACAAATACTGGGCAATGCACGATCTTCTATTTGAGAAAAGAGATGAATGGTCAGAGAAGGAAGAGATTACGACCAATATTAATGGCTATGCCAAGCAGTTAGGATTAGACATAGAAGAGTTTAATGCCTGTCTTGATTCTGGTAAATATACCCAGGCGGTAGAGGATGATATGGCTTTAGGACAAGCTGTTGGCGTTCAAGGAACACCAACCTTCTTCATTAATGGTAATCGTTTGGTTGGTGCCCAACCCTACAGCGCCTTTAAAGCGATTATTGACGCGGAGTTAAGTAAATAGCTCTCCTTATTTATTTTTATATTCCAATCTTCCTTCGATTTTCCGGGTGATATTTTGATTATTCCTGAGAAACTCTTCTAGGACCTCTCGAGCGGAAGTCGAAACCACTTTTTGTTTACCCGATTCAAGCAGTTCTTCATTGGTGATGTTCAAATAATCAGCCGAGTTTTTAAAGTGATAATTTTGGAGACAGAGAGTGTAGAACTCAGTGTCAAGAACCGGTGCCCCGTCAATTTCTAGAGATTGAAGCTGACCTGTTTTGTCATCATAGACCGCCTTGGTTTTACCATTGACTTGATAGCATTCACCCTCACTGTTTCTATTTCCTTTTCTCATCAAATGACTGAAGATTTTTTTCAGTTTTGCTCCGGAAATGGAAAATCGGGTAAGAGTGTCATCATAAGGGAAGCAAGTCATTAAATCCATCAGGTTGACCATTGGTCCAAATTCCTTAACCCGGATTGAGCCGCTGCCAACAAGCATGACGTCAGACTGGGCCGTTTCTCTAAAGGCGTCAGCGATTAAATCTCCCAAGGAAGTTTCGACTTCTCTTTTGGGGTGGGTGAGTTTTTCTGCTAGTTTGCAGAGGACAGTATTATATTTGCGGTCTACTTCATCTTTAAAGGAGTTGATAAAATCTGTCAGTTTTTTGTCCGGCTTAGCGATTTTGTTGGTGATGGGAATTAATTTCCATTTATAATCGACAATACTATTGGTATCGTCATCGACGACAATATCGAAGCGGCCAATTTGGTTGGTGCCGACCCCGGCTTGGGCGATGAGGATATTATTAACTTTTTTCGGTTTTTTCAAAATGGTGTGGGAGTGACCGCCAATAATCATGTCCACGCCCCATTCGGGTTTTAAGAGTTTGGCGAGCTGGATATCCGATTCAAAGCCAATATGGGTTAAGAGAATGGTCAAGTCAATATCATCGTTTTTATAAGCATTGCAGATTTTGCCTACTTCCTGACCAGCTTCTTCTAGGGTGATAAAACTGCCGATTAATTCGTCTTGACCAATACTGTCCATGACCTTTTCGGTGATAATCCCGGTGAACAAGATATCAAAACCAGCCTTATTAATAATCAGGTAGGGGTTCATCAAGCGCTTGTTGTAATTTCTGATGTAAAGATTGGCGTTGACGATCGGAAAGTTAGCCATTTTCTCTAGGAAAAGCAAGTGGGGAAGACCGTAGTCAAATTCGTGATTGCCAGTGGAAACAACGTCTGGGGCGAGATAGTTCATAATCTCCATTGTCGAAATACCTTTATATTCCGAGTCAACAATTGAACCCTGAAGCATGTCGCCGGAGATAACATAGAGGACATTCTCTTCTTCTTTTCTAACTTTATTAATGTAGCCGGATAATAGAGCCAGACCACCAATGAGTTCCCCTTTTTCTTTTTTGTCTTCAGCAAAAAAATCACCATGCATGTCGTTGGAGTGGAGGATAGTGAATTTCTTGGTTTTCATAGACGCGGAAAACGCGAAAAATAGGACGCGAAAAAATATTCTGGCGTTATTTTAACATAAGAAAAGAATTATTGTTTCCCCTTGACTTTTGGCTTGGAATTTGTTAGCCTATATTGTAAGTCAACATCCTCATTATTCGCAATTTTCTAAAACTGCTAAATGAGGATTTTTATTGAGAGGAGGTGAAGAACATGGCAGATGATACTCAAAAAACTGACAAGGAAGGATCTGAAGAAGGATCTGAAGAAAAAAAAGAAGACGAAGAGTCTGAGTAATTCCTTGTTTGCATTCTTGAGCCCGGATGACAGCAATGTTTGAAGGGCTCTTTTTTTGGTAAAATATTTACATGATTAAATTAGGGGCTAGGGAATTAAGGACAAGAGAACCTTCAGAAGAGGATTTAAAAAAGATTAAAAAAAATCCGCTTTATATTATTTTGGATAATGTTTTAGATACCTATAATATTGGGAGTATCTTCCGGTTGGCGGATGCGGTTGGGGCCAAAAAGATTTTTCTTTGCGGCAGCACGGAGACGCCTCCCAATCATCGGATTAAAAAAGCCTCAGTCGATACTTGGAAATGGGTGGATTGGGAATACGCTCCAACGGCGTTGGAAGCAATTGCCAAACTGAAAACTTTCCCCTTCGCTAAGGCTTCGGCGGACAGGCAAAACTCAAAGCTTAAAGTTTACGCTGTCGAGCAATACCAGAAAAGCGTTTCTTACAATAAGGTAGATTATCAGCTGCCCTGTGCGGTTGTTGTTGGTCATGAGACGGATGGAGTTTCAAAAGAGGTTTTAGAAATGGCGGATGAGATTGTTGAAATTCCTATGTTTGGGGTTAATAAGAGCTTAAACGTGATGGTTAGTTGCGGCGTTGTCTTATTTGAGATTGCCAGGAAGTTTAAATAAGAGATTGACAAAGGAGATTGATTTTGGTATTCTTAGACCAGATATGTAAGGAATAATGACTAAGCCGAGTCTGACTCGGCGAGCAAAATCCCGGCTTAGTCCGGGGTTTTTTAGTTTTAGGAGTACTTTGAAAATCAAGATGTGACAGGAAATCAATTTTTGAGAGTTTGATCCTGGCTCAGGATGAACGCTGGCGGCGTGCTTTAGGCATGCAAGTCGAGCGCTCCGCCGTAAGGCGGAGAGCGGCGAACGGGTGAGTAACGCGTAGGAATCTACCCTTTGGTCAAGGATAGCTCATCGAAAGATGGGGTAATCCTGGATAAGATCGCAAGATGAAAGGGAATAACTTCCCGCCGAAGGAGGAGCCTGCGTCCTATCAGCTTGTTGGTAGGGTAATGGCCTACCAAGGCGATGACGGGTAGGGGGTGTGAGAGCGCGATCCCCCACAATGGGACTGAGACACGGCCCATACACCTACGGGTGGCAGCAACTGGGAATCATTCGCAATGGACGAAAGTCTGACGATGCGACGCCGCGTGCGGGATGACGGCCTTCGGGTCTTAAACCGCTTTTCTTCAATGTAGTGTTGGAGGAATAAGCCACTGCTAACTACGTGCCAGAAGCCTCGGTGAAACGTAGGTGGCAAGCGTTATCCGGATTTATTGGGCGTAAAGGGTTTCGTAGGCGATCGGCCGCATCCTCTCTAAAAGCCCCCCGCTTAACGGGGGAACCGGAGAGGAGATGGGTCGGATAGAGTCTTGTAGGGGGTGCTGGAATTCCTGGTGTAGCGGTGAAATGCGTAGATATCAGGAGGAACGTTAAGGGCGAAGGCAGGCACCTGGGCAAGCACTGACGCTGAGGAACGAAAGCTAGGGTAGCAAAAGGGATTAGAGACCCCTGTAGTCCTAGCCGTAAACGATGGACGCTAGCTGCCCGAGTTTAACTTGGGTGGCGTAAGCTAACGCGTTAAGCGTCCCGCCTGGGGAGTACGGCCGCAAGGCTAAAACTCAAAGGAATTGACGGGGACCTGCACAACCAGTGGAGCGTGTGGTTCAATTCGAGACGAAGCGAAGAACCTTACCTGGGTTTGACATGCTAGCTGCAGTCCTGGTGAAAGCCGGGAGGCCTTCGAGGGTGCTAGCACAGCTGTTGCATGGCTATCGTCAGCTCGTGCCGTGGGGTGTTGGCTTAAGTGCCGTAACGAGCGCAACCCCCGCTTTGTGTTAAATATTCACAGAGAACTGCTCTGATTTCTATCAGGGAGGAAGGAGGGGAAGACGTTAAGTCCGCATGACGTTTATGCCCAGGGCAACACACACCCTACAATGCCCGTGACAACGAGTTGCTACCTCGTAAGAGGACGCTAATCTCTTAAACACGGGCTCAGTTCAGATTGTGGGCTGCAATTCGCCCACATGAAGTCGGAATTGGTAGTAATCGCGGATCAGCAGGCCGCGGTGAATACGTTCTCAGGTCTTGTACACACCGCCCGTCAAGTCAGCAAAGTCGGTAGCACCCGAAGCCCGCCTCGGCGGATTAAGGTGAGATCGGCGATGAGGATTAAGTCGTAACAAGGTATCCGTACTGGAAGGTGCGGATGGATCACCTCCTTTCTAAGGAGTTGTTCACGGCCCCGCAGAGCTTTTAGCGAAGTGGGGAAGAGACACCCCGAGATTTTCTTAGATTTGCTCGTGATTAAATCTAAGGTTCCTGTCACTTCTTGTTTTTCAAGGAAACAAAAAACCCACCTAACCGGTGGGTTTTTTGGTGAAAGGGAAAAACTTCTTTTCTTTGGCAAAGGAGAAGATGACACCATTTTGAGAGAAGAGTTTATAGGGTATTATGGATAGACTTGGGTGTCGGGATTAGATTTTTTCTTCACCGTCTGAGGAGTCCTTTCGGCCACCTCGGAGGTGGCCTGTGGCTTTTTATAGGAATATCTTTCTCTTGAAACTTTAATCACCTTCGGTCGGTTCTGATTCTTGGAGACCGGTAGGGGAAGAGTGTAACCTAAGAACGGTCGGGAAATCTGGGCGTCAATCGTCAGTTTGGCGGCAACCTGAAATTTGTCCAATTCCACCAAGTCTTTTTCCGTAAAAACACCGCCAAACTCTTTTTCCAAAATCCGGCCGTCATCAGCGCCGACGACAAAAGAAATCATTGAGCCGGCATTGCCAAAAATCGCCTTTTGTACCTCCAGGTCAATCTGGGCCATGTATTGATTGGCTAAAGTTAAATTCAACCGGTATTTTCTTGCTTCGGAAAGAATCTTGATAAAAGAGGTGGTGGCAAAGTTTTGAAACTCGTCCACATAGAGATAGAAGTCTTTTCTCTCTTCTTCCGGCAGGGCTTCCCGCCGCATCGCTGCCTGCTGGATTTTGGTAATAATCATTGCCCCTAAAAGAGCGGAATTATCTTCACCCAGTTTGCCTTGAGAAAGGTTTACTAAAAGGATTTTACCCTCATTCATGATTTCGTCTAAAGTAATACTTGATTTCGGCCGGCCGATAATCGCCCTTACCAAAGGTGAAGTGACGAATTGACCGACTTTATTTTGGATGGGCGAGATGGCCTCTTTTTGGAGTCTCTCAGGCATTTTTTCGAATTCATCTTTCCAGAAGCTGATTAAAACAGGGTCTTTTAATTTAGCGACCATTTTTCCCCGAAAGTTTTTATTAGTTAAGACTTTTAAAACATCGACTAGAGTCGTGTCCGGCACATTGGTCAAACTCATGACCGTGCTTCGGAGAATATGCTCCAGTCTTGGTCCCCAGGAATGGCCGTAAAGCTTATTGAAGATGGCGACAATCCCAGAGGTAACGATTTCCGCATCCGCTAAAGCCGTGGTTTCTAAAATATTTAAAGAAAGAGGATTTTCCCGGTCTGCCGGGTTAAAATAGCAGACTTCATTAATCCGATGAGAGGGAATAAAATCGAGAAGGATTTCCGAAAGGTCACCGTGGGGGTCAATGACGGCTACCCCCCGCTTCTTTTTGAAATCATCAATCGCCATGTTAGCAATCAACCAAGATTTACCGGTGCCGGTTTTACCGACGATGTAGAGATGTCTGCGGCGGTCTTTATTCTTAATCCCAAAAGTGAGCATCCGATTTTTGAATTCCGTCCGACCGATAAAACAGATTTCCTTTTTCTGCTCCTCTGTCAAATTAAGAGAAACCGGCAGGTTTTCCGGGGCTTCGGAAAGAATGGCCCGACCCCAAGCAATGTTCGGCACTTTGATATTCTCACCAGGCAGATGCCAGAGACTGGCGAGTTCAGAAACAGAGAAGAATTGGAAATTAGGCGTATAGCCAGCTTGGTGATGAAGAACCATTTGTTTGAGTTTGTTTTTTCTCAGAACTTGTGGTTTTCTAAAGACGAGGGCATTACCATCACCTCGACCAAAACCAGCAAAAGCTCCGGCGAGCGAATTTAAGAGTGATTCCGAAGAAGCCATTAATCGGATACCGACTTTCAGACCTTCTTCTTGAATTTTTTGTCTAATCAGACTTTCTCCAGGTAAGGGTTTTCTTTCGGTTTCGCTGATGACAATCCCTTTATCGACTGCTTTTTGGGCACTGTTTTGCCA
>Ga0315551_10001371_pt1 | contig 18425 bp, 18 predicted proteins | sample SalMarSW160290MG_FD_203678 | JGI IMG/M metagenome (GOLD analysis project Ga0315551, IMG submission 203678) | Salt marsh sediment microbial communities from the Plum Island Ecosystem LTER, Massachusetts, United States - Salt Marsh Sediment SW1602-90 ...
TGCCGGGTAGGAGTTACTTAATAAAAACATTTTCCCCTAAACGAGCAATGAGCAAGTTAATCTCATAACCTCATTTCTCAAACCTCTCCTTAGCCTTAGCCTTAGCCTCAGCCTTAGCCTTTAGTATTACTTTTACCCCTTCCTTCTTGTCGTTCAGTCAGGGTTTTCGCTTCGCTTCAACTTTTTACTTTTGTCTGTTATCTTTTAATATTTTCGGTTCGGTTCTTTATTATTAAGAAAACTTGTTATATATTTGCGACCTCAAAATGCCAAGGATTATGAACTTGATGAACGTTGTTGAAAAGGAATATGCTGTAGGCAATAATTATCCCGATTTTAAAGCGGGTGATACCATTACAGTACATTATAAGATTAAGGAAGGTAATAAGGAAAGGATACAGCAATTCAGGGGTACTGTATTGCAGATAAGGGGATCAAAGCACACTCAGACTTTTACAGTACGCAAGATGTCGGGCAGTGTTGGTGTTGAAAGAATATTTCCCATTGGATCACCCTTTATTGAAAAGATCGATCTTAATAAGCGAGGCAAGGTACGCAGGGCAAGGATATTTTATTTCCGCGAGCGCACAGGTAAGAAAGCAAAGATCAGGGAAAAAAAGTACTAGGATTTAATAGTGATACAATCGAAATAGAAAAGGCTGTCTGGTGACAGCCTTTTTTTATAAGTGAATAAAAGAAATGGTGCCCCTTGGGTGGGGCACCTTGGTGATGATTTCGGATGATAAATCTATCACTGTGGGCAAATCAATCTTAAACCTAAAAAATTGTCCAATCATCAAGCCATGTAGCATCTGATTTGACAGCTCCTATATAATCGATTGAATCAAACCAGTCATCATCTGCATTTACGTCATATCCTCCTGTGAAGGTACCAACAAAACCATTGGTTCCTGACAGTGTTATTGTCTGGGATGCAAAAACATTTGCACTGGCTTCAAACTCATTGCCTGAGGTAATCACTCCTGATATTTTGTATTCAGGTGTTCCGTCCATATAACTATGGTCAAAATCGAGTGAACCGTCTTCAACATTCAGGTGGCTCTGGTTATCCGAAACCCTTACACTGCTGCCAAGGAAATTGGTAATTATAAAATTATAGAATTTACCCTTGGTGCCCCTGCGCATTTCAATACCCTGTGGATTACTACTATCTTCATTCTGTGTACCTGATGAAATAATGGTAACATTAGAAAGTGTGGGTTCAGAAAAAGGTGTAGCAGCATTATCATCACTGTTATTGTCACCTTCAATACCACGGTCACCTATGTCGCCTGTTTTGATCAGCAGGTGTTGCGCATTCCCATTCCAGCCGTAAGTCCAGTCGAACCCGTCGTCTGTATTGTTCCAGCTTACAACATATTTCATATTAACAGTACCACCGAACATTTCAATACCATCATCGGTACCGTTCCATGCTTCGATATATTCAACAGTTGTGCCATTTCCAACACCATTGAATGTAAATCCATTATGTTCCGTGTCGGGATCAATCTTAGCACCACCGTACTCAACTCTTACATATCTTATTATACCCGAGTTATCATATGAATCATTTCCACCATATGGATAACCTGCAATCTCAGAATCGACATCAACTCCTTTGTTGCCTGGGGCATCACCATTGATAATTAGTCCACCCCAGTCACCGGGAGCTTTGGATGCAGCTCCTGAGGTAAATACTATCGGAGATGATGAAGTACCCTCGGCATCAATTGTTGCATCCCGTTCAATCATGAGATAGCAAAACGGGGCCGCAGTAATAGCCGGGTCAGACTCTATAACTGTTCCTGGTTCAATTGTCAGGGTTGCTCCTGCTTCAAAATGAACACCTCCGGACAAAAGATATGTAACATCACTTTTAAGTGTAATATCCTCGTCATATATGCCCTTAAGCAAAGCTCCACCATCCCTGACATTCACGCCTTTGTCACTTGGGTCAATAATCTCTTCAGGTTTACATGAAATCATCATGATTGACAGAGCAATTATTGATATTGCCACGGTCGATAAAATTCTAATTGTTCTCATCATTTTAATTGTCTCAAATTTAGTTTGTTAGTAAATATTCAAATTTAAAAGTTGTAACTTAAACCAATTCCAAATGTCATCCCCTTATGGAATTCATTAACAATCATATCTTCTTCGCCTATTGTAAGGTTCTGTATTATTGCAGGATTAAGAATATTCATGAAACTTGCTTTTACTGAAATCCTGTTACCCAGGCTTACCGAGACAAGAGCATCCAGGGTATGTACAGGCAGTTCGTAAATATCATCTTTACCATCGGTACCAACTGCATAAATACGTTTCCCAAACGTGTTATAAACCAGTGTAAAAGCTACGCTCCCGTTTTTAAACATAACAGGATAAGTCAGATCGGCGTTAATAAGATAAGGCGAAGCTCCCTGAAGCGGACGAACTGCATTGGTATTTATTCCTGCTTCATCACCAAGATCGATCAATGAATAAAGGTACGCAAAGTTGAAGCCTAACTGTAGAGGAGATAAGATATTATCGGAAGTCATCAGATTACTGATCTTTTTTCTGAATTCGATTTCGAAACCTGCAATTTTAGCGTCTTTTGTATTCATCCATGAGACCAGGCGTGATGAGCTCGCCTTATAGTATTTTTCAATGGGATCAACTATGTATTTCCCATATAATGCGAAACTGAATAAGTCACCGGGATTCGGAAATACCTCGTATTTCATATCCAGGTTATAATTGTATGAATTTGTTAATTCAGGATTACCAAAGGTGTTGTGTTCTCCGTACATTCCCCTGTTAACAAAGGGACCCAGTTCAATGAACAGCGGTCTTGAAACAGTCCGGCTGGCTGATAAGCGTAAGTTTGTATTCTCTTTGAGTGAATATCTCATATTAAGAGAAGGATATAGTCCGGGAGCAGTAGTATTAAGGATAATCCATGGGTCATCAAATGTTGTTCTTTCAGGCGATTTTCGGTAGTAAAGAGACTGGTCATCATACTCCCCTCTCAGTCCTATACTTAAAAGAAGATCAGGGGTAATATTATAATTCATCTCTATGTACCCTGAGTAAACATATTGGAAAACAAGGTAATAGTTCGAAAGGGCTGTTCCTTCACTGAGTGAAAGCAATCCATTTGCGAAAGCTTCATCAGACAGGTATGCACTGGGGTTCTCAGGATCGTGCACACCGGGAAGGTATCTTGTTTCATAAAAGAAATCCCTGGCAATGAAATCCCTTGTTTTTAATTTAAACTGCAAACCTGATACTATTGAACCTTTGTTATAATCATTTCCCTCCTGCCCCAGCTTAACCATGAAATCAAGTCTTCCGGAAGCCTCATGTTCAGCCATTTTCATGTAGGTGCGGTAATTAGCGATATTTTCACGCCTGAGGTAATAGAGGTCGTTTTCCTCATCATAATTCCAGGTGAGATCACGCCGGTCAGGTGTGTTATTGGTTGAATAACTGTACGATCCTTTCCAGTGCAATTCAAGCCTGTCATTTCCTGCAAATGAAGTGTGTTCTCCTCCAAGTATACCATCTATAACCCTGTTATTTACATATTCATACCTTCGGGCTTTAATTATACCGTCATTTGTACTGTGATAACCCATATTTTCCTCAATGGAGTTGTCGGTATTATTTATAAACAGGATATCAAGGTCAATGGAATTATTCCTGTTATGCCTGTAGTTGAAGCTTGCCAATGCGCTGGTATTGGCATTATATTGCCATTTTTCAAAATCGAAATCATATATTACAGCACCCCCTGCTTCAGGAAAAATCTTACTTCCATATGAATAATCAAAATCATTCCTGAATCCTCCTGCAAACAATACGCTCATTGTTCTTCCACCCAGATCGAATGTTTTTCCTGCTGACAAACCAATATTGGCAGCAGGTAACATTGTTGAGGTTGTATATGAGAAATCAGTGAAAAAAGGATCATATACCAGGGATGAAAAATCGTTATTCGGGTCATCAATGGGACCAATTTCTGAAGGCAGATCGTAACGTGAATTATTAAAGCCTGTCATCGACTTGAATCCTTCAAACCCATCTTCAAATTTCATCCTGTTATTGATTGAGAGGGTATTATAAATAGCACCTACATCTACGGTAAGGAATGATTCGGAAAGAAATTCTTTAGTCGTAATATCCACTGTTGCACCACAAAAGTCAGCATACTCAGCCGAATAAAATACTTTATTCACATCTACCTTCTGAATAACTTTTGAAGGTATAAGTGACAGATCAATTACTTTCCTGCCTGGATTGCCTGAGGGAATTGGCATTTTATTCAGGGTGGCATTATTATACCTGTCACCAAGACCCCTTACAAATATTTGCTGTGGTCCCATGGCAGTGATACCAACTATTTTTGTCACACCCTCCTCCACGTCAGAAGCACCCTTTCTAGAAAGCTCCATGGCTCCAATACTTTCAACTGAAAAGACAGCTTCCTTTCTCTCCAGCAAAAGAATATTATCGGATTCCCTGTTGGCCCTGGCTGTGACAACAACTTCGTCAATATCAACAAGTGACTCTGAGATAGTGAAATCAAGATTAATAGTCTCTCCCCCTATTAATGAAACCTTCTGTGTAATGGCATCATAAGCTACAAAAGAGCAAACGATATTATACACACCCGGGTCCAGGCTGATTGAATAATCACCATCAATGCCTGCCATTGTCCCCTGTTGTGTTTCCATTACAATAATAGTAGCACCAGGCATTGGCTGTCCTGAAACCTGATCCTTAACTACACCTTTTATAGTTCCTTTATCCCCCTGTCCATCCACAGACGAATAAATAACTGATAAGAGCAAAAGTGAAAGAATTACTGTTCTCATTTCTTAGTTCTGATTTTTAATTGATTTGCCCAATAAATAATTACGCAACAAAGGTGATCGAACTTTGCTACAAGCCTGTTAATGATTGACTAAGAAATGGTAAAAAATAAGTTACATTCCCATTAAAGAGTATTACTGAAATGTAACCGTTTTGTAATATTATTTTATAAGTTCATCGGCTTTTGCTCTTGCTTCCGCCATTATTTTATCAGCTTGTTTCCTGGCTTCTTCTTCAAGCAGGGTAGATTTCTTATCAGCCTCCTTTCGTAATGATTCTGCAGCTCTGTTAGCAGTCATTTTTGCTATAGTTCCTTTACTTGCCGCTTCATCTATCAGTTTCTGAGCATTCCTGTCTCCCTCTTTCCTTATTTTCTGTGCTGCTTCTTCTGCTTCTTTTATTACCAGGTCGGCCTTTGCCTGTGCTTCGGCAAGTATTTTGTCTGCCTGTTTACGTGCTTCATCTGATACCCGTTCTTTCACTTCTTCAACTTTTTCTTCAACAATATCCGTGGCTGCCTCCTTTATTGACTCCGTAATAGTACTACCATCACTTTGACCCAATGATGGTTTTATCTGCGGGTCTTTCATTGTACCGTCAATAAGTACATTCATTCTGATTATTTCAGGCTGATAATATTCTATACCGAGTAATGCAGCCCTGGCTGCCAGTCCGGTTAATACTGCAGTCATGCCCGGGGGTAGTTTTGACGAAGGCAGTTCCAGTTTCATAAGGTAATTAATGGTATTATCGAGCCCATGATCACCGCTGATATTCACTTTCATATCTCCCAGCCTGGTATCGAATGGTTTAATATATACCCTGCCATCTTTCACCTGGAAATTAACATCAATATCTTTAAATGTATTGGTGTAATCCTCCCCAATCTGCAGTACGCTGCTAAATTTCTCATAAATGGGAGAACTCACAAGCTGTATCTCTTCTGACCTCATCCTGCCACCCCCGTTTATAGATTCCACAACAGGCAACATACCTTTTCCCAGCAGAGATGAAAAATCAAAATTCACAGACACCTCACCATCCATACCCTCTGCAACAGGTGCAAGTTTTTTAACTGTGTTAAATGTATTGAACGACTCTTTAATCCCTATACCTGATATTGATAAATCCATAGCCAGTTCGGGATTAATTGTATCACGGGAATCATATTCTGCATTAACTGTAACCTCTCCGCCAAGTGAACGTAAACCTGTTTCCCTGATTATCAATACTCCTTCTTTCAGGAAAATATTACCTTTTATGTCTGTTGCCTCAAGCGGGCTGAACCTGAACCTGTCAATAACTGAAATGAATTCAAAATCAATATTTTCCGGTAGATGTATAGTTGTAAGAGCAATTGTATCATCTTTAACTTCTACCGTATCGACAGGTAAATATAAAAATATTGTATCAAGGTCAATATATTCAGAATAAAGATCAAGCTTACCTGTCACTGTTTCATCTTTAAAAACAAAAGGCAGGTAGTTCTCAAGGCGCCCTGATAAATTAATAATATTACCGGCAACATTCATTCTGAACTGTTCCAGGGCTGCAAACCGGGGTGTGAAATTAAAATCGGCTACCTCTATACCAACCGGGGGCAAATCCTCCATTGCCACTTCAAAACCTCTTAGTTTTAAAGCTCCGGAAGCTTCGAAGCTGTCAAAGTCCTTGTTTTCTATCATAGACATTCTTCCCTCCAGTCCAAGGGCAACATCAATAATACCTTTCAGTTCATTCAGGTCAACAGGTACCGCATCGGCCAGGGCTTCAAGATCGATCTTCCCTTTAAAATCCGCATTAACCTCCGGGTCGCTTACGGGAGTGCTTAATCTCATATTCATATCAAAGGGGCTGCCCTCAACCTCAAAATGAAACTGCTCCATATCCAGTACTGTCATGTCAGGGTCAGTTCCATCAACATCAACACTGGTTTTAATATTTATATTATTGATACTACCCGGCAGGTCAGGATATGATATATTACCGTTAATGACATCAAGTGCAAGATTTACATCCGGCAGGAGGCTGTCAGCCGCACTGTAGCGTCCCCTGATCAGTCCTTCAATATTAAAACTTCCCTTCGTATCAAGACCTTCAAATCCCTCCATGTAAACAGCGGGCACCATTGACAGAACAGACTTAAAGTCAGTATTACCGGTACCAATACTTATATCTGCAATAATATCTTCTCCTTCCATTGCAACCGATCCTGAAAACAACAGCTGAAGAGCATTGATTGTAATACTGTTTTCGCCCAGAACAAATTTTTTATTGGCAAGATCTGCATCAATGTCAAAGCCTGCATGCACTTCTGCCTTATTTACCATTTTTATTCCATCCAGTATAAAATCGAGGGCCCCGATATCTGTTTCAAGCAATAAATCTGTTTTATTTGCAGACATATTACCACGAAGCAACAGGTCAAGGTCATTTATGACAGCTTCCATTCCCGATGAAAGATCGATATATGATATATCAGCGTCTTGAATCTTAAATTTGTTAAGCCTGAGAGCCATCTTACTCTCTTTTGCTCCGGCATCCTCCTCTCCTGTCTCTTCCCCTGTTATTGCTCTTTCGTCCGGGATCTCTTCACTTGCGGGGACAATATCATAGTTAGCTGATCCATCTTCAAGGATTATAGCATTGACTACAAGCCTGTCTATTTCTATAGCCCTTATCCTGTATCCCGATTTTGAAAATATAGAACCTAAATCAAAAACAAGGTTGAATGATTTTAGTCCCGCAAGAGTATCACCCTCGAACTTGTCAATGCCGGTAACACTGACATCCTTAAGGCGGAATGTCAGATTCGGGAAATTCCTGAAAAGGGTTATGCCGAAATCACCAATAGCCAGTTCCGCATTTACTTTTTCATTGGCCACATTTACTGCTTTTTCTTTTATCTGTTCCTTAAAAAGGGATGGTATAATAATTGCAGCCAGTAATATTACCAGTATTATTATACCTGCAATCCTGAGTATAATTTTCAGAGCTTTTTTCATTTCATATTATGTTTAGACTATGCAATTTACTAATTATTCAGCAGCTTTATCAATAAAAACAGAGCTCACCGGATTTAGCTAATTTTAAACATAATAATTATATTTGCAGTCAGAAAACAATGGACCCGTAGCTTAATTGGATAGAGCACCTGACTACGGATCAGGAGATTGGGGGTTCGAGTCCCTTCGGGTTCACTTCTGATAGTTAAGCAGTTACATAATTTTAAATTGTAGCTGCTTTTATTATTTGCATATAATTTGCAAAACGGGTTTTTCACTTAAAAAGATCATAATCAAAAATATACATTGATTTTATATGATTTTTTAAAGTATGTAAAAATGGAATAATATTCATTTGTTTTTCTTAACTTTATAATGCAATTCCGGACTTGGTCGCAAGCACGGAAATGCAGCATACGCTCCCCCGGGTTCTTTACTCGGGGGTTTTTCTATGAAATAATATAATGTATCCACTTACTTGAGAAAGTGCCTTAGAAAGGCCCGTATGAAGTCATTTTTTCTTATCTTTATTCCTGGCAGGGGAAAAACTAAATATCAAGGTATGTAGCCCGCTCAAATTTTATCATGGTTTGACAGGAAAGTGCCACGCAATCTGCCACCACTCATATAATTGATCGTTAGCGCAAATATTTAAACCTACCAAACAATTAAAAGCAATGCCAGAATCAAAATCACACAAATCGGCGAAAAGAAAAGCCGCAGGAAAACAAGGTCAAACTGAAGTTCCTCTGTCCGGAGGGAAAAGATTAGATGCAGAAACTAAAAAGAGAGCTACTGAAGTTGAAAGAAGCGGTAACTCTGCAAACTTAGAAAAAGCAGCTAAAAGGCTTAAGGATAGTAGAAAGAAGCAGAAAGTATTACAAGTACCCGAAAAAGATATGAAAAAAGCCGTTGAGGCAATGAAGAAAGTCGGGACTCCTGGTACTGTTAAAAATATGGGTGGGACTAAGAGGCGCCATGTGCGAAAAAAATAGTATTGATAATCAGATATATATAGAATATTCTGGAGTAAGTTTGTCCACATTTGACAAAGATTCACCTACACTTTTCAAACTCGGGAATTACGAGTTTGATTTTCTATTTCCCCCTTTCGGAAAAATCTGCTCAATAAGTTCCCGTTTTTACTTTTCAATTCCCGTTCGTGTGAGGTATGAAAATTTATGACAAAGTGTTAAAACCAATGCCTTAATTTTTAACTAATTGATAATCAATAAAAATATTTGCCTATAATTGTCATTATGTTAAGTACATCCTTGTAACTTGTTGAGAAACAGCAATAGCCCCGGCCGTAACCAGGGCTAAAGAGATGGACGAATTAAAGGAAAACCGGATTGTCTGTAATGTCACAGTTTTGTAAGGCAATTAAATATGTATCTTTTTCTTCTTCAATAGTGATAATATTATGCACCTCCATTGCATTTAAGCAGTTTAGTATTGTTTCATAAGAAATATTCCAGCTCTGCCAATCCTGGTATTTGCGCACTCTGATCTGACCGGGTACGGGTGGCATGGACGCGCGAATTAAAACAGCCAGGAAAATAAATTGACTTTTTGCATCCATGCACTGATAACATAGTGAATCCAGGTCAGGCGTCCGGATCTGCAGGTTTCTCAACATCATTACTTATTTTTGTTTGTCCCGCTTCGCGTGCGCGGATCTCTTCAAGCGTAATCTTGGGCTTGGCTGCCTGCAGTTTCTGTTCAAAGTCGCTAAAACTTTCCTTTATCGCGTCAAACCTTTGGAGCATCAATTCATAATCAAAAGCCTTATCCCGTTCCGTCATATAAGCGTTACTCTTTTCGATTGTTTCATTCATTCGCGCCAGCTGTTCATTCAGTTTCTTTTCGCTTTCCGACAACTGTTCAATCTGTGGCCCCGGCTGTGGCTGATGCTGTTGTATTCCAGGCTGAAATTCAGGGGGCGTTTGTTCGTATTCCGTAAATGACTTATTAACTTCCTGCAGTGCCATCAGGCCAGTATCATTTTTAGTGTGCGCCGCGCGTTGTTTCGTATATCGGTGTTCCAGGTAAAAATTCATTTTATCATTGTCAACCTGCTGTATAACATTCCAGTATTTACCGGCTTTTATTACTCTTTCGTAAGGCTCAAATTTTGCCTTAAGTCCCCAAAAGTTTTGCCCTTCCGGTTGTGGTATCGGAACGGGTTTTACTTTTTCGTACAAATCAAATCTTTTCATTATTTCTGTTTTTTATTTGTTCAATTAGTTGTTTCGCATCCATAAATCCCTTAAGAAGCAGGTAATTATTCAGTGTTTCAGAATATATTTTGAGCTGTGCCAGGTTATTCTTTTCACTAAGCCCCCGATCCAAATATTTATAATAATCCCGCATTGTCAGCTCAATACATCCCAAAACCAGCAATTCACATTCATTAGCGCGCGCCTGGGTAGTATCTTTCGGTAACAGGTCAATAAGCCGGTCCAAGTAATGCGTTTCTATTTTATTCAATTCCCGATACCAAAGACTATTCAGGAATGAATAATTAATAGGCAAAAAGGTGCGCCCGCACTTGCTTTTAAGCTTGGCGTTCACTGTCTCAACCATTCTGACATTCATTACTTCGATCAGTGTCATGGTTAGCCCTCGATCAAAGACGCTGGAGTTCATTTTGATTGTTGCGCCCAGCATAATGAACTGAGGGTATAAGCCCGCTATAAAGAACTTTTCCTGGTTCGATATCCCCCTGGTTACTGCCATTTTAATTTCATCCGCAATTTTGTAAGGTGATTGTTCTATATTCATTTTTCGTTGGTTTTAAATTTTTTATAATCCGGTCCATAAGTCATTGCATCAAGAGGCGTATCAAAAGTCATTACCATTACCGGCCAGCGTTCATTTCCCGGCGCGTAAGTTTCGTAATAATGCTTTTTTGCAGCTTCAACTTTCGGCGCGGCAATGGAAGCGGCTTCTTCGTCGGTCTGGCTTACTACCTTAGTTACTATTATTCGCGGCTCAGGTATCTCGACCTTTTCACCCTTTAACGCCGCTTTTATTATCTCGCGTTTTGTTCTCATCTGTGTATATTTTCATTATTTTGTTATAAAGCTCATCAACCTGGTTATCATTTAGCCTGTCAATATCGTCGGTCAGTTCTATTGCCTGCAGCCTGGGCAGTCCGTATTGTAGCAGATCAATAAACAGTTTAATCCGGTCCCTGGGCGACTTCAGGGCTGCAAAATCATCTTTTATACTATCGAAATTCTCAGTTAGAAACTCAATAATATCGCCCCTTAAGTCTGCACCAAGTCTATTGATTGCACCTTTCGGCCTGCCCTCCTTATTAATCCTGCTATCACCTTTTACAAATCCTTTTCTTGCCATTTCAACTATTGTTTTTGTTGTATTTTACTGTTAAAGAGGGGGGCGTTGCCGGCTTGAACAAGCCCCCCCAGGGCGACCCATTTTATTTTTCAAAATGCGCAGGGAAGCCCCTTTACTAAATATTTTCATCATTTTCATAAACCAACTTTTTGTAGGTTCGTTCATTGTTTCCGGTTCTTTACCACTTACGGAAAACGTGTGGGATACTTCCCCTTTTTCCTGCACTGGGTGTGATGTTCTCGCCCGTACTCCGGGCATCTTCGATTTTATCATTCTTCTCATTGGTGTTTATTTTATATTTTCTTTTGCCATCAACTTTAATTATTTCCAAATTGGCTGAATATTCCAATTGTCGCAAACTGAATTTAATCCGCGATGAGCAACATACACCTATCGCTTTAGCCAGGTCCTTTATACTCATATTTACAATGCCTTCATTGTCTGCATTGCTTAGCATAAACAGGAACAGCTTAACCGTGTCTCCCTGCCTGCCCCAGGGCTTGTTATTGAAAAAATCATTATCCAGTTGTATCATAATTCCCCCTTTATTTCTTTTGTATCGTCATATATCGCGTTCAGTACTGCCAATTGTTTTTGTGATAATTTATGTTGCCGCTTCCATTGCCGCCTTAAGGAGTCAATAAATTCGATCTGATAAACGGTCAAAAAATCTGCATTGTTTAGCAGGTACTTTATCTGGCCGGGTATCATTTTTGTTTTATTTTCCGCTGTTATTTCCATTTTTATATTGTTTGAATTATGCAAAGTATATGCAAATTAAAATCATGTCCTGTATTTATATTCGTGTTATCCAATTGTTTATATATTTCTCTAATTATGATCATTAATTATAAATTACTTATCTGCTATCCCCCACAATGCCCTATCCCAGCTTAATTCAGGATCCTTTTTAAGCAGCTTTTTTACTTCTTTATTTATTTTATCAATATCCTCCTCGGCTATTTCCTCGGCTTCATATTTCATATTTTCCTCAACCTCCCGGATCTTTTCCTCAATTCGCTGTAAATATTTAGCTCTCTGGTATCCTTTAATTAAATCATCTTTGCCCGGGATATACTTTTCCACTCCATGTTCATCTAATTTCTTTTTAAGCCACTCTATTAATTGTTCTGAGGTCATGGCATTAAGTTCTACGCGCTGGCCCTCCCATGACCAACGGCAATTAGGATTAACCAGGAAATTAATTTCATCAACTGTGCAGCCGCATGACTTGAGATAATGTCCCGGATATTTACGGGTTCTTTTGTAGTCAATAGGCTCTGAGGGCAGGTCTTTAATGTCCTCAAATCTGAATCCTAAATCAATAACATCTGTACCCCTGGATAACCTTACGCCCTCCCTGAGAGTTTTTAATATTTTGAATCCTGCATAATCAAAGTCATGCAAAACAAATACCCTCACGCCCTTTTGATCCATTTTATAAATTAGATCACAGGCAGCCTTATTGCTTAATCCCTTTGTACTCATAAGAGCCATATCATATAATTCTGGTATTTTAGCATCTGTCAGTATCTCATTAAATCCCTCCTTTTCAACAAATAATACATTGCTAAATCTATTGTAAGGCCCTTTTGTATCAATCAATATTTTAACCTCCGGGACTTTAAAATCAACATCATATTTCCATTTATATATATAATTCTCAACCTCAATGCCCCCCAGACCAATTGTTTTATTTGTATGGGGTTCTAAAATATGTCCCCTGGCATCCCAGGCAATTTTCCAATTCGGATTATATTGCTCTATATAGTCTTTTAAAAGGTTTTGGAACGTTGCTGACTTTAATTCATTCTTAGTTGCGCGCTTAAGGATATCAGGTCTTGCTGCATACATTATTTGCCTGGCATTTGCATAATATTTCCCGTTGGAGCTGGCTTTATTGTATGCGTCCTGCATCACTTCAAAAGCAACCTCCCGGATTGTTACCCTTGTACTATACTGATAAAATGAACGGTACTGATAAGCATACAAATTATCTTCTTTGTCAGCCTTGCGTTTTTCAGTCTTCCATTTCTTTGTGGCATTCTTAATACTTGCTGTAATATCGTTTGACAAATTGCTCATAATTCAATTTTCGTTTTTCCCCGGTCCATAAATTCAAATCGTGGCCGGGATATATGCGTTAAGAATATCACGGGATCTGTTCTTTTGATATTTGCGTCTTGGATTGCCTGTCTTAATGAAGGATCCGGGGGCTCACCTATGACAGGACTCCAGTTTAATCCTGTTATTTGTGTTCGGTTCTTCGTATTATCCTCTTTAACTGCAAATCCTATTTCTAATAGATATGGCAATCCATTATCATAACCTTGTTTCTTTATGTATTTTATTGAAGGTTCAGCTCCCCCTTGGCATAGTATCCAATTCGTAAAATGCTCCTTACCGATAATTCCCAGGACACCTGGTTTAGGCTCATTACATTCGTCTTTCATCTTGTTTAAGAGCATTTCAAGGGCCTGTCGGTCTATATCTCCTTCCCTTTCAAATATGCTCAGATCCTCCCTGGAATAATCCCCTGTAACCTTTTTCTGCTTAGCTGTACCGGAAAGGCCCCTAAATTCAGACACAAATTCACGGACCGTCTTTTTATTGTGTCCGTTTGCTCTTTCCTTAACAAGATATCCTGCCACCAGGTCACTCAGGGTTTCTACATTATACCAATGAATCGAGGTTGGGCTGTCAGTTGTCCATTTTTGCCAGCCCGGATCCGTTGCCGGATATTCCTTACCGTTTAATATGAAAGTTACATGAGGATTAAAAGCAGTATATCCCTGGATCAGTTCTTCCATGCCGGGAGGCGAATTGTAAAATTCGTCACTCTTTGACAGATCTATTAAACAAGATGAATTGATTTTTACAAAAGTCCCATTTTTTACAAATTCACTTACTGAATCAGTTATTACAGGCTCCCCGGCCAGGCGGTCCAGGGTTATTGATATATGATGAAGCTGGCCGCTGGATCCTATTTCTACATACCCGGGATCTTCAGGGTTTACAACAAAAGGAGCCGCATAAATAACCTTCAAAGCATTTCCCATCTGGCCCCGGGTGGGAGAAATATAATAAGCCTTATCACTTATTCTGAATAAATAATCCTGTGATTTCTTTATTATATCAATAGGTATGCCCGGGCCATTGTCAGCAACCGAAATATATTTATCTGTGGCCTCAACTTCAATGACAGGAGATATTCCTGTATTTTCGCAAGCATCCAGAGAATTGTCAATTAATTCTCTTAATAAAGCCACGGGCCAAAAATTCTTATCATGTCCGATTTGGGCCCGGAGTTCCTTCTCACTGAAATATTCCAGGATACGTGACGTTTCAAAAGTTTCCCTGTTTAGTACCTGGCCGGGCTTCTTTGGCTTTATTTTTGATTTTGCAGGAATAGGCGGTGCTTCAGGGGAAATTTCCTTTTTTTGTATCTCAGGAATAAGCGACTCCCGCGATCTTTTTTGATTTTCAATTGCTTCTTCAAATATTTTGGGGATACTCCCTCCATCAAAGATTCCCTCTCCTTCAAAAATCATCTCGAAGTATTTATCTGGATTCTTAAAAAATGAATCAATCCAGTCTTTAGAATTAATATTTAAATCTTTCTTTGCCATTTTCTTACTAATTATGCAATTAGAATGCAAACTTTCGCTGCATTTGCTATTATTAACTGTATTTCAATATATTTCATCATTTCAAATTATGATCGTTCGTTATAAACATTCGCTTTCCTTCACTTTTGACAAAAAAATAACAACCATATAGACGTATATAGAAAATGAAGCCCTCTTAAGAATTGCCTGTATTTTTTTATAGAAATATGCCTTAGAAAAAGAGGAAACTCCAAAAATTCATGTTTGCTGCCAAAAATTTCATATACAATGCCATTAACTGCATACTGATAACCTGGCAGGTCCTCAATAGATTTTAACATTGCCTTAGGATAATCTTTCATTCTCCGGGGTTTCTGCTTATCGGTTCGCAATACTCCCAGCCTGTTGAGGTTCTGAATAACCTGGTATGCCTTATATTCAGAACAATTTATTATCTTTGCAATAGTACGGTAGGAAAAAGAAGGAAGGAAGAAGGTTTCACACGGTACGTCTCTTCTCCTGTCCCTCCTCCCCATCCTTCTAACCGATTCAACAAAGGCCTGTTTCCGGGCCTTTTGTTCAATCATTTTTGAGTATAAGCTGCAGGAGATATCAAATAAAGAATAATCAGGTGAAAGATTTACCGTGCGTTTCCTCCACCTGGAGGTATATTTAGTAATTGATTTTAGCTGCAAGTTACTTGCGTGATCTTTGGCCAGCCCCTTTTCTTTTAATACTTTAATATATCTAAATAGTGTACGTCCGCTAATGCCAAATATTTCGGCCAGCTCATTCATGCGCTGCCTATAATCGTAAATACATGAATTATTATACTGCAATTTCAGTTTGTGATAAAATGCAAGTTGCCGGATCCATCCCTCCTGGGCGGCCTGTTCAATTAATTTCAGGGAGGCCCGTTTTGCAACTGGTATGCAAGTATTTTCAGCTTCTTTATTATCCTTATGAATTACAGATTCTTGCATTTTATTGTATTATGATTCGTGATTATAAACAGCGTTTCTCCGGCTCTTTTTCAGGTATGCAATAAGATCCTCTTTCAGGAAATAGAGTTTATGGCCTATCTTAATATTTGGGATCTTGTTTTCTCTTACCAGCTGGTAAATTGTCTGATCTGATTTGTAATGCAGGAAATCGCGGGCTTCGGGGACGTTCAGAGGCTTAATATCCTGGACAGGCTCTTTCCTTTCGTTCTTTAGTTCTCGGAGGAGTTGCTTTATCTCGCTTAATTCCTGCTCAATTTCATCAAGTATATTCATAGCATCAAATATTATTTCTGATGCTAATTACGGAAATAAAGTAACGGGTACCCTTGAAATACCCGTTACTGGAGGGGTAACTATTTAATCAGGCTATAATTCTGGGTGTTTTTCTTTAAACAATTTGTCCGCGTATTTATATTCGTCCGGATATGCTTCTTTAAAGCTATCAAAAGCAAAAAACATCCCTTTTGATATTCCCTTACGTTGTTTTCTATTATAGGCCAAAATACTATGTGTTGTATTTCCTTTTATATCAGGAAATTCTTTTTCTGCTATTCTAATAATTGTTGTTTTATCACTCTGTGATACATTATTATATTTTGGCCTGTTCAAAAGTTCATACATATAAAATGCCCTTGCAACTGCAGGAGCTTTGCATTCGCTCTTTTTCTTTACGGGCCGGATATATTCTGTTTCATTTAATTTTCTTTTCAAATACTCAACATACTGCGGCCAGGCTCGCGCTCGTAAATAATCAAGATCAATTTTTTTCTCAGATATGTTAATCTCCTCAATCAAATTCAGGCCGTAATTTTTAATCCTGTCCTGATAAGCTGTTATTTGCTCGGATAAATATTCTTTTATGTACGGTCCCGGGTATTCGTATTTCTCAGTATAACTTTTTATCCTCTGTTCGTAATCCTCAATCAAATTATCAAGAAAAAGATCCCGGGTATATTTACCGGCTTTAACGGTTTGAATAAAACGGTCATTGCACTGCTTAAACTCCTCAGGGGTTTTCGGCTCCGCATCGCGTGCCATTTTCCTTAATATTTCTTCTTTATTATTGTTTTTCATCTCTCCTCCCTTTTAATCAAAATCCATTATATGTTCAGCAAACTCTCTCTTTGTGTTATCATCAAATCCGTTGAAATAATCCTGAGTTGTTTTTGAGCTTGCATGACCTAAGGCCTCCTGCATAAACTCCATTGAGGCCCCTCTTCTTATCCCTTCGGTTGCAAAAGAATGCCGGGCCCAATAGGTTGAAATATCCCCGGGTAAACCTACATTTTCAGCAAGTATTTTTATATACTGGTTTATGTATCTGGTAAATAATTTAACTACTCGGTGCTTATCCTCAGGGCTCATCTTATCCTCTATAATATTAAAAACATAATCTTTCTCCGGCCTGCCCTCCTTACCATATTTATCAATAATGCTGATCATAAAATCAGTAAGGTAAACAGCAATTTTTCTCCTGTGGGATTTGGAGGTTATTCTTGTTTTTGCCCTGTAAAAATTTAGTTTCCTATTTTCAAAATCAATATCATCAAACCTGAGGTTTACAATATCTTTAATATTCATTCCATTTCCAGCATAAGAGAAAAACCAGAAATCCCGGGCCTTCTCTTGCTCCTTATTCTCCGGTTCAGCATCTAATAATATCTTTAATTGTTGTCTGGATAGTGCCCTTTTTGTCTTATTACTTGAGGGGATCTTGTATTTTCTGAAAGGATATACTGCCTCAGGTATATCTTCATCCTCCCTTGCAATATTAAAAATATGTCGCAATGGCCTAAGATAAATTCCGATTGTAGTTATTGATTTATTCTGCTCCTCCTCCATCCATCTCTCATAACCTTCCAGCCAGTCGGTATCAATGGAGTAAAATAATAACTTGCCGTAATCCTGCTTTTTCTTTTCCTCACAATATTTCCTTATGGATCTTTCAGAATCTTTATAAGATTGTGCGGTTCCTATTCTCCCCTGATCCTTATATTTCTCAATAAGCTGCTCAAAATGATAACTTATTGAGGTACTGTCTCCGGATCTGCGGTTCATTCGTTTTTCAAACAGCTCAAACGAGAAATACGGTAAACTATCAGCTATTTCCTGAGCATTATCCTCATAAGCCTGAATCTTTTTTCTTTCCTCTCTTTGTTCTCGGGTAGGCTTGGAATTGTTCCAGATCTTATTAAACTCCTCCTCTTCATATTCAAAAGGAGTAGGGTATAATTTCCGTTTCCTGGGTTTTGGAGTATATACTCCTAATTTAACAGGACATTTGCCATTTTTTAATGGTCTTCTTGTGTCTAAATAGACGGATAAAAAAACATCTTTTTTCATAATTTGCATACGCTTTGCATACAAAATTACATAATAAAGAAATAATAAACAAATATTGAATATATATATTTATCCTAATTATCAACATTTTATCAATATTTTAATAAAAAAGTATGTATGCAAAAATAGCGTTTTTTATAACTACGGATCAGGAGATTGGGGGTTCGAGTCCCTTCGGGTTCACGAGCAAATAAAAGCTGAAGCAGTCAAGACAAAGCGAGCTCCAAAAAGGAAAGCTC
>Ga0315551_10001373_pt1 | contig 18418 bp, 20 predicted proteins | sample SalMarSW160290MG_FD_203678 | JGI IMG/M metagenome (GOLD analysis project Ga0315551, IMG submission 203678) | Salt marsh sediment microbial communities from the Plum Island Ecosystem LTER, Massachusetts, United States - Salt Marsh Sediment SW1602-90 ...
TGACTACCACCAGGCGCATACCTCGGGCATGAACGCCGCCATGCTCGACCGCCTGATGCTCTCCCCGGAGCGTTTGGCGGCAATCGCTAAAGATGTTTTAGCGGTGGCGGCTTTACCCGACCCCGTCGGTGAGGTCTTTGATATGCGCACCCTGCCCAACGGCCTGCAGCTGGGCCGGAAGCGGGTGCCGCTGGGGGTGATTGGCGCCATCTATGAAAGCCGCCCCAACGTCACTGTGGATATCTCTGCCCTCTGCCTCAAGTCGGGTAACGCCGTTATCCTGAGGGGGGGCAAGGAGGCGGTTCACTCCAACAGCGCTTTAGCCAGGGTTGTCCAGGAGGCGGCTACCAAAGCCGGTGTCCCGGAAGGGGCGGTGCAGTTTATTGAAAATACCGACCGGTCGCTGGTTGACGAGATGCTCGGACTCCGCCAGTACATCGACCTGATGATACCCCGGGGCGGGGCCGGCCTCATCAAGCATATAAAAGAAAACGCCGCCATGCCGGTGATAGCCGGCGGCGTTGGCGTATGCCATACCTATGTGGATAAGAGCGCCGATATTGATAATGCGGTGGCTATTGCCTTTAACGCCAAGGTGCAGCGCCCCACCGTCTGCAACGCACTGGACACAATTCTGGTTCACGCCGATATCGCCAAAAAATACCTCCCCCTGGCGGCGGCTGAGCTGGCTAAAGCCGGCGTGGAGCTGCACTGCGATAAGCGGGCGATGGCTATTCTTAAAACAAAGTCCTCTCTCAAGCTTAAGCCGGCAACCGATGAGGACTGGGGCAAAGAGTTCTTATCGCTGGTGGCGGCGGTAAAGGTGGTGGACTCTCTGGACGAGGCGCTGGAGCACATCGAAAATTACGGCTCGGGGCACTCCGAGGCTATTATCACCGAAGACTACAGCGCCGCCATGCGCTTCCTCAACGAGGTGGATGCCGCCTGCGTCTACGTCAATGCCAGCACCCGCTTTACCGATGGCAGCCAGTTCGGGCTGGGGGCTGAAGTTGGCATCAGCACCCAGAAGTTCCACGCCCGCGGCCCATTAGGGGTAAAAGAGCTTACCAGCTACAAGTGGATTGTTTTTGGTAGCGGTCAGATAAGACCGTAGGGGGCAGCGGGCAGGTCAGGCCCTAGTTGCCCGGTTCGGCGGCTTCCAGCACCGTCTGCTGCGTCTGAAACAGCTCGTTGATGCCCTTGCCGGCCAGAGAAATCAGTGAATCTATTGTCTCCCGGCTGAAAGGCTTGCCCTCGGCTGTCCCCTGCACCTCAACGAACTCGCCCTGGCTGGTCATCACCACGTTAAAATCAACGGCGGCGTTACAGTCCTCATCGTAGCACAGGTCTAACAGCTGGTGGTTGTGCACGATGCCCACGCTGGTGGCGGCGACGGCGCTCTTCAAGGGTATGGAGGAGATTATTCCCATATTGGCTAAGGTTTGCAGCGCCTGGCGCAGGGCGACGTAGGCGCCGGTAATGGCGGCGGTTCTGGTGCCGCCGTCGGCCTGCAAAACATCGCAGTCTATAATCAGGGTTCTTTCCCCCAGGGCACTTAAGTCGGTTACGGCTCTTAAGGACCGCCCGATGAGGCGCTGTATCTCCTGGCTCCGCCCGGCCACCCGGCCCAGTGCCGCCTCGCGGGAGCTGCGGGTGACGGTAGCGCGGGGCAGCATGCCGTATTCGGCGGTAATCCAGCCGGTGCCGCTGCCTCTCAGGAAGGGCGGTACCTTCTCGTTAACGCTTACCGAACACAGCACCCTGGTCTTGCCCAGCTCAATTAACGCCGAACCCTCGGCAAAGCTCTGGTAGCCCGGGGTTATCTTTACCGGTCTCAGTTCGTCCCAGTTGCGCCCGTCAACTCGCTTCATCTAAACTCCCTTTTGAAGTATGCCAGAGTATAGCAGAGATAAGCTATATTGGCAATGCTGACTGCCCCACCCCCAATTATATCTTAACCCGCCCGCCGCCCTTTAAGGTAAAGGGGGACTTTGTCCCCCTTAAACCCCCTGAATTCACGGCTTCGCCCCTCTTAAACTCCCTGTCATGTTTCTCCCCTTTTCCCCCCACCCCCAGAAGGGGAGAAAATAACCCCTTTTTACTGGGAAAATACTGCCTTCTTCTTACCTCCACTGTTAAAGGGGATTTTAAAGGCACAGCCTTTGAGGGTGGGTCAGGGTGGGAAGAAGAACACCCGCTAACAGGGGGAGGGGCTGTATCCCCACCCCACTTCATATTTCTGATTAAGGAAACCCCACCCCTTATATTTAAAAAAGGGGCTTGATGCCCCTGTTAAGAAACCTAAAATTTGAGAGTGTTAGAGAGGTGAAACCTCTTTAGGGTGGGGAAAGAAGACCTTACTCCAGCCCCGCCAGGTACTCTTTAAGCCAGCTTAAGGCGGCTTCGGCGGCGCTCTGTTTATTCTGCTCACGGTCCCCCTGAAAATTATGCTCCCGGCTGAAGGTTCTCTCCCCGTGAGACAGCCCGAGGTAAAACAGCCCCACCCCTTTTCCGGCGGAAGCCCCGCCCGGCCCGGCGATGCCGGTGTCGGCGATGCATATATCGGCGCTTAGGATTTTACGCCCCCCCAGTGCCATCTCCTCGGCAATCTGGGGGCTTACCGCCCCGTACTGGTTGAGGGTATCCTCTTTTACCTCCACCACCCCAATCTTTACCTGGTTGCTGTAGGCGGTCACCGAGCCTTGATAGTAGTCCGAGCTGCCGGCGATGTTGGTGATGCGGTGGGATATAAGCCCGCCGGTGGCGGACTCGACTATGCCCAGCGTCAGCCCCTTCTGTCGCAGCATGGCGCCGATTTCTTCCTCAAGGCTCATATAAACCGTTCCATCAGGAAGTATATCGTCTCGTCGCTGACCTTTTTGCCGTCGTCGCTCAGCTTTTCTATTGCCTTCTCGGCAAGCTCGTGCTGGTGCGGGTTATCCATGTCGTCCAACTCGTTGTATATCCCCACCCTCCGCCCCACCCGGAAGTTATGCCTCTCCTCCGGCGAAAGGGACTGGAAGCGGTTAATTGCCGCCAGCATTTTATCTTTATCGTCGGGCAGCTTGCCCTCAAGCTCCTGGAGCAGGTTGGTGATGTGGTCGCTGACGAAGTAGGAGTGGCAGTCCAGGTTCTCGATGAGCAGCTTCTCCTCCTCCACTATCTCTTCGTCGCTGGAGCGGACGAAATTGCCGTTCTTAACTTCCTCGTAGAGGGGCATCCCCTCTTTTACGGTCAGCGTGCGCACCCGGATGAACTCGGGGTCTATCTGGTTTAATACTTTAGCCGTCTCCACGGCGTGCTCCCGCCACATCTTCTTGCCGCCCAGCCCCAGCAGCACATATTCGCACAGCGAGATGCCCGATTTCACTACATTCTTCCCCCCCTTGATATGCTCGGCGGCGGTCACCCCCTTGTCCATGTATTCCAGTATGGGGTCGTAGCCGGATTCCAGCCCGATGTGCAGCCGGGAAAGCCCGGCCTCATGGAGCGCTTTCAGCTCCGCCAGCGTCTTCTTGGCGGCGGTCTTGGAGCGGGCGTAGCTGGTCACCTGGGTGATGCTGGGCAGAGTCTCTTTGAGGAACTTTATTACCTCGACCAGGTCGGGGGTGGGCATAATCAGGGTGTTGGCGTCCTGGAGGAAGGCGCCGGTGCCGCCGTGGGTAAGCCACAGGGCGATATTAAAATAGGCTTCGTTGGGCGGGTTGCTTAAGACGGCGGCGGCAACTGCTTCCAGACTGCCTCCGTAGCCGGTTTGCCGGGACATTTCCTGCAGCCCGTCCCGTATCGCCTTGGCGACTATTATGTCCTGTTTGACTTCGGTCACCGGCCTCAACTCGAATTTCTGCCCCTTGTAGATGTGGCAGAACTTGCATCGGTTCCAGGGGCAGTTCTTGGTAACGCGGATGAGCAGGGAGTAGGCTTCGCTGGGCGGTCTGATTGGTCCCAGTTCAAAAGAGTATGGCATTATTTGCCTTTCTATAAGTAGCCGAAAACGTACTGCTTGATGAATTCAAAGTTGCGCCTGACGTTATCGGCGCCGGTAACGATGTCCATGTGGCCCGGAAGCAGGTATTCCACGTCCAGCTTGGACAGCCTCTCGATAGATTCTTTAAGCTGGTCGGCGCTGCCGCCGGGCAGGTCGACCCGCCCCGTGTTCTGGTTGAAGATGACATCCCCGCAGATGAGTATTTTATCGGCGCGGCAGTAGAAGCAGACGCTTTCGGGGGAGTGCCCCGGGGAGTGGATAAACTCGATTTCGGTTTCCCCCAAACTCAAGCGGTCTTCATCCACCACCCTGTCCTCGGTGAAATCAGAGCTGGGGACGCCGAAGAACTTGGCTGCCTGGTTGGCGGCGGCATCCCCCAGTTGCTTTTGCACTTTATGCACCAGGAGCTCGGCGCCGGAAGCCTGTTTAAAGGCATCGTTTGCCCAGCAGTGGTCGCCGTGCAGGTGGGTGTTCATGATGATATCTATTGTCTTGGGGTCGATGCCGTCTTTTTGCAGGCTCTGGAGCAGGGCGGGCATGAACTGGGTGTTTCCGGGGTCGATAAGCATGGTCAGCTTATCCTTAATCAGGTAGCTGTTGCAGTCCATCATGCCGTTTTCGGGGTAGAAGTATAGATTTTTTACCAGCTTCATGCTATATTACCTCTGACACATCAACTTAAACTAATCGGTTTTTCATTATAATACGAATCGGTATCTAAAATAAAGCTAAAGGTATCTAATAGCCGTAAGGAGCTACAGCAAGGAGGTGTCGTTATGGTAGCCTTAGCCTGGATTGCGGGCGTTCTTGGCGGGCTGTGCATGGTGATGGGTGCTCTCACCGCCGCCGAGGTAGTCTTGTTACTGGGTGATAACTTTACCTGGTTATTCTGGTTTGCACTATCGGGCATTCTGTTATTAATCAGCATTGTCTTTACTCTGGCTCGCGGTGAAGGAGAGTATTAACCCCTCTTCGGGAGAGGCGAAAATTTCTCTACACGTTTACCCCAACGCCCCCCGCAACCAGGTGGTCGGCTTTACCGACGGGGTGCTGGGGGTAAAGGTGGCGGCGCCGCCGGTCAAGGGTCAGGCAAATAGAGAACTGGTCGCCTTCTTAAGTCAGGTTTTAGGTGTGGGCAAAAGCAACCTGGCAATTCTTAAAGGGCATACCTCCCGCAACAAGCTCATCTCGGTCAGCGGTTTGAGCCAGGAAGAGGTTATGCGGCGGCTTTCGCCCGGTTAGCCTATTTTATCCCCCCATCTTACGCTTGTGGCGGCGCCACAGGATAATACCAAGGACAGTGCCCCAGATGGGGATGAAGATTAGCAGCCAGATGGCTATGGTGCCCAGCACCTGCCCGGTAATTACCAGCCCTCTGGCGGCGGACTTGAATATTTGCAGCGCGTTCCAGCCGGCGGGAACCGTCGCCCTGCCGCTTAACTCCGGCTCCAGATAGACCGAAATCAGGCTCATTGATGATGTCCGTTCCAGGTACTGCATCCGCCCCTTGATTTGCTCTATCTCCTGGCGTATTCGGGACAGGCTTTCATAGATATTGAGGATGTCATCCACGTCCTCGGCTTTGTCCAGGAGGGTCAGAAACTCCTGCTCGGTGGCTTCGGCGTTGGACAGCCTGGCTGCCAGGTCGATGTACTCCTCGGTAACATCCTGGCTGTTGGTGCTCTCCGATTCCACCCTTACCGCCAGCTCCCTTATGTCGGCAAGCGTCGTCTCAAAGCTCTCATCGGGGACACGGATGGCAATCCAGCCCCGCATATCCTCTTCCTCCCCGGAAACGCTGGAAGAGACCACGTAGCCGTTAAGTCCCACCGCCAGCTGGCTTATCGCCTGCATAGCCTGAGCTACATCTTCCACCACCAGATACATGTCGCCGTTGCGGACTATCATCCGCTCATCGTAGTTGACTAAAACGGTGGTGACTTGATCCTTATCGTCCCAGTCCCAGAATGATAATGATGAGCCGGACTCTACTGGCGGTATTGCTGCGGGGTATGGTGCTACCCCCTCTTCCCCGGGAAATATCATCGGCGGCTCCGGTGCCTCTGCCGCGCAGCCAGCCGATATCATTAACAGAACCACCAGCGCCAGCCCGATTATCAGCTTTTTCATGACAATCCCCCCTTAGCTGTATATAGTTCCAATATACTATAACGGCTGGAAAGAGAAAAGGTTAGGCTTGTGGATAGCAGCGCTGGTGGCCAAAAAAGTATGTTCTTATATTTTTACTATATTGCTGCTTTAGCTTCTAATTCACGCTTCCGCTTCGGGCAATTTCCAGCCAAACCAGGCGATAAAGAATGAAATCACCAGCCCGCCGGCAATCATCAGCCACATGCCAATGAATCCCGCCTCGCCCCCGGTAACGTGGCCAACTATTTCAAAAACAAACCATAGCCCCCAAATTATTCCCAGAACGAAATTTAGCCACCGATTGGCTGAACCATTCAGTGTCAGGCATAGTATAGCCACTACCAGAGGAATTAAAAAGAAGAGCGCATAAAGCAGTATCATCCCTTCGCCGAGCGGCATGCCTTCAATCTCACCGCCCATCATTTCCTCTATTGTACCCGGCATCATGACACTTAAGATCCACGCCGCCGCCGTACCTACAGCTATAGTGAGCCAGAGTACAGAGAGCCTTGCCTTGCACCTCAGCAGTTCCATAATTTATTACCTCCCTTTATTTTTGTTGGCTTGAGTTTAGTCTTGGCTAACTACTTTGTCAATACCTGTAGGATGTATAGTATGTCTTACCTTCCCACCTCCACCCACAGCCTCTGCCCGTCGGTGATAAACTCTATCGTCCCCTGCTCATCGGTGCGGTAGATATATTCTTTACCCAGCTCCGCCTCCAGCCTTACGATAACCTCGTCGTGGGGGTGCCCGTAGCTGTTTTCCCCCACCGATATCACCGCCGCCGCCGGATTAACCGCCGCCAGGAAATCGGGGGTGGTGGAGGTCTTTGAGCCGCTGTGCCCCACCTTGAGCACGGTGCCGCTTAAATCGCTTCCCCCCGCGATTAGCCCGCACTCGGCTTCCCGCTCGATGTCGCCGGTCAGCAGAAAGCTCACCTCCCCGCAGCATAAACTCAAGACCACGCTGTTGTTGTTCATATCCGAATTGGTTCCGCTTAAAAGTGTCGCCGGGGGGTTGAGCACCTTCATCGTTACGCCGTCGCCTAAATCAATCTCCTGCCCGGCTTGAGCTATAGTGCACTCAATATCCTTTTCCCCGATTAATTCCAGCCACTCCCGGCAGATGGGGGAATCGTAGTCCGATTCGGGGTAGAGCACCCGCTCCACCCGGTATCTCTGCACCGCCTCCACCAGCCCGGTGATGTGGTCGGCGTGGGGATGGGTTAAGACCACCAGCTCTATAGTCCTGTCCCAGAAGGGCATTTTCTCGCCCAGCTCCAGAGCCAATAGCTGCGGGCTGGGACCCCCGTCCACCAGCACCTGCTGGCTCCCCTTCTGGATGAGGATGGCTTCGCCCTGCCCGACATCGAGAAAGCTCACCCGGAGCTTATCGTCGGGCATGGTGGCGGCGGTGGTCGTTGCCAGAATGGCTAATATCAACAGCGGCGGCACCACCCACTTAAGCGGCAGCCGGCTGACCAGCTCGGTAGACTTAGCCGCCCCTTCTTTAAGCCAATTTGCCGCCTGGGGCAATAGCCTCCGGCTGCTCACCAGCCATATCACTATGGCTAAAACGGCATAGTAGCTGATTATCAGGGTGGGGTTGACCCAGTCCACCCCGACGGCGGATACGGGCAGGGAAGCCAGCCCCTTTACTATCAGTAACATGTAAGAGGCGAACAGCCAGGCAAGCCAGCCGATGCCCTGGGCTACTGGCAAAAAGACCAGCCCGACTATTCCCCCCGCCGCCCCCAGCACGATGAGCGCCGGCAGCGCCGGGAGGGCTAAGAACGTAGCCAGCGGCCCCACCAGCGATACGATGCCGAAGTAGTGGGCTACCACCGGCCAGACGGCGATGACGGCGGCGAGGGTCACGCTGAAGCTGTCGGTAACTATGGTAGCTATGGCTGACCCCGCCCCCTTCTCCCCGATGGTGCTGGCGACCAGCTTTCGCCCCAGGTTCATCAGGGGTGGGGCGATAAAGATTAAGCCGGCCATGCCCAGAAAGCTCAGCTGGAAGGCGGCGTCCCACAGGATAGGCGGGTCTATGCCAACCATTATGGCGGCGGCAAAGGCAAGAGAAGTTATTGCAGTGCGCTGCCGCCCCAGCAGTTCGGCGCTAAGAAAAAGGCTGGCCATGATGGCTCCCCGCACCACCGGCGGGTTAAGCCCGGTGAGCAGGGCGTAGAGCCAGATTACCCCCAGCGCCAGCCAGATATAGATATAGCGCTTCTTGCCGAAGAGCCGGATGCCCAGGCTGAGCAGTATCCCCGCCAGTATGCTTAAGTGCAGCCCCGATATCGCCAGCAGGTGGGCGGTGCCGGTGCGGGCAAAGTCGTCTTTTACCGTCTGGGGAATGTTGTACCTGATACCCAGCACCACCCCCTGCGCCAGGGATGCCGCCGGCTCGGGCATAATTTGGGCTATGCTCTGGGATAAACTCTTCTTTAGCGAGTAGACCCACTCCAGCGGCGCAAAACCCTGCCCGGTGTCTAAAACCTCTATATCGGGGTAGAGCATGGTTGAATAGATCCCCCGGCTCTCCAGGTAGCCTTTGTAGTCAAAGTCATCCAGCTGTTGCGGTGTTTCCAGCTTTCCTGTTACCCGCAGCGCGTCGCCGTAGCCGTATTCGGGGTAGCGGGGGACAAAGAGCAGGGTATCCCCGGTTACCTCTTCCCCGTTTATTTCACTGGCGGACAGGCGTATATGGGTGGACTTATCCTTTATTTCGGGGTCGGCGCTAACCACCCCCCTGATTTCCACCTCCTGCCCGTTGTAGAACTTGATGTGGCTGGCGTCATCGGGGGGCAGGGACGCTTGGTAGCATAAAGCCCCGCCCAGAAAGGCGGTCAGGCAGACGGCGGCAAGTATTATTACTTTAAGCTTTTTTCGGAAAAAGAGCAGGGGCAGGGGAGCCAGCCCGGCGAAAATCAGGGCGGGCGGCAGGGCAAATTTTGACCCCAGATAGATACCGGCCACCCAGGCACCGCTTAAGTATATAAGCGCCAATGTTTACCTCAAGAGTCAGTCGCCTACGGTAATCAGGTCCTTAATATCCTCGTAGATAGCTGGGCCGATGCCCTCGACCTCGGTTATCTCGATAATATGCTTAAATCCGCCGTTCTGCTGGCGGTAGCCGATAATAGCCTGTGCCTTGCTCTCCCCGATGCCGGGCAGGGCTTCCAGCAGCCAGGCTTCGGCGCGGTTGATGTCTATCTTCTGGGGCAGCTCCGCAGGGTTGACCTCGCCGTCCGGTTCTGCGGCTTGTGGCAGTGAAATCTCTATGGGGTGGGGTGGGCTGTACCTCTGCCAGGCAACTATCCCGCCGGTAACAATAACGGCTACCAGCAGGATAATAATAATCGCCCAGAATTTTCGCCCGGTCATAATTAGCTCCACCCAGTATAGCAGAATAATCGGGGGTAATGACTAGAACTGTATAACAGTATATACATTTATATCTTTTCCCGCCCGCCGCCCTTTAAGGAAAAGAGGGGGCAAAGCCCCCTCTTAAACACCCCCTTGGATTAACATCCCCTTATCCCCCCTTGGGGTAAAGTTACCTCTTGTTTTTCTACGCTTTCTAGAAGAAAAGGTCTAGACAGCGGTTAAGGGCGGGGGTATAATAGCCAAAATTTAATCAGGGAGGTGAACAATGTTAAAGGCGTTAAAGGTAATCCTGATTGTCTTCGCGGCGGGGATAATTTTGTCGGGTCTGCAGTTGATCTTTATGCCTGACCTATTGACGGAGATGTGGGGAATTGGAGAAATTGCCGACAACGCAAAATGGTTCCTGGGGCTGTTAGGTGTTATGTGGGTTGCCGCCGGTGCCTGGATTATAGTTGCGGCAGTACGGGACCTGCTAAAAAACATTATGTGGGTACAGTTTGCCATGACTAAGTGCATCCTGGGTGTAGCCGTCAGCGCGTACGCAATCATCGTGGGCTATGTTACCTTCAGACAGGCCGGGCTGGTACTTATCTTCGATGCCGTCTTCTTCATCCTTTTCATGGCGTTGTATCCCTGGGGTCGCACCGAAGATTAGCCGTTAGCACGGCTAATCGATAAGAATTAATAAAGCGGGGAAAGGGGTCAGGAACCCCTGAGGGCTTTTCTCAGCGCCTCCTCAGACTCGGGGGTGGTGATGGCTATTATCTGGTCCTCCGCCTGAATGACGGTGCTGGCGGTAGGCACGTGGGGCTTTCCCTGCTTGGGAATAATCAAAAACAGCCGGCTCTCCGGCGGCAGGGTAAGCTCTCTTATCTCCTTGCCCACCGTACTGGCGTCGGCAGGGATTTTCAGCTCCACCACCTCAAGCCCCTTATCCCTGATATCCATCAGGTGGGTCAGGGAGTGGGTGGGCACCTCTTCGGTGATGCTCTCCAGGATGATATTGGTGCTGCTCACGGCAACATCGATGCCCAGCTCTTTGAAGATGGTCTCGTTCCTGGGGTTGTTGATACGTGCTACCGTCCGGGGCACGTTGAATTTATGCTTGGCTACCTGGCAGGCAACCAGGTTATCCTCATCGTCACCGGTCACGGCGATGAACATTTCGGCCCGCCCCGTGCCGGCGTCGGTCAGGGTAGAGACCTCGCAGCCGTCGCCGCGCACGCAGACACTGCCCAGTCTATCTATAATCAACTGGGTTCGCGCCGGGTCTTTTTCCACCACCAGTATCTCGTGCCCCTGCCCCAGCAGGGCTTCTGCCAGATAATAGCCCACCTTGCCCCCGCCGATAACGATGATATACATTATTTAGTCTCCTCCTTTGCCGCTTCCAGCTTTTCTTTAAGCATCTGGGCAAAGATGGTGGTCGGGCTAAAGGCTTCTATGCCCAGCGAGTTAAAAAGCTCCCGGCGCAGCGGGTCGTAGATGCGGCAGAGCACCCGGGGCACCTTAAAGATATGCTGGGCAATCTGGGCGCCCATAACGTTGCGGTTATCCCCCTGGGTTAAAGCGATAAAGGCATCGGCATCCTCGATGCCGGCTTTCTTTAGCGACTCCTCATCCATGCCGTTGCCCACCAGGGCGTTGCCGCCGAACTCGGCGGGCAGCCGCCGGAAGCTGTAGGCATCGGTGTCTACAATGCCGACATCGTGCCCCTCGATATCTAAAAGTCCCGCCAGCCGGGCGCCCACCCTTCCGCAGCCCATAATCACTATTTTCATAATAAAATCCTGTAAATCTAGCTGGTATATTGGTGATACAGTATAACCTGGCAGGGGGCTTTCCCCAGCACATAGGGCAGCACGTTACCCAGGCTGAACTGCCCGAAGCGCCTCTTGTAGGAAAGCCCCATAATTATCAGGTCAACCTCCCGCTCCACGGCTTCATCCACGATAGTAGGCCCCACTTCGCGGGCCTGGAGCAGGTCGGTTTCCACCTCGTAATCCGCCTCCTCGGCAACGGTAGCTATGTGGTCCAGTATCTCCTCGGCTTTTGTCGTTTCCGACTTTATCTCGGCGTCCAGCGGCAGGGAACGCTTTACCGCAATGACGTAAACCGCCCAGATTTTACCCTTATTCTTCTTGGCAAGCTGGCAGGCAAGCCGCATAGTCTCGTCGTCAACCGGCCTGCCGGTCACCGGTACCAGTATCTTATTAAACTCCATATTATATCTTTTCCCGCTAATCTCCATTCCTGTTTACTATAGAGCAATCGGTATTATAAACTGCTGGCAATAAATTCACAATACCCTTCCCCCCGGCTTTCTGGCGTTATGGAAGAAAGGCAGGTTCTCTCTACGCCTGTAGAAATAGTAGACTATAAAGCCCACCGCCATCCAGATAATGCCCACCCAGCGGCTGTAGGGCTGGGTAATTAATATAATAACCCATATTATGCCGGTCGCTACCAGGCCGATAATCGAGCTTATCGGCAGCTCCCGCCCCCACAACTTCAGGTTCCAGCCCAGCTTAAAGGGACGCTCTAAGTTAGGCTGCCTGATTCTCAGGCTCAAGATAGAAGCGTGGGCGAACATAAAGGCAAGCAAAGAACCAAAGGCGTAAAGGGCGCCCATATTCTCAAAGGCATTGGCGGCAAAGAACCCCGGCGTCAGGATAATCAGGGCGATTATGCCGAAGATAATAATGGCTACATAAGGGGTCTTAAATTTCTCGTGCACCCGGCTCAATATGGCGGGCTGCAGCTTGTGGCTGCCCAGGGAAAAAGCCAGCCGGGAGATGCCGATAAGACCGGCGTTGGTGGCGATAAGCAATATGGTGCCCGCCAGCAGGGCAATTAACGGCTTTAGGACATCGGATATTAAGACTATGGGCAGCTTGGCGGCTATTCCCGCCACCGGGTCCCGGGCCCAGTCGGAGGCAAGCTCCTGCGGCGTCATCGCCGATAGAGATACCAGCGATATACCGGCAAAGATAACCAGCACGGCAACTATCATCATAATCAGCGCCCGCGGCACTTTTTTCTCCGGCTGCTTGGTCTCCTCCGCCATCTGGGACATGGTCTCGATGCCGGTATAGGCAATAGAAGCTAAAGCGATGCCGAAAACCAGGTTGCCGGTGGTGGGCCAGTTATCGATGATGCGGCTGATGAGCACCGGGGGATTAAAGAGCAGGATAAAGCCGATAACCACCAGCGCCACCTGGGTGGTGATATCCAGTATGGCGGCGCCGATATTGATAAAAGAGGTTTCCTTGATGCCGACGATATTGATAGCCATCAAAAAGCCGACGATGCCCATCGAGGTAAGTGTGCCCACTATCGGCGATGCCTTGAACGGCTCGAAGAAGAAACCCAGGTAGGGGGGGATGGTATAAGCCGATATCGCTATAGTAACGATATAGCTCAGCATCAGCGCCCACCCCGCGGCAAATCCGGCCAGGTCGTTAAAGCCGTGGCGGGCAAAGCTGGCTGAGCCGCCGGCTTCGGGCAGCATGGCGGTGCCCTCGGCGTAGGTAAGGGCGGTAAAGATAAACAGGACACCGGCGATGCCCAGCACGACGGGCGTTGCCCCCATGGCAACCAGGGCAACGATGCCCAGGGCGTAATAGATGGACGACCCCACGTTGCCGTATCCGGCGCTGAACAGGGCGGGAACTCCCAATACCCGTCTCAGGCGAAACCGCTTGATTCGCCGGGGGCGGATAACCTTATCGCCGGGTTTAGGCTGGTAATTCTCAGTCATTTTTTAACGGTTCGGTTGATTTTCCCATCATAGCCCACAATTTGAGCATTTTATGCCTCTGCAGGCTGGATGTCAACCTGCTTCTGGCTTGACAATCACCTTCCCCTCAACTAAACTCAAAATGGAAGTGAAATGTTAGAGTTTCCTTTTTTCTCATCCCCCGGTTTTCCCCGATTGTTATCTTGGCATATCTTCAGCAGGCTAAGGAGGATTAGATTTTGAAATTACCCTTTATTCCCCGTGAGGAAAAGTTTTTTGACCTTTTTCAGGCAAGCGCCGAAAACATGGTCAAGGCGGCTCAAAGCCTCAAGGATATGATTTCCAGCTGGGAGCATGTCGAAGGCAAGGTAGCCGAAATAACCGAGCTTGAGCATAAAGGTGACACCATCACCCACGAAATCATGTCTCGCCTGAACCGAACTTTTGTCACCCCCTTTGACCGGGAGGATATAGTCCAGCTGGCCCACGTCTTGGATGATGTCACCGACTTTATTCACTCGGCGGCGGACGCCATGCTGCTTTACAAGGTAGAACGTCCGGGTGAGCGGGCTAAAGAGCTGGCCGATATCATCCTGCAGGCCACCGAGGAAATAGAAAAGGTTCTGCCCCAGCTCAAGAAGCGTATCATATTAAGCTCGGTGCTCAAACGGTGCGTGGAGATTAACCGGCTGGAGAATCTGGCTGACAGGGTCTACCGCGCGGCAATCGCCGAGCTTTTTGATGACTCCACCGATATGGCTCATATCATCAAGTGGCGCGAAATCTACGCCCATATGGAGAGCGCCACCGACAGGTGCGAGGATGTGGCTGATGTCCTGGAAGGGGTAGCCATCAAGCATGCCTGATTCCTCCCTGTTGCTTCTGGTCCTCATCGTCGTTTTTGCCGTTGGCTTCGGTCTGGTCAACGGCTTTAACGATGCCGCCAATGCCATCGGTGCTTCGGTTGGCTCCCGGGCTATTTCCCCCCGCAATGCGGTAATGCTGGCCGCCTGCTTCAACTTTGTCGGCGCCGCCACCGGTCTGGAGGTAGCCAAGACCATCGGCAAAGGGATTCTGGTCCCGGAGGCTATTTCCTATCTCACCGTGATTGCCGCCCTGGCGGCGGTTATCGTCTGGGGGGGTGTAGCCAGCTACCTGGGTCTGCCGGTGAGTATCACCCACAGCTTTATTACCGGGCTGGCCGCCGCCGGCGCCGCCACGGTGGGCATTGACGCCATACAATGGAACGTCATGGGAAGGGTGCTGTCATCGGTGGCGGCGGCTCCCGTCCTCGGCTTTATCGGCGGCTTTGTCCTCATGGTCATTCTGTTCTGGGTCTTCCGGCAGAGCGCCCCCGCCCGGATGAGGATTATCTTCAGCCGCCTGCAGTGGATTACCACTGCCTTTCTGGCTTACAGCCACGGCAAGAATGACGGCCAGATGCCCATCGGCGTTATCACCATGGCGCTGGTCATCTATACCGGTCAGGCCGGTCTTTGGGACGGTGTTCCCTTCTGGGTAATCGGCTTATCGGCCCTGGCCATAAGCTCGGGAATGGCTTTTGGCGGCTGGCGGGTTATCAAAACAGTGGGGTTAAAGGTCACCGCCCTGCAGCCGGTGCACGCTTTTGCCGCCAATCTGTCGGCGGCGGGGGTTATCGAGCTGGCATCCCATTTCGGCATTCCGGTGAGCACCACCCACTGTGCCAGTACGGCAATTATGGGGGTAGGGAGTACCCGGCGGTTTTCGGCGGTGCGCTGGGGGGTGGCGGGCAATATCGCGTTGGCCTGGATACTGACCTTCCCCATCTGTGCGGTGCTGGGCTACTTTTTTGCCTGGCTGCTGGGGATGATACTCTAATCGGGCAGGCGGATTTCGCGGGAAATCACCCGGTGCTTTTCGGCGATAATTATAGCCTCGATGGCTAGCACCGCCAGGTCAATCTTACCCTGCTGGCTCACCACCAGGTAGTCAAACATGGGCAGCTGCTCCATCTCTTCCGCGGCTTTTTTCAGGCGCAGGTCGCAGTCAAAGTCCGATTCGGTCCGCCGCCCCTTGAGGCGGGTGGCAAGCTCTTCCATGGAAGGCGGCACGACGAAGATAAACACCGCCTGGGGCACCATTTTCTTAATTGTTGCCGCCCCCTGGCAGTCAACCTTGAGGATAACGTCCTTACCCTGCTCCAGGGCTTTGGTCACCGGCTCTTTAGGCACGCCGTAGCGGTTGCCGTAAACCTCGGCGTACTCCAGGAACTGGTTGCCCTCCAGCATCTTCTGGAAGCGCTCAGCGGAAATAAACCGGTAGTCCACGCCGTCTTTCTCCTGGGCACGGCGTGAGCGGGTGGTAACCGTGGTGATAAACTGGGCGGGGTAGCCCGACTTTTTCAGCCGGCTCAGGATAGCGTCCTTGCCCGTTCCCGAAGGCCCCGAAAGGACTACCAACAGCGGAACTGGCTGCGCTCCGGTTAGGGGGTCGCCCTTAGGGCTCGGTTTTTTCATCACCTGGCTCTGGTTTCAGCAGTGAGCTGCCCCGGATGGCCTGTAACCGTCCGGCAATGGTCTCTGGGGCCAGGGCAGCCAGGATAATATGCCCGCTATCAAAGACGATAACGGCCTTGGTTCTGCGGCCGCTGGTCATGTCGATGAGTAAGCCCTTGTTTTTCCCTTCCTGGATGGCGCGCTTGGTGGGGGCTGAATTTGGTGAAGCGATAGCCACAACCCGATTCATGGCGACTATATTACCGAATCCGATGTGAACCAGTTCCGCAACCATAGTTATCACCTCTTTATAACAGCGGTGCTTAATATAATAAACCCTAAAAGCCAATTAGGCAATGCTTTTTAAGGGTAAAACGGCTTGAATTAAAGACCGTTTGGTGATATTCTATTTTGGTTGATTAGATTGTAAATGAGCTATTATCGAGTAGGAAATGGGGCTATCTCTGGGAGGGTTAATTCTGGAGGTAGCTTTTTCATGTCCTGCAAGAAGCGATATGAGATTAAGGAGGTCAGCGGTTGTATAAGATATTGTTGAGAGAAGACCTGGTGCCCGGCATTCACCTCTTCAAGATGGAGGCGCCGGCGGTGGCTCAAAAGGCTCGGGCGGGGCAGTTCGTCGTGGTCAGGATTGACGAGCGGGGCGAGCGTATCCCGCTTACCATCGCCGACTGGGATAAAAACGCCGGCACGGTGACCATCGTCTTTATGGAGGTAGGGGCAACCACCTCCCGGCTGGCTTTACTCAAAGAGGGCGATGCTATCGCCGACTTCGTCGGCCCCCTCGGCGTGCCGTCGGAAATCGAAAACTACGGCACGGTGGTATGTGTCGCCGGCGGGGTAGGCACGGCTGTGGTAGCCCCCATCGCCCGCGCTTTGAAAAATGCCGGCAATAAAATAATCACCATTCTGGGGACGCGCAGTAAAGACCTGCTCTTCTGGGAGGACGTATTAAGCAGTGTCAGCGACCAGCTCATAGTGACCACCGACGACGGCAGTTACGGCCGCAAGGGCGTGGTCACCGAGCCGCTTAAGGAAATTTTGGAGTCCGGGGAGAAGATTGACTACGTCGTTGCCATCGGCCCGGTGGTGATGATGAAGTTCTGCTCGCTGACCACTGCCCCCTATGGGGTTAGAACTATGGTCAGCCTCAACCCCATCATGGTAGACGGCACCGGTATGTGCGGCTGCTGCCGGGTGTCGGTGGGCGGTGAGACTAAATTCGCCTGCGTTGACGGCCCCGATTTCGACGGGCACAAAGTGGACTGGGATTTGCTGGCGGCGCGCCAGCGTATCTATATTGAAGAAGAGAAGTGCGCTTACGACGAGTGGCAGAAAAGCCACGCTGCTTAGAGAGAGGTGAGTAAATGGCAGAACTGAATTTGAATAGAGTGGAGATGCCCCGCCAGGACCCCAAAAAGAGGGGTAAGAATTTCAACGAGGTGGCGCTGGGCTATAGTTTAGAGCAGGCTAAAGAGGAGGCAAGCCGCTGTATCCAGTGCAAGAAGCGCAACTGCGTTACCGGCTGCCCGGTGGAGGTGGATATCCCCGATTTTATCCAGGCTATCCGCGACGATAATATGCCGGAGGCGGTAAGGGTTTTAAAGAGCAAGAACGCCCTGCCCGGTATCTGCGGGCGGGTCTGCCCGCAGGAGTCCCAGTGCGAATCGACCTGCACACTGGCTAAGAAAGACGCCCCAATTGCCATCGGCCGCCTGGAAAGGTTCGTCGCCGACTGGGAAAGAAATAATATGCCAAAAGAAAACTCTGCTCCACCAGCCAAGCCCAAGCCCAGTGGCAAAAAGGTGGCTGTGGTCGGCTCCGGTCCCGCGGGGCTGACGGCGGCGGCTGATTTAGCCCGGCTCGGGCACGGCGTAACCATGTTCGAGGCGCTGCACGTCGCCGGCGGCGTGCTGATGTACGGCATCCCCCAGTTCCGTCTGCCCAAGGAGATTGTCCAGGCCGAGGTCGAATTCGTCGCCTCGCTGGGGGTCAAGATAGAGCTGGACTCGGTGGTGGGCAAGCTGGCAACGCTGGACGAGATACTGGCTAACGGCTACGACGCCGTATTTTTGGGCACCGGCGCCGGACTGCCCATGTTCTTAAATATCGATGGTGAAAACCTCAACGGCATCTACTCGGCAAACGAGTTTCTTACCCGCGTCAACCTGATGAAAGCCTATAAATTCCCCGAATACGATACCCCGGTCAAGGTTGGTAAAAAGGTAGGCGTTATCGGCGGCGGCAACGTGGCTATGGACTCGGCAAGGTGCGCTCTGAGGCTCGGCGCCGACGAAGTCTATATCATCTACCGCCGCTCCGAGGTCGAGCTGCCCGCCCGCCGTGAGGAGGTCGAAAACGCTCAGGAGGAGGGCATCCAGTTTAAATTACTTACCAACCCCAAGCAGTTTTTAGGTAACGAGCAAAACTGGGTAACCGGCGCCGAATGCTATGAAATGGAGCTGGGCGAACCCGACGACAGCGGGCGGCGGCGCCCGGTGGTAAAGCCGGGCAGCGAGTTCGTCATTGACGTTGACGAGGTAATTGTAGCTTTAGGCACCCGCCCCAACCCCCTTATCTCGTCGACTACGGTGGGCTTGGAGACGACTAAATACGGCACGGTGGTCGCCGACGAGGAGACGGGCAAGAC
>Ga0315551_10001378_pt1 | contig 18370 bp, 14 predicted proteins | sample SalMarSW160290MG_FD_203678 | JGI IMG/M metagenome (GOLD analysis project Ga0315551, IMG submission 203678) | Salt marsh sediment microbial communities from the Plum Island Ecosystem LTER, Massachusetts, United States - Salt Marsh Sediment SW1602-90 ...
TTCCCAGCCAAGTCTCTTCGTAGAATTTTTTTCTCTGATGTGGTATATTATTAAAAATTATGAGATGTGTGACGATACTTTTTCATCTCGCATTCATTCCTACGATCCCACACCTAGACTCCTGTGTCTGATTACCCTTCGATCATACTCCTCTTCCTTCCTTTCTTCTCATCTGTATCCACCCTAAAATCCGCCCTTTAAGAAAAACTTAGAACAATATCAGAGGCGGAAATCCTACTTAAAGATGGAGAATTATAATTTAAATCAATAATGAACCGAGGATATAAACATGAGAAGGAAATTGATATGGAAACTCGTCCTGACCATTTCCATAATCATTTTAGCTATATATCTGGCCACTCCTCTTAAGGACAAAATCAAACTCGGACTTGATTTGAAAGGAGGCATCCATCTTGTCCTTCAGGTCGATACAGAAGATGCCATAAATATCGAAACAGACCAAGAGATCACACGCCTAAAAGAGCTTCTCAACAAGAACAGTATTGAATTTGATACGATGAACAAAGATAAAATAGGCAAATTCTCTGTAAGAAGAATTAACCCCAACCAAGATAAAGAAATCCAAAAAATTCTGGATGAACATTTTAGAGAATGGAGCTTTGACATCACCGGAGATAATGTCTTTCTAACAATGCATTCTGATTTTGCCGTTTACATAAAGGATCAATCTGTCAATCAAGCCTTAGAAACGATCCGTAATAGAGTGGACCAGTTTGGAGTGGCTGAACCGACTATCCAACGGCAAGGAATGAGAGGGGACCGATTGATTGTTGAACTTCCCGGTGTCGATAATCCAGAAAGGGTGAAAAACATAATCAAGACCACCGCTCTTTTGGAATGGAAACCCGTCTATGCCGGCCCTGCCGAGAGTAAAGAGTCAGTGCTCCAATCCTATGAAGGAAAGATCCCTGAAGATATGGAGGTTTTGCCAGGAGATTCGAAGCGAACAGAAGGAGGCTATTATCTAGTCAGTCAAGTTTCGGTGATCACAGGGAAGGATCTAAGAAGTGCTCATCGGTCTGTTGATGAATGGAATGCGCCAGCTGTCTCCTTTTTCCTAAACCCAGACGGCGGAAGGAGGTTTGAAAATTTCACAGCCAAAAATATCGGCAAGCCCTTGAGTATTGTCCTCGACAACAAAATACAGGAAGTCGCAATCATTAAAAGCCTCATCCCAGCCAATTCGGGCGGAATCATCCAAGGCCGTTTCACTGTTGAAGAAGCCGAAGACATCGCCCTTGTTCTCAGAGCAGGGGCCCTTCCGGCTGAAATCAAATATTTGGAAGAAAGGACTATCGGACCTTCTCTGGGAGCCGATTCCATCCGGAAAGGCCTGCAAGCTTCGGCGATTGCCCTGATTCTTGTTATGACTTTCATGATTGCCTATTACCAGTCTGCCGGAATCAACGCAGTCACCGCCCTTATCCTCAACATGGTTTTATTGATGGGCGCCCTTGGCTATTTTAGAGCCACCTTGACTATCCCTGGTATAGCAGGAATCATCCTGAGCATTGGTATGGCCGTCGATGCCAACGTCCTGATTTTTGAAAGAATAAAGGAAGAGCTGGCATTAGCAAAAAGTACTGCATCTTCAATAGCCACCGGTTTCTCCCGCGCATTCAGTGCGATTCTGGACTCCAATGTGACCACAGTCATCTCTGCAATCTTTCTTTTCCAATTTGGCACTGGTCCTGTTAAGGGATACGCCGTAACCCTGATTATCGGTATTACGGCAAGTATGTTCACTGCCATATTTGTCTCCCGTTTAATCTTTGATTTAACCGCAGTCAGAAGACGCGATAGAAAGGCAAGCAGGTTCTTAAGTACTCAGTTATTCAAGAAGACCAATATCAACTTCATGAAATATAAATATTTCGCCTTCTTGCTATCAGGAATGATCATTATCGCCGGATTAGTAAACATCACCTATGGAAAGGGGCTGAAGCTTGGGATAGATTTTTCTGGAGGGGTCCTAATCAGAATCAAGTTAAAAAATCCTGAAGACATTGAACAAATCAGACAATCTCTAAAATCCATCGGCCTCGGCAGCAGCTCGATCCAGGAAATTGGAGAGGGAAATAAAGAATACCTTATAAGAACCAAGCAGCTCCCCCTGAAGCCAGGGCAAGACCAAGAACTAGAAACTCAAGAGGTCATAAGCAATCAACTTCTTGAGGCATTAAGAAGCAGTGAGGACAAAGGCGCTCTTCAACATGGACTCCAGGATTTAAACAGCTTGAGTGAAAGTGAGCTTTCTTCAATTCTTTTCCCAGCCGACCCTGAAAAGGCGTCCGAGATCGCGTACAATATTATTTCTACTCGGGTGAAAAAGGGAATTATCGAAGACTTTGCTCAACTAGAAGAGGAAGGAATCGATCAGCAAGCTATAATTTTCCTTAAAAATAAAACCTTTCTTGGCAGTCTGACTGTACTCAGCAAAGAAACCGTCGGACCTCAAGTGGGCCAAACTTTAAGAAGTAAAGCCATTCAAGCCACCATCTGGGCCCTTATCGGGATGCTTATCTACATAGCTCTGCGTTTCAAGCTGTCTTATGGTGTCTCCGCTATTTTGACTCTTACCCATGACGTTTTGGTCACGTTAAGCATCTACTCCTTTACCCAGAGAGAAATAAACCTTCCTGTCATTGCCGGTGTTCTGACCATTGTCGGATTTTCCTTGAATGACACGATCGTCATTTTTGACCGGATCAGAGACAACTTAAAACACAGGCGGAGAGATTCTTTAGAAAACATTTTCAATGCCAGTCTCAATCAAACCCTGAGTCGTTCGATCATCACTTCCGGCACCGTGTTCTTAACCGTTATCGCCTTATACTTTTTTGGTGGCGAAGTCATCAACGATTTCGCTTTCACAATGCTTGTAGGTGTGATATCAGGAAGCTATTCAACAATTTACCAATCCTGTCCGATTGTCCACTTCTGGAAGAGGATATTTAAATAAAGATGTTTATCATCAATTATTTTTTCTTCTTCAGAAGTTGATAAGAACAAAAAATAATCAGATATGTCACAAATCCCCAGCCCAGGATCAGAAAAATCCATCCGCCTGTTTTCATTTGATCTTTCTCCATCCAATTTTGACTAAGAAAGCAATAGCCAGGATCACTCCGATCATAGTCAAACGTGATATCCATTGATAGATTACGTGTTGTGGATCGATACTCTTCATCAGGATAACTGAAGTTTCGCTTGATATGTCCTGCCAGAGCCATCCACAAAACAGCACTACAAGATAGACAGGGACGACGAATTTAATGATGTAGTAAAAAATTCTAGGAATCCTGATGTCTGCGCTCCGATTCATCTCTTTCCAGCCATTCTCCAGGCCATGATGTAAATATCCCAACATTCTGTTTTTAATAACTGAGCTCAGTACTCTCGCCCTGGAAAATGCATAAACAAAAACAAAACTTTCACAGAGGGCTAAAAACGCCAAAAAGAACGTCCCAATCCAGAAATCATACTGATCCATGTATCCGAACTTCAGCAGGAAAACTATCGGCAGCCCAAACACAAACAGGACTAATCCCACGATTTTCGCAGCATTTCTCCTCGGGATGTCAAATTTCTCTGTCAGCAAAGCCAAAAAAGGGGACGTTAAGGCGACTGATGAGGTGATACCGGCAAAAAAGAGAAAAATAAACCACATAGCGCCAAATATAAAACCGAGTGGAAGCTTCTGAAAAATTATAGGCATGGCCACGAACCCCAAATCAAAAGATCCTTGTTTGGCGATGAGTTGTGTTGTCGCAAGGCCTAAGAAAGCTACGGAGATAGGAATGGAAATGGACCCTCCAAGAACAACCTCGACAAATTCATTAGTGGCAGATGTGGTTAATCCGGTAAGTACACAATCATCATTCTTCCTCAGATAAGAAGCATATATCTGAATTGTTCCTGTACCGATAGAGAGAGTGAAGAAAATCTGTCCTGCAGCAGCCAGCCAGACCGAAAAATCAGAAAGCCTTGAAAAGTCAGGATTCCATAAATATGCCAATCCATTCATCACGCTTCTATCAGGATATTCTGGATCAGGAGTACCCAATGTTAAAACCCTGATAACAAGGATGAATCCGAATACAAACAACAGTGGTATGGCAATCTTTGCCAGCCTTTCAATTCCCTTTGAAATGCCTCTTCCAATGATCCAGACATTCAACATGAGAGTAACCAGCCAAAAAATTATGGCAATTATAATAGTCGAAAAAAATTCCCCATGTTTTACTCCTTGAAAATTTTGCAAAAATGTATTCATTTTATCCATATCTGAAATACCAAAATATCTCTTCATGAGGGAGAATGCAGAATAGGCCAAAGTCCAAGATTCAATGTAGATATAGTACATCGCAAAGAGCAAAGGAACCGAGATGCCAAGTGAGCCCAGGTATTTCGCCCATTTGCTTCTCCACATGACATGAAATTGTCCGGCGGTTGTTGAATGACCGAACTGTCCTCCATACCTCCCCATGGTCCACTCCAGCCACATCAGAGGGATTCCCAACAGTAGAAAGGCGCAGAAATAAGGAATCATGAAAGCTCCTCCTCCATTCAAAGCCGCCTGCCTGGGAAATCGAAGAAAATTACCCAACCCAACTGCGTTTCCAGCCATGGCCAAGATTAAACCTAACCGCGTAGCCCATCTTTCTCTATCTGACATAGAAATTGCCTCCCTTTTGTTTTCCCGATTTGAATTCCTTCTGCCCAAATTTGGGAAAATGAGATGAACTGATCTCCTTAAAATGAATGTGGATTGAAGGAAGGGGAATGAGGCTTACGGATAGGGATCTAAGATGTTATAAGTCTGTGGCTTTCTGTTCGAAGCAAACATCCTGATTCCGTTCTTAAATTCAATCTAGCTCAAATGCATAGGAATGTCAATTTGAGCTTAACGGTCATCGAGCAATCATGGACAGAGCAGAAGGGGAGTTTTATTTTGAAAAAAATCGGTCTGTTTAAGCGCCCATCATAATGGGATATAATCATCAACGGAATGAACAGCTGAGAGTGGTCAAGGTTTGCGATGATGGAATCTCTAAAGATTTTATTCAATGAACAGCTTGTATCTCTTGTCATCTTCGTTGCCAGTTACTTGCTTTTTATCTTTTTACCAAAAAAAAGATCCCTTATCGCAGTTTCAGCAGCTGTCTTGCTCGTATCGACCCAAGTGGTGTCTCTAAAGGAAGCCCTGTTTTCGATCAACTGGAATGTGATGGGGATATTTGTGGGAACACTGTTCGTTGCCGACATTTTTATGAAGAGCCGGGTTCCAGCTTATTTGGCGGAGCTCATCGTTAACAGAGCTAAAAATACCGCCTGGTCCATTCTCCTTATTTGTGTGATGACCGGAGTTATCTCAGCTTTTGTCGAAAATGTGGCCACTGTGCTAATCGTTGCACCCGTCGCCCTTGCCCTAGCAAGTAAGTTACATTTGAATCCCACAAAGATGATGATTGCCATCGCTGTATCAAGCAATCTTCAGGGTGCAGCCACATTGATCGGAGACCCGCCGAGTATGATTTTGGGCGGCTTTGCCCGGATGAACTTTGGAGACTTTTTCTTTTATAAAGGTCGACCGAGCATTTTTTTTGCCGTGGAACTGGGTGCATTGTCCTCCTTTCTCGTCTTGTATCTTCTTTTCAGGCATTACAGGGGAAAAAAAAAGATCTTACCTGTCGAGAAAGTCAAGTCCTGGGTGCCTACTTATCTGTTGATAGCTCTTATTCTCTCTCTAGCATCATCTTCTTTTTTTGATACGGGATTTTCCCATATGGCAGGAATGATCTGTATGGTTTTTGGCATTATTTGTGTTTTCTTGGAAAGAATCATGAATAAAGGTATGTTCCTTAAAAGCCTAAAACACCTTGACTGGGATACAACCTTTTTTCTTATTGGAATTTTTATTCTGGTTGGGGGCATCACAGAAACTGGCTGGATCGATAAGGTTTCGATATTTCTCTCTGACTCTATAGGACAGAACATTTTTTTAGCGTATTCAATACTTTTTCTCATTGCGGTGATCCTTTCTGCCTTTATTGACAATGTCCCGCTCCTGACCGCTATGCTTCCTGTTGCCATATCCATGTCTGAGAAACTACAGATTAATCCTTCCCTCTTTCTATTTGGCTTGCTTATCGGAGCAAGTTTGGGCGGTAACATTACGCCTATCGGCGCTTCAGCCAACATCATAGCCTGCGGATTGCTGAAAAAAGAGGGCTATTCTGTCAGGTTCAGAGACTTCGTCGGAATTGGCCTTCCCTTTACCTTGGCTGCAGTGAGCACTGCTTATCTTTTTATTTGGATTGTTTGGAGATAGAATAAGCCCTCTCTGAATTGGAATTCCTCCTCTTTACAATGACTCTAATAATAATCTTCAATCACCTCAAACTGGCCTCTACAGCCGAGAACTCTCCTTCATGTTAGGCTATCCGACCGGCGCTGTGACTGGTTATATCCCTCATCTTTAATTGTCACGGAAATGGAGATGCTCTCCTCTTTTTTTCTTTGTTTGAAATAAGGGTATGCTTTTTCTATAATAACGGGGAAAACAAGCCTGAGTCCAAACAACAGGAGAGCGAATGGGAAAATACAACATCGGCATCATCGGGGCAGGGCCAGTGGGAAGCATCATGGCCGCCTATCTTTCCCGAAGCGATGAAAATGTCTACATCGTGGATATTAAAAAAGAACTGATTCAAGCCATAAAAGAGAAAGGAATCACGGTCACTGGAGTGAGGGACAATTTCACCACAAAAATCAAGGGTACGGGTTACTTCGCAGCTAATCTTAATCGGTTTGACGTAGATCTTATTTTCGTGGCGGTGAAGTGCAACTATCTTGATACGCTCTTGGATGAACTAAAGCTGATCCATAAGCCGGGCCAAAAAATAGTTCTTCTTCAAAACGGGATCGATAATGAGGACAGAGCAGCCGAGAAATTCAGTAAGATGGATATCCTGAGGTTTGTGATCAATTATGCCGGAATGATCGTCAACCCGGGCACTGTCAGGTTCTCTTTCTTTAATCCGCCCAATTATATCGGAGTCCTGTCCTCCAAAAACAGGTCTATTGCCAACGAAATTGCTGAAATCATAAGCGATGCGGGTCTAGAGACAGTCCACACTCCTGAAATAAAAAAGTTCGAATGGAAAAAGACCATCCTCAATGCGGCTCTGATGCCGGTCTGCGCCACCACGGGATTAACTATGAAACAGGCCATGGAAAGGGAGGAAACACGTTTCCTCTGCGAACAGATCCTCTCTGAATGCATACAAGTGGCTAAAAAACTTGGCTTCAAATACGAGCGCAACTTCTTCGAGAATTGCCTTGCTTATCTGGACAATGCCGGCAATCACAAGCCCTCCACCTCTATCGACCTGGAAGCAGGTAATCCCATCGAATACATCTTCCAACCGATCATCGACTACGGAAAAAAAATCGGCTCTCCCACACCCTGTCTTGAATCCTTGACCAAGGTTGTCCGCACTCTGGAGCATAAGAAAAGAGAGAAAAAACTATAGGGTAAGGAGCAAGGCTTCTGGAAGGGACTGGCCAAAGGACAATGACCAGCATCCTAAAAGACATAGCCGCTGACCTCAAAAATTCACGGTATGCGGTCGCTTTCACGGGTGCGGGTATCTCTGCTGAAAGCGGCATCCCCACCTATAGAGGAGAAGGAGGCCTGTGGACCAAATACGATCCCACTCTGTATGCCAGCATAAATTACTTCCTCCAGGATCCTTCCTATTACTGGAATTTTTTCCGCGAAGTCCGCTACCCCATGCTCAAAAAAGTCAAGCCGAACCCCGCTCATCTGGCTTTAGCCAAGATGGAGCAAGTGGGTAAGTTACGAACCGTGGTGACTCAGAATATCGACGGACTTCATCAAGAAGCAGGCTCTTCTTCTGTCATCGAACTGCATGGAACAACCAGGGTCATTTCTTGTGTGAAATGCTCTCTTCCCTACACAATAGACCAAGCCTTCACTTTTATGCAGGAAGAATGCCCCCCTATTTGTCCGGAATGCCGGGGTGTCCTTAGGCCGGCTGTCGTCTTCTTCGGCGAACCTTTGAATCCTCAGATCCTTCACATGGCCTACGAAGAAGCTGCCAATTGTGATTTCCTTCTAGCTGTAGGGAGTTCTCTTGTTGTCTACCCAGCAGCCGATATCCCCTTGAGAGCCAAACAGGGAGGAGCTACCTTAGTCATCATCAATAAAGATCCAACCCCTCTGGATGATTTGGCCGACTATGTGATCCATGAGGAAGCCGGAAAGGTTCTCCCTCTAGTCGTTATGAGCCCGGAGAACATGTGAGGAAAAGGGAATTTTGGATCGCAGGAATGTTTTTGACTAAGGTGTCTTCTTCTTAAGCGCCCTGAGGATCTTTTCTGGAGTGATGGGAAGATCTTTTATCCAGACTCCGGTGGCATGGGCGATGGCATGGGCTAATGCGGGTAAAACAGGAAGGATGGAGCCTTCCCCGATTTCTTTAGCTCCATACGGCCCCTCTGGTTCATAGGATTCGACGATCCCGCTGAAGATCTCAGGGGCATCTTTGATGGTCATCAACAAGTAATCATGGAGGTTGGGATTAAGAATGTTACCCTTTTCATCGTAGACAACCTCTTCCATGAGTGTCTCTCCTGCTCCCATGACCACAGCTCCCTCGGTTTGACCATGAACTGCCTGGGGATTGATGGGTGTCCCGCAGTCATGAAATCCAGTGAATTTTCTGATCTTCACCTTTCCTGTTTCTAAGTCGACCTCACACTCACAAACAGAGCTGCCGAAGGAGTAGGCCGGGCTGGTTCCCACGGCCGCTCCTTTGAAATCTCCACCTAATCCTTCCGGGGGTTTATACCATCCTTTTCCCACAAGAGGACCATTCTGGTTAAAATATTTTCTTGCCGCCTCAGCCCATTCCATGGTCTTTGTTTGATCTTCCTTATGGTATATCCGGTTGTTCCTGGCCTCCAACTGCTCAGGGGCACAGTTCCACATCCTGGAAACTTCTAAAAAAAGCTTCCCGAGCACTTCTTTACCTGCCATGGCCACAGCATTTCCACCCATCAGAGTGGTCCTTGAGGAATATGCTCCCAGGTCAAGGGGACTGATGTCCGAATCTTCCGAGCGGATGCGTACCCGATGCAGGCTTATCCCCAGAGTTTCGGCGCATATCTGAGAGAGGACAGTGGCTGCGCCCTGACCGATCTCTGCTGCCAGGATGAGAAGCACGGCTGCTGTGCCGTCTTCACTGATTTTGATTATGGCATTGGAATGGGGAAAAGTGGCTTTTTTGAGGAAAGGTTCAGGCTCCTTTTCAGAAGTTCGCTGGACCTGCCCCCTGTAAATAGAATATGCTGCTCCTGAGACAAACCCTCCGCAACCGATGCCTATTCCTCTTCCTGGAGGAAGTTTACCGTATTTCTTTTTCCATTCTGACTTCTCTGCCACTTCTTTAAGAGTGGCCTTGAACTCGCAGCTTCCCACATACAGATCATTACACGTTCGCATGTTCGCTTCCATGGCATTGCGCTGGCGGATGTCGATAGGATCGATCCCAAGGTCATCGGCAATCATGTTGAGCAGGCTCTCAAAGGCAAACCGGGGCTGAGGGGTTCCGTTTCCCCTCATGGCGCCGCAGGCCGGCTTATTGGTCACCACTCTGAATCCCTCATAACGATAGTTCGGAATACGGTAAAGAGTGGGGATCATACCTCCTGCATAGTAAGCGGTAATAATACCAAAAGAGGTGTATGCCCCTCCATCCAGGTAGATCTGGCTCTTGACAGCAGTGATTCTCCCATCCTTCTTGACACCGATCTCAAATCTCATATATTGCTTGTGCCTTCCCCGGCCATGGAGAAACATTTCCTGGCGGGTGTAGACCATCTTGACCGGCCGTCCTGTTCTCCTCGAGGCTATGGCTGTGACCAGGTCGAGGGGAGTGGTTTCAGCCTTTCCTCCGAATCCTCCTCCCACAGGAGGACGGATGATACGAATGTCCCCTAGAGGAATGTCCAGCACCCGAGCCAGCATGTATTGCAGGTAGTGGGGGACCTGAGTCGATGAATACAAAACCAGGTTCGATCCGTCGTTTTCCCAATAGGCGATGGAAGCGTGGGGTTCGATCGGATTCTGGTAAGTATGATTCCCGATGAATTCCTCTTCCCGGATATAATCCGCCTCGGCGAATCCCTTTTCGATATCCCCGAAATTGTGGTCCACATGGGTGTTGATATTATTTCTATACCTCTCATGAAGCTGGGGCGCGCCTTCCCTGATCGCTTCCATGGGATCGAAGACCGCAGGAAGCTCTTCGTATTTCACCTCGATCAATTCCAAGGCTTTCTCTGCCGTTTCCTCATCGGTGGCAATAATCGCGGCTACCTCGTCGCCCACGTAACGGACTCGATCCTTGGCCAGCACATGCTCATCGTAGCGGGCCGGAGAAACACCGTACAGAATATCAGGAACATCCTTGCCGGTCAGAACCAGCTTTACGCCGGGCAGCAACTCTGCTCCGGAAGTATCGATCTTTTTGATCCGGCCATGCGCGACAGGAGAATGCAGAATCTTGCCATAGAGCATGTTTTCAAAAATAAAATCCGCTGTATACTTGGCTCTGCCTATGACCTTTTCAGCGGCATCGACACGGGGAAGGCTCCTGCCGACTGTATCAAATTCATTCCTGTCTTCAGGAGGAACAGGCGGAACTTTAGTCTTTTCATATTTCTTCCAATTTTTTACTGCCTCGATGATCCGCGTATAGCCAGTGCACCGGCAGAGGTTTCCAGCAAGTGCCTCTTTAATCTCTTCTTCTGTAGGATGAGGATTACGGCGAATCAATGCATAAGCGCTCACCACCATTCCCGGTGTACAGAATCCACACTGAATGGCTCCATGGTTGATGAAGGCCCGTTGGATCGGATGCAGTTCTCCATCCTGAGCTATTCCCTCGATAGTGGTGATTTCTGACCCTTCGCAGGCAGCAGCAAGGAGAAGACAACTGTTCTTTGGCTCCCCATCAACGAGTACTGTGCAGGCTCCGCATACTCCTAGGTTACATCCTTTCTTGGTGCCAGTCAGCCTCAATTTATTCCTTAAAACATCAAGAAGAGTTTCCCCTTGCTTAACAGCAACGGAATGCAGTTCACCGTTGACCTTGAATGAGAGGATGCGGTATGCCCCTTTTTCTTTCTTCATAAACCTCAATTTCCCTTCTCAGATTTTCTCTGGGCCCTCTCTGAGGCTTCAGCAAGCGCTCTTCTGGTCAGAACCTCGACCAGTTCCTTCCTGAACCAGAGGGAGCCGCGGATATCAGAGATGGGATGACATTCTTCTTTAGCCATCTGAGCAACCCTGGCAAAGAGGCTCTCTGAAGGCTCCTTTCCGACAAGAAACCGGGAAGTTTTCATAGCCAGAACTGGAGTGGGGGCAACCGCACCAAGGACCACAGCAGCCCCGGTAATTTTTCCGTTAGCAATGGTGAGTCGAGCAGCTACAGATGCAACCGCAAGGGAGTTGGCCTCACGCAGGGCAAGTTTTTGATAGGAAACGCCTGTCTTGGGAGGAAGAAGAGGAAAATGAATAAAAGTCAACACTTCCCCTTCTCCACAAACTGTCTCTCTTGGACCGGAAAAGAAAGAAGAAAGAAGGACCTCCCGTGAAGAATCAAGACAGTGAAGCTCAACTCTGGCCTCGGCGGCCATCAGAGAGGGTGGAAGATCTGCCGAAGGCACAGCACTGGATATATTCCCCCCGATTGTGGCCATGGAACGAATCTGGTAAGAGGCCATAGAGCGAGCGGCATCAACCAGGGCCGGAAGAGATCGATTGATGAGGGGATTGCAGATGAGATCTTGTGCCGTGACCATGGCACCGATTCTTATCCTATTTTTCTCTTCTGTTATGTCCTTAAGTTCTTTTATCTCCTGAAGGGAGATAAGGTTTCTGGCTCGGACTAAGCCCTGCTTCAGGTCAACCAGGAGATCTGTTCCCCCTGCCAAGATACGAGCTTGCTCGAGTTCTGCCAGAAGCCTCAAGGCTTCATTTAATGTTTGCGGCGTGTGAAATCTCGCCTCATAGAGGGACATTCTTGAGTCCTTGCCTGTCTTTCTTTTTAGGAGTCATATATCATCGCAGACAGGAGTTGTCAACACGTGCACCCGCAACGCATCATGATTTGACTTCCCGGTTTCCCTCTGATACTAGTTAGAAGCAGCAAAAACTCTGGTGCTAAAAGGATGGCAGAAAACAGAATAGATTCCTCAAGAAAAATTCCTCGCTTTTTCCCCTATAATTCCTGATTGTGGTTATGAAGAAAACGAATAGTCTAGACGACCTAAGAGTCATCGACTTTCATGTTCACATCGGACGCAAAGAACACTGGCATGAATGGATTCATACCTACCAGAAAGAAGTTCGCTCCGAGTACTATGAAAAATATGAACAGATGATCGATCCTCAAAAATTTGCCCTTTATCTTAAAGAGCATAACATCGAAAAGGCGGTCATCCTTCCTGAGATAAGCCCCATCACAACAGGAATAGTTTCCAATGAGTACGTGCTGGAATTCTGTCAAGGTGAAGATATCTTCGTCCCCTTCTGTACGGTCAATCCCTCTCTGGTCAGTCATCCTGCCAAGGAAATCAAGAAATTCATCGAGATGGGAGCAAAGGGGATAAAACTCTATCCCTCCTACAATCATTTCTACCCCAACGAAAGCTCTCTCTATCCCGTTTATGCCCTGGCTGAAGAATATGGGCTCCCCGTCCTGATTCATACAGGTTCTTCAGTTTTTAAGGGGGCGAAAATCAAATACGCTGATCCTCTTCATCTTGATGATGTGGCTGCGGATTTTCCCGAGCTGAAACTCCTCATGGCCCATAGCGGCAGGGGGCTCTGGTATGATAAGGCGTTTTTTCTCTCCCGTATTCACGAGAATTTATATCTTGAAATCTCAGGACTTCCCCCAAAAAATTTCCTTAACTATTTTCCAGACATGGAGAAAAATATCGACAAATTCGTCTATGGATCTGATTGGCCTGGGATCGAAAGAATCGATAGCAATGTGGAAGCGATAAAGGAACTTCCTCTGGCAGAAGATTCAATAAGGAAGATTCTTTACGACAATGCAGCAAGGATACTCAATTTGAGCTAACATGGAAACATACTTAACCGTCAATTTGGCCATTGCCGCTTATCTCATCGGTTCCATCTCCTTCAGTTATATCCTTGCCAAAAAAGCTGCAGGAATAGACATTCGAAAGGTGGATTCAAAAAGATTTATAGATTTAACATATGCCTTTATTCATTCAGTTTTCTTAAACACATAGTTCAGTTGTCCATCGGGAAGCCTGTTAACCACGGTCTCCATATCCATGCCCAGCTTGATCTCCTCTTCTGGAACATCGCTTGAAATCCTCCCGAAAACCTTATACTCTCCATAATCCAGAACAGCTATGCTGTATGGCAGATCCTGCTCAAACCCGACAGGAGCATACTTGAGTTGGCTGTAGGAGATGAGCCTACCCTTACCTGCGACCTCAAACCATTCTACCTCACTGGAAAAACACTTGTAGCAATCAGCTCTGGGCGGGAAGAAAACCTGGCCACATTCTTTGCAGCGGGTCCCCATGACTTTACCCTGTTCCAGGTAGTTTATAAAATCATTCACTCTAGTAACAGAAGTGAAGCTCACCGTTCCAAATTTTTTAAACCGGTCATCGATCTCTTTCTTCTGACTCATCCTTTACCTCCCCAGAATTGTGACGTTTCCATAAAGGCCCACTCCGCCGATGTTGTGGACAAGTCCAATCTCTGGCTCTTTAACCTGCATCTCCCCGGCTTCGCCTCTGAGCTCGAGAACGATGGTCCTGATCTGCGACCCGCCGGTAGCCCCTATGGGATGCCCCTTGGAAAGCAAACCTCCATCCACATTGACCGGAATGCGCCCCTCTTTGTAAGTCTCTTTACTCTTTATCAGTTCCTTTCCCTCTCCCGGCTTGGCAAAGCCTAAGTCTTCATAGGCCAGTATTTCTGATATGGTGAAGCAGTCGTGAACCTCTGCCACATCGATATCCTGAGGCACGACTCCAGCCATCCTGTAGGCCTGTTCAGCAGCCTGTCGGGCTACGGTCAAACCTGTGAACAGATCCCTGCCTGCCATGTTGACACTGGCTGAGGCAGCTCCTAATCCTAGAATCCAAACCGGCCTCTGGGAAAACGTCTCAGCCCTCTCTTCGCTGGCAACAATCAGACAGGAACTTCCATCGGCGTTGGCACAACAGTCCCCTACTCGAAGGGGGCTGGAAACCGGGCCAGACATGAAATGCTCGGGATCAGAAAACATCTCCACAGTCACCGGCTTTCGGAATAAGGCTTTTGGATTGACCTGTCCATAAGTGGCTGACTTCACCCTGACCAAAGCCAGGTCTTCCAGCATGGTTCCATATTTTTCCATATGAGCCTTGGCAAACATGGCATAATAGGCAGGCATCATGGTTCCGAATGGACTCTCCCACTGGATATCCGCACCTCGGCCCATTCTTTCTTGGGATTCTGCAGAGGAAATCTCCGACATCTTCTGGAATCCCAGAACAGCCACCACATCGTGAAGGCCGGACTTAATCAAAGAATAGGCCATTCTCAATCCCATACTTGTCGAGGAGCATAAGCTTTCTAAATAGCAGGTGGGTTGAGGAATGAGCCCAAGGTACTCGGCAAAGACGCCCGATGGAGAGCGCTGCTTGTCGTACTCAGGAGCAGAGCAGATGATAGAGGCATCGATATCCTGTGCAGAAATCTGGGCATCCTCCATGGCTTCTTTGAAGCCTTCAAAAGCCAGCTCTCTGATCGAACCGGGGTAACCCCGTACAAAAGCACTCTGTCCGACTCCGATAATTCCGACTTTTCCCATGAAACACCTCCATTCAATCAAGGATGAGGGCTGTCCGGGGAACAATCCCTATAGTTTCAAATGTACTGGCCGCCGTCAACCTTGATGACCTCCCCTGTGATATGAAGGGCCTTATCACTGCACAGAAAAGTCACCAGATAAGCCACATCCTCTGGTTTTCCAAGAGATTTGAAGACAGTTTCGGAGATTGACTGCTCCTTGTATTCCTCAGGCATGTTTTTTATCATCTCCGTCTCGATTAAACCCGGTGCCACTGCATTGACGTTCACTTTGAATTTTCCCATCTCCCTGGCTACGGTCTTGCTCAGCCCGATGATGCCGGCCTTAGCCGCCGCATAATTCGCCTGTCCAAATTTCCCTCTTAAGGCATTTATGGATGTGACATTAACGATTTTTCCGGATTCCTGCTCTTTAAAAACCGGTGTCACGGCTCTGATAAAATTGAAAGCACCCTTCAGGTCCACATTGATCACAGTATCCCACTGTTCCTCGGTCATCTTCCAGACTACTCCATCCCAGTTCATTCCAGCGTTGTTGACCAGAATATCCAGGCGGCCAAATTCATCCATAACACTATTCACGAGTTTCTGAACCGCTTCAAAATCAGAGATATCGATCTTATATGCTTGTGCTCGACGGCCCATTGTTTTGATCTTATCGACAATGGCCTTGGCTTCCTCCTCATGCCTGCGAAAGGTTAAAGCCACATCTGCTCCATTGTGGGCCAGGTCTAAAGATATGGCGGTGCCAATTCCCAGGCTTCCTCCGGTGACAAGGGCAACTTTTCCTTCCAAACCCATTTCAGTCCTCCTCTTTAATTTACTGTTTTTTCCCTTACAGCGAAAATCATTATGAACAGCCCGTTCGGGGAACAGACCTTGCAAAAACCTCTTTTCTATCAAAAAAAATGAAACTTACTCTCAAAGAGGATATCTCCGGTTAAATTCGGGAACTCTCCTCTCCATAAGTGCGGTCAAGCCTTCCAAGGCATCAGGATGCTGGAAAGTTAACACCAGATGATTCTCCAGCTCCCACCGAGCTCTCTCATCCAGGGATTTGCCTTTGAGAAAATCATCAAACCCCTTACTGATGAGACAGTTGGCGATGTAAACAGCATGCGGGGAGTTGTTGGCTATTCGCCTGGTGATTCTCTGGACATAAGCCTTGCTCTCCTCCGATAGGAAATCTTCTGCTTGGCCTCGTCCGTAAGCATAGAGAGCAGGGATGAGATCGCTTTTAAGGAAGAGCGCCTTCATCCAGCGCAGTTCTTCCCTCTCCTCGAAGGTGAGCTCAGAAGACAGCTCTTGGATAGCCAAAGAGGCGAGCTGTTCTTCAGTTAAAGGCTTTCCGCCATTATCGATGATGGCTTGGGCCAGTTTATCTGCCACCTCGTCCCTTCGTCTTGCCTGAACCACAAAATCCACCAATCCCAGATATTTGAGGAGTCTGGGTGAGGAGGTGGTGGTTCCCCCTGACAGAATATAATAGCGGCTTAAGGCCACTGCCATCTCCGCATCCTTTGTAACCTCATAAATAAGCTGGGGAAGAGTCAAAGTCCCTCTCAGTCCGGGGTAGATTCCCAGCCGGGTTTCAGGGAAGGAATAGGAAGTACGTTCTGTAGTAATCACTATGGTATCCGGATCCAAAGCAAAGGCAAGGGCTACCTCCACTCCACCACCGAAGGCGGCTCCATCCACGATGGCGATCTTTGGTTTACCGCCACCGGTCATACGGTGGAAAATCACATCCTGCCACATGGCTGTATCATCCCTGATCCCCTGAAAATTGCCCTCCTTTATTTTCCTTATGAAATCGGGAACGTTGGCTCCAGCGATGAAAGTCTTTATAGGGGCAGAATCGAAGATGATGACACTAACCTTCTCATCTTCATTTGCTTTGCTGAAGGCAGATTTGAGACTCTCGATGACTTGATTATCCAAGGCGTTGGCTGCTCTGGGATTGGAGATCATGATGCGGGCCACCTTGCCCCTTTTTTCCAGGGATAAAACCACAGGCTCCAGCTTGAGAGGCCAGGGTTCATTCTTTTGAGCCTGAGAGATGAGAAGCTGTGGAATAGGGAAATTGATTTCTTTTCTATGAGAAAGCTCCATTCTTTCGGTCACGATGCGCAGAGCCTCCTGGATTCCCATCTTGTTCATCAGCACAAAAGGCCCTTCTCTCCACAGAAAAGCATTCTGGCATAATTTATCCACCTCATCCATCTCGATGACTCCTGCCTCCACAACCTCTGTGGCCGTCATGAAGGTAACAGCCAAGAATCTGCGCTTGAGGATATCCTCCACCATGGCATCTACGGCTGCCTTCTTCACATCTTCATCAGAGATCCATCTCACCGTGGATTTATCCTCAGCCTTTTGGTATATCTCCAATAATTTTTTATAACTCTCTGGGGGAGTAAAAAAGTTTTGATAGACCTTAAACAGAGGATCCTCTGGATTTGAAGAGTCGGAAAAGGAGCGCATGGTATAGATTCCCAGAGGAATTCCTGTTGTATCCATCAATCCCAGAAAACCCACCGGCATGTTGAAGGCCTTTTTGCCTGCGGCTTCTATAGCGGGAATGTCGAAACCTTCATCGATCATTCTGGCCGCTTCAAGGAGAAGGGAGACGAAGATGACGTCTGCAGCGCCGCCCTTGCGGCTGGAGAGTATGGGGGTGGCCATTTTCCCAGCCAGTTTCATATATTTCGCTGCCGCCTCGATGCTCTCCTTTGAGGCCTTTTCCGAGCCAGCGTATTCCCCGGCGCGGTTCTTATGGGGAAGATAAAAATAATGCATCCAGACAACCTTATCCGGTCTGCCAGTCTCTCGGGCCAGGATGTTTATATCTAAAGATGATGTGTTGGTGGCTAAAACCACATGCGGCGCGCAGAGTTTATCCAGAATCCTGAAGATTTTCTTTTTGATCTCGATATTCTCGGTTGCAGTTTCGATGGCAAGCTTGAGGGTTTTCCCTTTACAGGCTTCCTCGTAGCTGGTTGTAGCCAGCATCCGGCTTCTGATCTCTTCTGCTTGAGAATCTGAGAAAATCCCCGTTTTTCGTGCCGCTGCCAGTTCACTCTCTACAGTCTGAAAAGCCTGCCAGATAATCTCTTCACTCACATCGATAAACCCGACATTGAATCCACTCTGGGCATAGGCTTGAACGATGCTGGCTCCCATGGCTCCTGCCCCTACAACCAGAATTTCCACATCATCCCAGGTTATCTCTTTGCTCATCTTTTTATCCTGTTTTTCCTTCCTTCCCATCAGTCAATTCTCCCCAATCTTCTGTCTTTGATGATGTTATCTCTTTAGAAAAAGGGAAAAGGGACAGGCAACTTTTCTATAAGATAAAGAATCCCGATGCGGCACGGCCCTTTCTTAAGAAAGCCGTCTGTCCCCATTTTA
>Ga0315551_10001381_pt1 | contig 18343 bp, 18 predicted proteins | sample SalMarSW160290MG_FD_203678 | JGI IMG/M metagenome (GOLD analysis project Ga0315551, IMG submission 203678) | Salt marsh sediment microbial communities from the Plum Island Ecosystem LTER, Massachusetts, United States - Salt Marsh Sediment SW1602-90 ...
TTCTATTAGCGCTTCAGTTTTTATCAATTCTCCCCTGCCGGTGTTGATAATCATAACTCCGTCCTTCATGCCGGCTATACTCTTTTCGTTTATCATATATCGTGTTTCGGGGGTCAGGGGACAGTGAAGCGTAATGATGTCAGATTTCTCATACAATTCCGATAATTCAACATATTTAAACCCGACTTTTTTGGCATATTTTTCATCGGGACTATAGTCATTCGCGAGAATATCCATTCCGAACCCCTTCAATATACCTATAACTACTTTTCCGATGCTGCCTGTTCCGATTACCCCTGCGACCTTGCCGTACATATCGAATCCCAGAAGACCGTTAATGGAAAAGTTGCTGTCTCTGGAGCGGAAATAAGCCCGGTGTGTTTTTCTGTTCAATCCAAGCATCAAAGCTACGGCGTGTTCCGCAACACCATGAGGCGAATAGGCGGGGACTCTTACCACGTGGATATTACCGAAAGCAGCGCGAAGGTCAACGTTGTTGTAGCCCGCACTCCTTAAGGCAATCAACTTTATATTGTTTTCTTTGAGTATATCTATGGTCGGAGCATCGATCGTATCGTGTACAAAAGCACACACAACATCAAAACCTTTTGAGAGGTTAGCGGTATCACTGTTCAGGTGGCTGTTGTAGTACTTGAATTGAAATCCAAAATCTTTATTTACACGGTCGAAAAATTCCCTGTCGTATTGTTTTGTATCGAAAAATACAATAGAAACTTTCTTACTCATCAATACCTCCTAAATCGTATTACAAAACTTACGAATCAAAAGTGAGATACAAGTATTAATTTTTAATATTGTTATGTTTAAAGATTTATGCAAGTCTTTAAAAGATATTTATCAGATGTTTTTTATGATGTGAAAGCTTATAATTTCAAAAGAGCACTATGGAGTTTATTTCTATTCTGCTATTCTCCCTTTTTGGCTTTTCGCTCTCTTTCAACGGTATCATGGTTCCGTTGGAAAGAAACCTCTCGATAAATTCTTCCGGTTTTTTACTTATAATATCTTCTTTTATGAAGAATGTATCGCTTACAAAAACAATAGGAGTTACGAGCTTCATTTGCTCCGGAACTCCGAAAGAGTCACACATAGATTCAAGTAATCTTTTGCTATCTGTGTCCTCGACATTAAATCTTTTTACCGAAAGCCCGGGATACTTATTTTCTAAATAATTTAATTCATGGGCCGTTCTGTCGCATTTGATATATTCTTTATTGTAGAAATATACAAGTTGAATTCCCTTTTTGTTAATCTTAGAGGTACCTTTTTCGGTTTTCAACTCCGGTAAATTACAGTCAAAATCTAGGCAATCGATTATCTTGCTTTCCAGGCGTTTCTCGATTTCATCCTTGCCTCCGAGAATCGAATCTTCTATCACAACAATCGGAATCCGGTTGCCGATATCATTACAATGTTCCTCGAGTTTAACCAATAGTTCGTAGTTCCGAGGAGAGGAGATTTCAAATGAGCGAATCTTAAGCTTGTATTTTCTCTTTAAAGGGGCGAATATCTTTGTTTTTACGAAGTTACAATCCGCGCAATTTTTTATGTAGAAAAAATAAAAATTGACCGTAGGAGGCAAAACGTCTGCCTTCACCGTAAGAGTAACAATCTGATTAGATGGGTCGTTCGAATGTATCTTAACCGAGCGTGTAATTTTCCCTACATACATGCTTGAACCGAAAGTTACTTTAATGTTGCCTCTTTTACCTGGAGGTATAATCTCGGAAGAAACAATGGCTGCTGTGCAGCCGCAGGTAGTTTGAATCTGCGTAATCCGAAGTGTGTCATCGCCGGTGTTGGTGAATTTAATAACACGTGTTTTATGAACGTTTTGTTTCATCTTTCCGAAGTCGATTTCGTTCTTGCCGAATTTAATATGAGGACCAGTCTGAAGGTTATTGCAGCTCAAGAAAAGTACACCCAATGCAAAAGAAGATACAATATTTGATTTTTTTATATTTTTCATTTCAATTAACCGTTTGTTTTAATCGTCAACTAATTATAAATATATCACACACTTCAAAAACGTCAACCCATCGCAAAATTGCAAACAACTCCTGATAAATAAAATCATTCTATAATTAGACGAAAAGAACAAACAGCTTTAGACAGAAGGAGAGATAAAATATTGATTTTATCTTGAAATTCTCAGGAATCTGGCATTTATCGAAACAATTACAGTGCTCATAGACATAAGTATTGCGCCTACAGCAGGGGAAATCACAACGCCTTTACCGGATAGGACACCCGCAGCAAGAGGTATGGCAATTACATTGTACCCGGTTGCCCAGAATAAATTCTGCAGCATTTTTCTATAAGTTGCCTTGCCGAAAAGTATAAGAGATACGACATCTTTAGGATTGCTGTTAACAAGGATTATATCCGCGGTCTCCGCAGCAACGTCCGTACCCGAACCGATAGCGATTCCTACATCTGCCTGAGCAAGAGCCGGAGCATCGTTTATTCCGTCTCCGGTCATGGCAACGACTTCTCCTTTATTCTGAAGCTCCTTGATTTTTTCCTGTTTCTCATGCGGCAAGACCTCGGCAAAGAAGCCGTCCAGTTCAAGTTCATCTGCTACATCTTTTGCCACATCCTTATTGTCCCCGGTAAGCATCCAGCACTTTATTCCTTCTTTTTGCAGCCTCTTTATAGCTTCGTAAGAATCCTCTCTGATCTTGTCCGATAGTTCTATTAATGCGCTCACCTTACTGTTTATTAAAACAAACACCAGCGTACGGCTCACCTTTTTGTTAGCTCCTTCGGGAATTTTTAAATTGTTTTTATCAAGATAACTTTTGCTGACCAGTTGGACTTCCTTACCGTCGACTTTACCCTTGACTCCTTCTCCTTTTGTAACCTCGAAGTTTTCACTTCTCAAAGGGCTTAACCCTAATTCTCTTGTTTTAGCTAAAATTCCTTTTGCTATAGAATGTTCCGAATTTACTTCAAGAGCAGAGGCTATTTGAATTATATTTTTTTCGTCATATTCGGAATCGAAGACTTTAACAGAACTTACACCGAATTTACCTTCAGTTAAAGTGCCGGTTTTATCGAATACCAGTGTGGTTATCTTTCTCGAGTTTTCAAATGCCGTTCTGTTTCTTATGAGAAGTCCGTTTTTTGCCGACAGTGATGTTGAAACTGCACTTACAAGAGGTATAGCAAGCCCCAGAGCGTGAGGACACGTTATTACCATGACGGTCGCCATTCGCTCGATCGCAAACGCAATATCGGGTGCTTCAAACAACCAGAAAATTAAAGTTATTGTACCTGCTGTTATAGCGATAATGGTAAGCCATACCGCAGCTCTGTCTGCAAGACGCTGAGTTTTTGATTTAGAACTCTGGGCCTGTTTAACCAGATTAACTACTTTATTTAAATAGGAATCTTCTCCGGTTCCGACAACCCTTGCCTTTATTACCGAGCCTCCGTTAACCGAACCACCTATTATTTTATCATCTTTTTCTTTTTTAACGGGCTTTGATTCTCCTGTAAGCATGGATTCATCGATATAGCTAATTCCTTCAATAATGACTGCATCCGCAGGCACTTTTTCTCCCGCTTTAATTAAAATAGTATTTTCTTTCTCAAGCTCTGATATTTTTACGTCTTTTATATCGTCTCCCACTATTAGATGCGCTGTATCAGGTAATAACTTTGCTAGTTTTTCCAGCGCTCTTGAAGCGCCCAGAACAGATTTCATCTCTATCCAGTGTCCAAGCAGCATAATATCGATAAGTGTTGCAAGTTCCCAGAAAAAATATTTGCCCTTAAGCCCGAATACGACCGCACCGCTGTAGACATAAGCTACAAAAATAGCAAGTGCTATTAGAGTCATCATACCCGGCTGTTTTTCTTTTAATTCATCAAAAAGCCCTTTCAGAAATGGCCAACCGCCATAAAAGAAAACGAGGCTTGACAACACAAACAATAAATATTTGTCGCCATTAAAAGTAAGAGAATAATTTAAAAAATACTGTATTAAAGGCGAAAGAAAAAGTATTGGTATCGTTATTACGAGAGAAATAAAAAATCTTTTTCTAAAATCTTTTACCATGTGTTTATGATGTTCGGTGTGGTCGTGATGGGCATGATGTTCATGGTGTTCGTGTTTCATCTCTTTAGGTTCGCAATGCTCACAAGATTTCTCTTCTACAACTTCCAGAAGAGGAACATTACACATCGTACACTTACCCGGCTGGCTAAATTCCATTCCGCATTTCGGACATTTATATTTCGACATAATTTACCTTACCTGAACTCTTCGTCCAATCTTTTCATATCTTCCGCGCCTAACTTCCAACCCAGGGCACCCAGGTTTTCTTTAAGATGTTCGGTATTTGTTGATTTTGGTATTGTAATAATATTCTTTTTAGAAATAAGCCAATTTATCGCAATCTGCCCAATAGTTTTATTGTACTTCGGGGCAAGCTCTTCTAATAATTTGTTTTTCTTTCGGAATAATTCTCCTTTAACGAGAGGTTTCCAGGCTGTGATTATGATGTCGTTTTCCTGACAGTAAGGGATTATTTCCGACTCAATATTTACGTTATACATGCCGCTGTGCCTCGTTAGGAGGTTGTATTCTATCTGGTTGTTTACGATTTTATTTTCAGTATATTCCCCGGCTTCTTTTAATTGTTCTACCGAGAAGTTACTTACTCCGATAAATCTTATTTTCTTCTGTCGAACCAATAAATCCATCGCCTGCATTGTTTCTTTTATCGGGATTTTGGGATTGGGGATATGTATCAGATAGAGATCTATATAGTCGGTCTCAAGTCTTTTAAGGCTGCCTTCTGCAGATTTAATAACATCGTCGTAATGCAGGTGTTCAGGCAAAACTTTTGTGGTAATAAAAAGCGATTCTCTGTCGAAGTCGCTTATTGCAAAACCTATCAATTCTTCCGAGTGACCCGCGCCGTACATCTCCGCTGTATCTATATGAGTATACCCAAGTTCTATTGCTTTTTTTATAGCGGCAATACCTTCGCTGTCTCTACTTGTATCTCTACTCATACCTCCCCCGATTTCCCATGTTCCAAGTCCAAGTACCGGGATATTGGTATTACCCAATAATTTTTTATACTCTATGAAAACCTCCTCATATAAATCTTAATGACATTTCCTCCTTTTCTTCCCTCCGCTGAACATACCACCGATCGATATGTTAAGCCCTATTATAAATCCTAAATTGTAAGGCCAGCCGGTGTTATTTATTTCATATAAGCCGACATCATCCGTGAAAAGACTCACGATAAAAGTTACTATGATTATTGCCCCATGCCATATGCCTATCCAGAATCCGGCTTTACTTCCAGGATTTATTTCCTGATTCCAATTTTCGTTTCCCGGAGCACAACTCATAAAAACAAGAGCTAAAATTACGATAAACAACAACAGATAATTTTTACTCCTAAACATGCTTCCTCCTTAACAAATTATTTTTATTTAAACTGTAAATTTCTCAGTAGTTCGATTAGGAGTTCTATTAACCCGTCAAGGGATACTGCACCTATAAGGCCGGCAAGTATTAAAAGACCAGAAAGAACTCCGGCAAAAACAAGGATAATAATCACACCCTGGATAATAAAGTATATTTTAAGGGGATACAGCATTTCTTTACCAAGGGATTCCGGTTTGCCGGCAGAAATTTCCCTCGAACCATTTGCTGCGCGGCTTAAGAGCAGACCTTCCCATATGGTAACGGCTCCAAAAACTGCACCAAAGATTGTTACTACAAGAAATGCACCCTGAACTATTTTAGCTATTCCCAGAAATTTTAACCATCCGCCTAAATAACGGGTATGCCCGATAAGTTCTTCTTTATCAAAATTTTTTCGAGCCATTCCGCCTCCTTATTGTTAATTACAGAGTAAATAAAAAAATTCAAATAGTCAAGAGCTTTGAGCAAAAAAGTAGACCCGGTCCATACCACTTAAACTTATCATAGAGATAGCGACGTGAAAAGGTCACTAAAATTTAAAAATCAAATATCAAAAGGGAAAATTACAAATTAAAATTCAAAAAAAATTAGCCACAGAGACACAGAGAACACAGAGCCTCGCCACACCCAACTTTTTCCTTTCTGTTTTAAACATCCAACCGCCTAACGACCCATCGAACTAATTAAAAAAGAAACAACAAATCACACGAATAACACGAATATTAATAAAATTGATTATTCTTAAATTTATTTGTGAAATTTGTGAAATTTGTTGTTAAAAAATGAGTTGTTGGGGGTATAGATATGATTTTGCATTTTAATTTATACCAAATCGATACTCACTGAACTTTTTTTGGAGTTCTAATAATTTCTTACTAATTCCTACTCACCAATATTTATCAGGCTTTCTTTTTGCTCTTGGCAAATAATTTCTCTGTTTTGTTATTCAACAAAACCCATATCGAGTAAATGCCGATTGCGGTACCCATAGGAAAATTCAATAAATCAAGAAATGATAAAATGAGAACAAGAATTCTTGCCCAGCCCTGATATTTTAAAAGTCCTACCCCCCCTATAATTCCGGGCAGAGAAACAATTATCAAAAACCATGGTACCACTACTGCTATGATCTGAAGAATGCGCACTGCTTCTTCCTCTACATCAGGAATTTTTGCTACTATATTAAGTACAGTGAAAACAATAATCGCTGCCAAAATTCCCAGTATACTGAAAGCTATATTGATTATTCCGACCGCTTTTACGTGACTCTCCATCTTTCCTCCTTTTTTATTATATTATAATTCTGCTTTTTCTATAAAAAAGCAAGAGGCAAAAATAAGAATTACTCCGAACAGGAAAGTCGCGGTCAAAGTTTCGATATTCAGACTGAATTTCTCTACATCCCCCGAGAAAGTAAAACTCAAAGAGACTTCCGGGAGGAAAGAGAAAAGCTTTTTCCCCAAATTCAAATAACGGGAATATATAAATAAAAGACCTACAAGACTTCCGGCAGTAATCCATCCCTTTGCCTTCGAAAAAATCCTGCCAAGAAGATAGGAAAATATAGCAAAGGGCACAATGAGAAAAATCCTGAACCCGACCAGGAACCACAACTTTAAGAAATCCAGAATTTCTATTCTGAACTGATCGGTAAATATCATCAATATAAGATACGGAACAAGAAACACAAAAAGTACATACAGGAATATTTCCACCGCCAGAGCTCCCAATTTGCTTAAAACTATTTTATATCCCCTTAAAGGCAAAGAAAGCAAAAGAAAACTTGTATTAGAATCCCACTCGTTTTTCCATATAAGGAATGCTCTTACTAAAGCCATGAGAGGAAACGCAGGAAGAGTCATAAATATTGCTGATATAGCCATGAATCCTTCCGTAATTTTCGATAAAGGTAAAAAGAGAAAATTGATTCCAAGAACGAATCCGCAAAAACCGATAATCCAGTTTTTTTCTCCAAGGAGTTCTTTTTTGAATAAACTACCCATAAAGTTCCTCCTTGAAAATTTGGTCCATAGATTTTCCGTATTTTTCTCTTAGGGCGTCTGACTGGCCGTCGATGATTATATTGCCTTCTTTCATAAATATTGTTCTCTCGAAAAGCATTTCCGCCTCGGAAACTATGTGGGTGGAAAAAATAAATGTCTGGTCTTCTCTATATGCTTTAAGAATTCCGGTCATAATATTCTTTCTCGAAGCAGGATCTATTCCCGAGAGAGGTTCGTCAAGTAGAAATGTTTTGGCGTCACGCGAAAGAGTCAAGACTAATTTCAGTCTTATCCTCAATCCTTTCGATAAATGCTCAACATAGCGGTGAAGAGGGATCTGAAAGAAATCAATAAGCTCTTTTTCTTTTTCTTTATTCCAGTCGGAGAAAAAGTGCGAATACCATTTGATTAAATCCCCTGCTTTCATCCAGTGATAGGTCGAATCATTCTCAGGATAAAAAGCGGCTTTCGATTTTAGCTCTATTCCGGGAGCCCTACCGTCGATTTTAATTTCCCCTTCTGTTGGGCGGCAGAATCCAAAAATGAGTTTGAGAAGAGTTGTTTTTCCGCTGCCATTGGGTCCGACAAGACCTACAAAAGAGCCATCTTCAATATTTAAGCTAATATCATTTACAGCGCAAACATCATCGTATCTCTTTACGAGGTTTTTAATTTCTATCATCTATCTGCCTCACTAATTTTTTTATTTCTTTCTTCGATAAACCCATCGAGACAAGACTGCCAACGAATTCATCCACCACATCGTTGATCATCTTTTCTTTAAGTTTGCTCGAAGATTTCTGCTTTACCCATGTACCTCTGCCAACCCAACTCTCGACAATACCTTCTCGCTCCAATTCCCTGTAAGCCCTTGCGACAGTATTTGGATTTACGCTTAACTCTTCCGCAAGAGCACGTACCGTGGGCACGTCATGCTCGATTTCTCCTCGCGAAATCCTTTCTTTGATTTCACGAACTATCTGTCTCCATATTGGCTTGCTCTTATCTATCTTCATATTATTGTATCAATAATATAATACAATTTGAAATTTTGTCAAGGTGTCATTACGGTTTTTGTAGAATTTGCGCCAGAGAAATTATTTAATCTTTTCCGCAACAAAAGAAAGAAGCAGAATTGAGGCGAGACCCGCGAGGGAGGCTCCATAGATAAAGGCTACTTCGGACCCCAGTTTTTGCCAGATAAAGCCGAAAATTACACTCGAAGGGAATGCCGCAAGTCCGACTGCAAGATGGTAGAACCCAAACGCGGTACCCTGGAATTTTTTATCAACAAGGTCGCTCACAAAAGCCTTCTCGACCCCTTCGGTAAGACCGAAATATATGCCGTAAAGCGCGAATAAAATCCAGATATGGAATATCCGGGATGAGAATCCAAAGCCAAGATAAATAAGCGCATATACAATCCAGCCGGTTATTATCACCTTCCGTCTTCCAGCCTTATCGGACCAGATTCCTCCCGGAACCGAAGTCATCATCTTCACAAAATGCAGCACAACCCAGAGGAGCGGGATAAAGACAATCGCTACGCCGGCATCCTTTGCTTTCAAAATAAGAAACGCATCGGATGAATTCCCGAAGGTAAAAAGGATGAGAATCAGAAGATAAACTCTGAAATTCTTCGAAAGTACGGAAAAATCGAAATTTACATTCTCTGACTCAGCTTTTGCTTTCTTTTCCTTTACAAAGATAATCGTTATAAGGATTGTCACTACTCCGGGCAGCAAAGCCCAGAGGAACAAATGCTTCAGGCTCAAACCAAGTTTTAGAAGCAATACAGCGCTCAAGGGCCCGATTATGGCACCCGCATGGTCCATTGCCCTATGAAAGCCGAAAGCTTTTCCCTTGATTTCATCTGGTGTGGATAAAGAGATAAGCGCATCCCTGGGGGAAGTTCTTACTCCCTTCCCCAATCGATCTACGAATCTGACAACCGCGACCTGCCACCAGGTTCTGCTTAACGCGATTACAGGTCTCCCGAGAGCCGCAAGAGAATAACCAATCAAAACCAGAATCCTTCTCTTTTTTATCTTATCCGAAATCCATCCGGAAAACAATTTAAGCAGACTCGCTGTAGATTCGGCAATTCCTTCAATAACACCCAGAGCTCCGGCACCCACCCCCAGAATGGAGGTAAGGAAAATCGGCAGAAGAGGATAAATCATCTCGCTGGCCGCATCGTTTATAAGACTCACGAATCCCAGCGCTTTAACATTTTTAGGAATATCTTTAAACAGTTTCATAACTTAAGTATCCTAAAAAATACTTATGTTTTTCATTTAAAAAGTCAAGGAAGAAAATTCGCCACTTTTTTTGCCACAAAGGCACTAAAGCACAAAGATATTAGGACGCAGATCCAAAATAAGGATAAGCAGGATTTCTTCTTAGTTTTTTTACCCCTCAATCCTAAACCTAAAAATATTTAGACAGGATTAACAAGATTTACAGGGTTTTACTATTTTTTCATTTTAACTTCCCAACCTCCCAACTTCCTAACGCCATAAATAAAAAAGTAAAAACGGATAACACAAATTTCACAAACAACTTTTTAATTAGCCACAGATTTTCACGGATAAAAAAGATTACCCAACCATCCATCCCTAAAAACTTTTTTGTTTTTAGACAACACAATAAATCTTTTTTTAATATTCGTGTCATTTGTGTGATTTGTTGTTTCTCTTTTAATTAGTTCGATGGGTCGTTAGGCGGTTGGATGTTTAAAACAGAAAAGAAAAAATTGGGTGTGGTGAGGCTCTGTGTTCTCTGTGTCTCTGTGGCTAATTTTTTTTTGAACTTTGGTTTGTAATTTTGCATTTTAATATTTGATTTTTGAATTAGCGACCTTGCCGCGTTGTGCCTTTGTGGCAAAAAAATGAATAAAAATTCATAAAAAATGAAAATTTAACTTGACAAGCAAAGAAAACGCGGTATTATAATGTATTATAGATTACCTGGGAGGGTAGAAAAAAATGAAAGAAAAAGTCAAAAAAGTAGTTCTTGCCTACTCGGGAGGTCTGGATACAACTGTAATTCTTCACTGGCTCAAGAAGAACTACGATTGTAAAGTCATCACGTTTACCGCCGACCTTGGTCAGGAGGATGAGTTAGAAGGCATTGAAGAAAAAGCCCTTTCCTCTGGTGCCGATAAGGCGTATGTCATGGATTTGAAAAAAGAATTCGTTACGGAGTATGTTTTCCCCGTACTTAAAGCCGGGGCGATATATGAAGGAAGTTACCTTTTGGGAACCTCTTTTGCGCGTCCGATAGCCGCAAAAAAACAGGTTGAGATAGCGGAAAAAGAAGGTGCTGATGCGGTTTCCCACGGTTGCACCGGAAAAGGCAACGATCAGGTCCGTTTCGAATTGACATATAAGGCTTTGAATCCGAAACTGAAGATAATTTCTCCATGGCGAGAATGGGATTTAAAGTCGAGAGAAGATGAAATAGATTATGCCAAAAAGTATGGACTGGAAGTGAAGAGTACAAAGGAAAAAATTTACAGCAACGATACCAACTTGTGGCATAGAAGTACGGAGGGAGGTATCCTCGAAGACCCCTGGAAAGAGTTTCCTAAGGATGCTTACTCTTACACCAAGCCAGTGGAAGAGGCGGCGGATGTTCCTGAAACCGTGGAAATAGAATTTAAAAACGGAATCCCTGTAGCCGTAGATGGTAAAAAAGTGCCACCTGTGGATTTGATTCTTCATCTGAACAAGATGGGCAAGAAACATGGCATTGGTATGATTGATATGGTTGAGAATCGCCTTGTCGGAATCAAGTCCCGAGGTGTTTACGAAACACCCGGAGGGACCATCCTCTACGAAGCGCACAAGCAATTAGAGAGTATCGTGCTTGAAGCAAATACGCTACACCATAAAATGGATGTTGCGAATCTTTACGCCCGATTGGTCTATTACGGTTTATGGTTTTCGGAACTGAAAGAAGCCCTGGATGTTTTTGTCGATAAAACTCAGGAAAAAGTGAGTGGAGTGGTCCGCTTGAAACTCTATAAGGGAAACGTAATTACACTGGGACGAAAATCGCCGTTTTCGATTTACCGTAAGGATTTTGCTACCTTCGGCGAAGACGAGATTTATAACCAGAAGGACGCCGAGGGATTCATTAATCTTTTTGGATTGCAGCTGACGATACGCGGACTGCAAAAACTCGATAAAGAAGGGAAATTATAGGTAGAAAAGTGGGAAAAGAAAAAATCTGGAAAGGGCGTTTTTCTAAAGAGACAGCCCCGGAGATGGAAAAATTCAGTCATTCAATCGAAACCGATAAAATCCTCTACGCCGAGGACATTGCGGTAAACCGCGCCTGGGCTAAAAGTTTAAATAAGATAGGCATTCTATCCGGAAAAGAACTGAAAGAAATCCTGGTAGCTCTGGAAAAAATAGAAGAGGAATTTAATCAAGGAAGTTTCTCTATACTTCCCGGCGATGAAGACATTCACAGCGCGATTGAACGGAGACTAACCGAAATTGCAGGCGAGCCTGGAAAAAAAATTCATACCGGACGCAGCCGGAACGACCAGGTAATCACAGACTTGCTGCTTTATTTAAAGCGTGTAATTCCGGATATGGCAGATAAAATTGTGGCACTTGAAAAAGTTATTGTCGCTCTTGCAAAGGATAACTTGGACCTGATAATGCCCGGTTATACTCATCTGCAGCAGGCTCAGCCCATTCTTTTCTCGCATTATATTATTTCCTTTTTCTGGCTTTTAGAGCGTGATAAGGAATCTTTGACTTTCGGATTAAAGCACTGCAATATTCTGCCCTTAGGCTCTGGTGCTCTGGCAGGCAGCGGATTTCCCATTGACCGGAAAGAGCTTGCCCGCGAGCTGGGCTTCGGTGAACAAAGCCGGAACAGTCTTGACATAACGGCACACAGAGATATTCCGACCCTCATTGCATTTGTTCTGACATCGATGGTAGTACACCTCAGCCGTTATGCATCAGATTTTATACTCTGGTCAACCGATAAGTTTGATTTTGTAAAAATAGACGATGAATATGCAACAGGTAGCAGTATTATGCCTCAGAAGAAAAATCCGGATAGCCTGGAGCTTATCCGGGGGAAATCGGCTTCTGCTATAGGGCATTTGACGGCACTTCTTTCCTTATGTCACGGCCTTCCTAATGCTTACAATCGGGACCTTCAGGAAGACAAAAAACATGTTTTTGAGATTCTCAAAGTTGCGGAAGAATCTCTCGAAATATTCACGGGAGTTTTAAAAACTTTGACTCTCAACGAGGAAAAAATAGAGAGATCTTTATCTCCAGAGCTTCTCGCAACGGAAATGGCTGATTATCTTACCGAGAGAAAAATACCGTTCAGAACCGCGCATGAGATTACCGGAAAGATTGTCAAATTGGCAAACGAAAACAATATTTCGATGAACGAAATCCCTCTAGACAAACTGAAGGAGTTTTCTTCGAGCTTCGAAAAAGAAATTTACGACTATCTGGATTTCGCTCACGCTATCGAACGCCGGAACCTGACGGGCGGTACCGGAACAGAGTCCGTTAAGGAACAAATAAAAAAGGCGGAACAAATTTTAAAAGGCAGGGTTTGATGAAGCTAAAAATCGTATCTATTGACAGACGGAACTTTCTTTTTAAGATATAAATATGTCTAAAAACAAAAATAGGCGTCTGGAAGCTGTAAGAAGTATATTAAACGAGGACAAAGTACATACACAGGTCGAGCTGAAAGAGAAACTGAAAGAATGCGGAATGAGAATCTCCCAGTCCACGCTCTCTCGAGACCTGAAAGAACTCGGTTATATAAGAGCTCCTATAGGGGATGGTTCTTACAGAATAATAAAAGTCGAAGGCGGAGAAGAGAGGTTAGACCTTCTTTTTAGACTTGGCCTCGTCGAATTATCCTATGTCAACAACATAATCGTTATCAAAACCAAAACCGGTAACGCCCAGGCCGTCTGCACGGCGATAGACAGAGCAAGAATAGAAGGGCTTGTCGGGACCCTTGCCGGGGACGATACGATTTTCGCTCTTACAACAAATAAAAATGTTGCCGCACGTATAGTCGGCGAACTTAAGAAATATATAACATAAAATTTGCCACGAAGACTCTAAGACACAAAGATTTAAAATCGTTAGGACGTTAGGTGGTTGGAGCGTTAGGTAGTCTAAAGATTTCTGTTAAATCTTAACCCCTCAATCCCATATCCTAAAAATAGGACGAGTATAAAAGCAGATTAAAAAAGATTTTTTCTGCTAAATCCTATTTATAATATTACGTAATTCCGCTGGAAGCCTATCAATCTTAATGGTTACACTTAATCTTCAGTAAGTCTCGCTTGATTGTATCTCATCATTACGCTTTTGCTTTGAACACCACCGTGGTAAACAACTCGATTACAAAGCCGTAAATTATTCCCATAACTAAAGTTGCCGATAGCATCCAAACCGGAGAATAACCGACAGCCATCATACCCGAGAAACCCATAGGCAAGCTGAAAATAAGACCCAAAAGGGGACCGTGGAGCCACCATTTGATTTTCAGAATACTAATTCCTATGGCAAACCCCATTACCGTCCTGCTTGCCAGAATTTGCAATTTTATAGCCAGGGGCAATGGCGCATTGGAAGATGCCAGCATCATACAGACAACTCCACATAGCAGACCAAAGATTGTAGCGATAGTAATTCTTTTACCCATAAAAAATGCCTCCTTAATTTTATATAGCATTATAGAAATTTTTCCAATTTATGTCAACCTTTTTTATTGGATACTTGACATTTAATATCATTATTCTTATAATACTTGAAACCTTGGAAAAGAGGAGGAAATAATGAAAAAAGTATTCTTATTATTGGCTGTCTTATCGATTGTTTTACCTCTTAATGCCAGACCCAAGCTTGAATTTTCGCCAAGAGGAAGTCTTTATATCAGTAGTGTCAATTTTGGCATCGGCGCTGATGTTATAGTAAACCCCATCAAAAATTTTGGTTTGAGAGTCAATTTGGCTGAAGTAGTTTTCGGAGACGTGACTGCTTTCTCCCTAAATTCGGGAAACCTTTTTAGTTTCAGCAACTTTGATATTCTGTATTATACTGACATCGCGGGTCTTTTCTCGTATGTCGATATAATATTCGGATTGCTTTCAACGTCAGGAGGAACCACTATATCGATTGGAGGAGGTCTCGGCGTAGAAAAATATATGGGGAAAGGCAACTATATGTTTCTTGAACCAAGCCTGATATTTTCGGATGGCCCCGGCCCGGGCAACGACCTTGTCTTCAGAACTTCGTTTGGTTTAAAATTAGGAGTATGATTAATCGATAAACATCAAATAACTTAGAACTTTCTTTTATTCTTTTTCTATAATAAAAACCGCATGAGGCAACTCATGCGGTTTTTTATTTAAAATTAAAATTTACCCTTGATTCAAGAAGAAAATCTCCGTATAATTCTAATTGATAATGAATCTTTTAAATAAAAGAATAGAAAACGATATACAAAACGACATTATCGGTCCTTTGCTAAAAGGGAATTACGAATCCGCAGCCCAGAATATATCTTCGATATTCGACTATCTCTATAAAAAAATTCCGGATAAAAAAAGAATTTCTTACGGAAGAGTACATATCATAAAAATTCTATCGAAAACCATTTACGGGAAACTCTCCGAAAGCGGTTCCGTTAATTTTGAAATGGCAGCCGAATTATTCGACAGAAGTAAAGATTTCAAAAACAAGGGCGTGTCTTTAGGAATAATTTCCTTTTGCGGGTTGGAAGAGCCAAAGAGAACTCTGCCTTACTTCGTCTCGGCAGCGAATTCCGCAGATTTCGACCAGCGCGAGCTCGCACAGATTTTTTTCAGAAAAATCATAAAAAAGCATCCCTCAGAGGCAAAAAAAATTTTACTAAACCTTGTGAATTCGGGTTACTCCAACATACGCCGATTCGTCGGGGAGACTTTGCGTCCCGTACAGGAAAACAAATGGTTCTACGAAAGACCGGAATATCCATTATCTATCTTAAGAAATTTATTCAAAGAAAACGCCCCTTATCCCCGTACTTCCGTCGGCAACAATTTAAGCGACCTTGCAAAACGTCTTCCCAAGCTTGTTTTTGGTCTGGCAAAAGAGCTGGTCGAAAGCGGAGACGAAAACTCGTACTGGATTGCATACAGGGCATGCAGGAATATGGTGAAAAAAGAACCGAAAAAAGTTATGAGATTATTAAAGATTGATAAGTACAAATACAAAGACAAAATTTATTAAAAAAGTGCTCGCGAAAGAGATTAAGGCAAAATCAATCCTGCGCAAATCCAAAAAAATAGATTCATGGTTTCTGATAAATTACGGGATGAATCTCTACCGGGGATGCGAACATAACTGCGTTTACTGTGACGGAAGAAGTGAAGGGTATTATGTTGACGGTGAGTTCGGAGAAGAAGTTTCGGTAAAGGTAAACGCTGTAGATGTTCTAAAAAGAGAGTTAGACCCAAAAAGAAAAAGAATCCCTTTGAAAAATTATTTTGTAGGCATGGTAGGAGGAGTCGGAGACAGCTACCAGCCTCTTGAGAAGAAATATAAATTGACCCGCCGGGCTCTTGAGTTGTTTCACGAGAAAAGGTTCCCGGTTCATATACTCACAAAGTCCACGCTTGTCGAAAGAGATATCGATGTCATAAAACAAATAAACAATGAGACCAGAGCCATAGTTTCCTTTAGTTTTTCTTCGACTGATGATGAAATAAGTTCCGTTTTTGAACCGGGAGTGCCTCCTCCTTCAGAAAGGCTAAAAACTTTATCAAAATTCAAAAAAGATGGAATTGCCTGCGGCATGTATTTAATGCCCGTGATTCCTTTCGTAACGGATACTCCAGGCGTTATGGAAGAAACAATAAGAAAAGCAAAGGAAGCCGGTTTGGATTTCATAATATTTGGTGGTATGACATTGAAAGAAGGCAAACAGAAAGAATATTTTATTAAAAACCTCAAAGAAAATTATCCTGAGCTTCTTTCCCACTACGAAAATATTTATCAAAAGAACAAATGGGGTTCGCCAACAGAAGAATATAACCAATCAATAAATCAGACTTTCGATTTGCTCAGCAAGAAGTACAAAATGCCAAAACGCATTCCGCCTTATATTTACAGAGATATACTGGAGGAAAATGACCTTGTGATAGTTATATTGGAGCATCTCGATTACCTGTCGAAACTCGAAGAAAAACCCTCTCCTTACGGCTATGCCGCTTATTCCATATCGAAGCTAAAAGAACCTTTATCCGGCATGAAAGGCAGTCTCCGCAGTATAAAAGGGGTCGGTAAAGTAACGGAGTCTATCATAAAAGAAATATTAAAAACAGGCAGTTCTCAATATTACGAGAAATTGTTAAGATGAATATTTACCGCAAAGACACAGAGTACGCAGAGTCTCACTACACTCACAAATTTTTCATAAGATTAAAAGGAGGTAAAATGATTAAGATTAAATATTTGTTTTTTATCCTTATTTTTTGCGGTCTTTATATTGGATGTGCGAAGAAAGAAAACGACCCGGACGTTTTATTTCAGACATCTACAATTAACGCATTACTTGAGGGAATCTATGACGGAGCATTTACTCTGAAAGAATTAAAACAACATGGGAATTTAGGCCTCGGAACTTTTAATTCACTTGACGGCGAAATGTTAATGCTTCAGGGAGTAATTTACCAGGTAAATGCAGATGGTAAGGTCTATAAAATAGCAGATTCTATAAAAACTCCTTTTTCTGTCGTAACTTTTTTCGAAGAGGATAAAACAATTTCTTTGGATACCACTCTTGATTATAAATCGTTAGAAAAATTTCTTGATAAAAATCTTCCGACGAAAAACATAATATATGCGATTAGGATAGAAGGGCTTTTTAAATATGTTCTCACTCGCAGCGTACCCGCTCAAGAAAAGCCGTATTTACCTCTTGCAGAAGTTGTAAAAACTCAGCCTGAATTTGAGTTTCATAACGTAAAAGGGACACTGGTGGGTTTCAAATTTCCCGAATACTTAAATGGAATAAACGTACCCGGATATCATCTTCATTTTATCACGGAAGATAAAAAAGGAGGGGGACACCTGCTCGAGTGCGAGACCGAAAAAATAAAAATCGCTATAGATTTTACAGAAAGACTTTTTGTGTCTTTACCGGAAACAAAGGAATTTTACGATGCCGATTTAGTTAAAGGAAAAGACCTGGAAAAAGTTGAAAGATAAATTTTTATTAAAATCGACAAACAAATTTCGGAACTAAATTGTACTTGCTGAATCAAAATAGATAAACAACCCTAAAAGGAGGAATAAATGAAAAGAGTAATGATTGTAGTATTTTTTCTAATTGCAGGTTTATTTACAACTTCGATTTACGCCCAGACAAGCGAGAGCACAAAAGAAAAAGACTCCTCTTCTCCTTATTTCCTGATGCAGGGAGAATCGGATGTGGAAAGCTTTCCGCTCCTTGAAACAAAAGCGGACGTCAAAATTGCGGGCATAACCGCAGAAGTTGAACTAACGCAGGTCTATAAGAACGACGGGAAGAAAACGATAGAAGCCGTTTACGTATTTCCACTCGGAACCAAATCCGCGATTCATGCAATGAGGATGAAGATAGGAGAACGCATAATAGACGCGGAAATCGAAGAAACGGCAAAGGCACAGCAAATATACGAAGACGCGAAAAACCAGGGTAAGGTCGCCTCGCTTCTGGAACAAAAGCGTCCCAACGTTTTCCAGATGAAAGTCGCCAATATTATGCCAGGCGACGAGGTTAAAGTAATCGTCAAATTTACCGAGATACTGATTCCCGAAAAAGGAATTTACGAATA
>Ga0315551_10001384_pt1 | contig 18314 bp, 14 predicted proteins | sample SalMarSW160290MG_FD_203678 | JGI IMG/M metagenome (GOLD analysis project Ga0315551, IMG submission 203678) | Salt marsh sediment microbial communities from the Plum Island Ecosystem LTER, Massachusetts, United States - Salt Marsh Sediment SW1602-90 ...
AGGGATTGTGAGGATAGTCAACGAATTAAGGAAGCACACAATAGATCGCCGATAAAACAAGTCCGGCTGAGAGGCTGAAAGCGCTAGCCTTCAACCTGGTTAGGGATATCCTCTTGATATTTAGTGGGACATTTGAGCAGCAATTCATCAGCGTGGAAGACACCATCATCGGCCAGTTTGCCGGTCATAATGGCTTGAGCTTCGTCGCGCAGCAAGTCGGGTTTCGGGCCAACATAAACAACTTGCAGTCGTGTTCGATTCGGATCAGTGACGGCGGCGTGCAAAACGGCCCCTAGACCACCCTGGGCTTCAATTTCCTTATTATCACCAGGTACATGGGCTACTGTGAAGCTCAGTGTCAGGGTTTGAGGGTCGTATTGGATGGAATCACCGATGACTGCTCCGGAGACACGCACATCCCGATCGAGGAGGTTTTCTCCTTTAGCGACAAGTTCATCCACGGTCACGAAGTATTGGGCGCTGGCTTGAGTAGATGTCACAATCAAGTATACGATAGCTGCAACGATGAGCAAACCACCGAGAATGAATTTCGTGCGACTGGGAGTGCCTGCCCGGGGGTTGATGGCTTCTTCCATGTTTTCTGCCTCCATTAGACAAATGCTGCTTGAACCTGGTTGGACCTGGTGCAAGTCAAAGAGTCCGTAATTTTAAATTTTGTCATATTATTATTAATGTAACCTGAGAAGACCCCAAAAAGTGCATGAGAAACAGTCACCCAATCGATCCTATAGTATATTTCGCCAAAATGACATCGCTCCTGCTATATAGATTCTCTGGTTGAGCTTATGAGTGAGGCTGTTAGCCCACCTTAAACTTAGCTGGGGACATGATATTCTATAATTCTATCAGACCAGTACGGATAGCGAATTTTACCAATTCTGTTCGAGAGTGCAAGTTGAGCTTGTTCATGATGCGCTCGCGATGTCTGGCGACAGTCTTATGGCTAATGCCAAGCCGATCACCAATTTGCGGGTTGGTGAGTCCCAGGGCGACGGCTTCCAGCACCTGGCGCTCGCGACGGCTGAGCACTTGCACAGCTTGCTGTTGTTCTTGGTTGGGGAGTTCGAGGCGCGACTCGGGCGGTAACCCGTTTAATAAACGCTGGTAGTCTTCAAGTAACCAACGGGCGAGAGCTGGTTGAAGGTAGACGTTTCCTTCAGCGACGGAGCGAACAGCTGCAAGCAGTTCCTGAGCTGCAGCTTGCTTGGTGATATAGCCGGTTGCTCCTGCTGCAAGCATTTCGAAGAAATATTGTTTGTCCTGATGGATAGTAAGGGCAAGCACCTGGCACTCCGGACAAATCTCTTTCAGGCGCCGGGTGGCTTCTAATCCGTCCAATCCCGGCATGGTTATATCCATAACTGCAATATCCGGGCGAACCTCCTGAGCACGCTGGATGGCTTGCTCACCTTCGCCGGCTTCGGCGACCACTTCAAACCCCTGTTGCGATTCTAAGAAGGATCTCAGTCCTGCGCGGACAACTTCATGATCATCGACCAACATTAAACGGATGGTTTTCATGGCTGACTCCCTGCCTGTCCTTCTTCCTTAACAGATTATGCCTCGGGTGAAAATCACCCGATTGTATATTTAACAGCGGTATGACGACCTCAACAATAGTACCTTGACCGGGAGCAGAATGGATATGGAAGTCGCCGCTGAGAGCTTCGGCCCTTTCTCGCATACCTGCTAATCCCCATCCGCGCGGTGGAGAAAGAGACTCTCTGACATTAAAACCAACCCCAGCATCGCTAACTCGCAAGACGACGGTTTGTGATTCGAATATCAGCTCAAGCGAGCACTGATTGGTTTGAGCGTGGCGGCTGACATTGGAAAGAGCTTCTTGCGCTACGCGAAAAACAACTGTCTCGACCAGGGGATCTAGGCGTTGCTTGGCGCCGTTTAGTTTCAGGGTAATTTCAAGCCCTAAACTTTTCCTGCCTTCGTCAACCAAGTACTGGAGGGTTGCTACCAGACCAAGGTCATCCAGCTGTGCTGGGCGTAGGTCGTGCACAAGACGGTAGACGCCCTCGGACATTTGTTGGCTGAGGTCTTGAAGATGAGTGAACAGATTAGTGATATCGACCCTGTCTGGCAGGATATTACGCAAGGCCGCTAGATTCAAGGTAAAAGCGGTCAAAACCTGAGCGGTTTCATCATGAAGTTCACGAGCGATGCGGGCACGTTCCTCTTCCTGGGCGATAACGATGTGGCGCAGCAACTCACGACGCAAAGATTCTCTTTCTACCAGATCTTGTTGAACCTGCTCGAGGGCTTTTACGCGAGCTTGTTGGGCGCTGATGAGCTGGTGCTCCCTGTGGCGTTCAATCGCTTGAATGGCGAGAATAAGATTGATTGTAACTAGGACCGCCAAGGAGGCGCGCACTACCTGTATCGGGAAACCAGTAAATACTAAGAACAATTCAGCGTTGAGGGTGTTTGCGGGAAACATGTCTGTAGAGGTGGCGAAGATTTGGGTAACGCCATAAACCGCCATCCCGATAGCAGCCCAGCGGAAGCGAGCAGCCAGCTGCTGGCTTATTTCCAAACCTACCTGGCGAGAGCGGGTGTAAAGCGCTATGCCAGCCAGAATACCCCCGGGGACCGCAAGAAGATATCGGGTGAGTGCATCAGCTCGCTGAATGATGTGCTGAGGGTCTATGCGGTAATTGAGAGCTATCAAAAAAAAGTCCACCGCGAGCATGCCCGCTAGTAAATAAATAGCCAGACGAGGTGTATGCCTGAAAGGTTGCAGGGTATGCAGGGCAAAGGCAACCAAGGGGATAAAAGAAACGGTTAAAAGGCTCACTCGCAACCAAGATATCTCAGAAGGGAAAGGCAATCCCAACCACACCCCTTGAAGAAGAATAATTTCCATCCATTCATGAACCCCATGAAGGATTCCAAAGACAGCCAACAGACGTAAAGCGCTTCTGTTCGTGAGCAAAGGAGACCGGCCAGTCTCCAGGGATAATGCAACCCCCATGGTAAAGAAAGAAAGCCCATAGATGAAGAATACGAAGACGATGCCGAGATGTAAACTAGAGAGAGCCATAGAGATACTCCTCGTTATTGGGTATTTTACAGCAATCGAGCGATATCGATAGGATAATGTATGTTACATTTGTCACATCTTGAGTAGGACATATTCCCCTAATCTGGCATTAATATCCAGGATATAATACATAGGGTGAACAACCCAAATCCCCCTCGCACAGGGAGGTTTAATTTGCGAGAGGTTTCCTGACCGAGAAGGTGAATTAATAGACCTGGCGGTCAGTCTTTAATTTTCAAATTATTTGTTATGATGTACGTAGAGGAGAAATGCAATGGGACGAAAATGGGTCATTCTGTGCGGCGCTTTGCTGTTGGCAGCAATTCCCCTGACAGCTTGCGCAGGCTCCCAGGGACCGGCAGGACCGGTAGGGCCACCAGGTGTGCCGGGGCCAGAGGGACCACAGGGTCCTCCAGGGCCGAGTGGCCCGCCTGGTGGAGCGGCTACAGCTCCGTCCGCTGATTATATAGGCAGCCAGACGTGCGACGGTTGCCATCCAGAGGTATATGAGGCATTCTCAAGGTCTGGCCATGCTTGGCAGCTGAACCGGGTAGAAGCAGGAAAACCTCCCCAATACCCATTTTCGAAATTAATCAGCCCTCCTGAAGGTTATAGCTGGGTGGATATCAGCTACGTGATCGGTGGGTACAACTGGAAAGCAATTTTTCTTGATCAAAACGGATATATCATCACAGATCTTCCAGGCGCTTCTGGGGATGTGGATTATCTCAACCTGTTGAACCTGGCAAACCCTTTGATAGGCAAAAGCGCCGATTGGGTGCAGTACCATTCCGGTGAAGCTGAATTGCCCTACGATTGCGGTTCTTGCCATGCAACCGGATTCAACCCGAGTGGACACCAGGATGAGTTGCCTGGCATTATTGGAACCTGGGCGGAGGCGGGTGTGCAATGCGAAGCCTGCCATGGACCAGGCAGCTTGCATGCCTCGAATCCAAAGGGCGTCCGGCTGGTCATTGACCGCGACACTCACATGTGTGGGCAATGCCACCTGCTGGGGGAAGGTAAAACGCTGGACTCTGAAGGAGGCTTTATCAACCATCATGACCAGTATGGATGGATGTTACAGGGTAAACATCTGGTGATGGATTGCGTTACCTGCCATGACCCTCACACAGGCGTGGTGGAGCTGCGGAAAGGTGATGAAGCGACGACGCAAGCCCCTTGCGAAGGTTGTCATTTCGAGGAGGCGCAGTTTCAAAACAACCCTGAGCACCTGTCTTTGAAGGTCGATTGCACCCAGTGCCACATGCCTCACATGATAAAAAGTGCTTGGGGTGACGCTCAATTGTATACCGCTGACATACGGACGCACGTGATGTCGATCAATCCATTTCAGGTAGCACAATTTGATGAAGTTGGCAACCTGCTTACACAGCAGATCTCGCTAGATTTTGCTTGCCGGCATTGTCACGTGGAAGGGACATCACTGGCGAAAACTGACTTGGAATTGATTGACATGGCGGTTGACTACCATAAACGACCGTGAATTCGGGCGACGTGATGAAACGCCAGGAAACAATCCTCCCAGGCGTATGGTGGAGGTGGCACCCGTGATGACTGGAAAGCAGCTCGGAAGGGCGCAGATATGAATCAATCTAACGTAAATCAGCTGATAATTGTTCTGATGTTCGTGGTTCGCTGTCTGGTGCCACTTCTCATCATGCTGGGCATTTCATATTTGCTACGACGGCTAGGTTTGATCCAACCAAGCCCTCAGCCGCCTAATGGCATGGAGAACGGGGGTGAAGGGACTAACAACCTCAGCGGGAGGTCCAGCCCATGAAGACCCTTGGAATTCCTTCCAGTTGGCACCTACGCTTGGCGACCCTGTTAGTTGTGGGGGTGGCGGGATTGCTGATTTTTCTAATACAGACCAGCTCTTCTCAAGCGGCGCGGTTTGACCAACAAACCGAAGAATATTGTCTATCGTGTCATGGAAATCTTGATTTGAACACAACCCTGCCGGACGGCGAAACTTTATCGCTGTATATTTCTTCGGAAGTGTTGCGCGATTCTGTTCACAGCCCGCTTGGTATTGAATGTAAAGCCTGCCATACCAATATCACGACCTACCCCCACCCAAAGATCGAATACGATAGCAGGCGGGAACTATCCCGAGCCTATTACCTGGCCTGCCAAAAGTGCCATTCGGATAACTATACCAAGACCCAAGACAGTATGCATGCTCAGGCAGCTGCTGCTGGCAATCTGGGTGCGCCGATCTGTACCGATTGCCATGGCGCTCACAATGTGCGTCCGCCGGATAAACCACGCGCCCACATCTCAGAAATCTGCGGGCAATGCCATACTGAAATATTCAATCAATATAAGAACAGCATCCATGGGACAGCCTTGATAGAGCAAAATAATCCGGATGTGCCAGTTTGTACCGATTGCCACGGCGTGCACAATATTACCGACCCGCGCACATCCCAGTTTCGGATTGAATCACCTGAACTTTGTGCGGGGTGTCACGCAAACCAGGAATTGATGAGTAAATATGGGCTCTCAGCAGACGTGTACAGCCTTTATGAACTTTCCTGGCACGGCGTGGATGTTTCTGTATTTCAGGCCAAATGGCCCAACCTGTGGCACAACAGCGCGGTATGTACTGATTGCCATGGGGTGCACGATATCCTGGCAAGCACTAATCCTGCCTCACGAGTTAACCCGGCAAACTTACTGGCGACCTGCCAGCAATGTCACCCTGATGCCGGGCAGAATTGGCCCAGTGCCTGGACCGGACATAACATGATCAGCCTGGAGCGGACCCCCTTTATCTTCTATACGAAAGCTTTCTATGACAGTTTTACTCCTTTTGTGCTTTGGATTTCGGGGATTTATGTCGTCTTACAAATCCTGCGCGCCTTGGTGGCGCGTGTGAAAAGGAGCCTGTGATGAGCGTCGTCGAACAACCAACCCCAGCCTCTAAAATTCATATGATCCAGACCGAACGGACTTTTAAACGGTTCACCCTCGGGCAAAGATGGGAGCATGCGACCCTTTTCTTGAGCTTTACGGTGTTGTTGTTAACCGGTCTACCGCAAAAATATTTCAACAGCTGGGGTTACCAGGTGATCACGACACCTGAAAGATTGATGCTGTTCCGACGCATCCACCACATCGCTGCGGTGGTATTGATGCTCGAGGTTGCTTACCACCTAGGGCGAGGGATATATTTAATGGTGCGACGCCGACTCGGGGGGGATATCTTTCCCACCTGGCAAGATGTGCAAGACGCCTGGCAGATGGTCAAGTACCTGCTCTTCCTGACGAAAGAGAAGCCTGCCTTCGGAAAATATAATTTTGAACAGAAATTTACTTACTGGTTCTTATTCCTGGGGATCGGGATTATGGTAATAAGCGGGTTGATTTTATGGTTCCCGATATTTGTCACGCGCCTAATACCTGGCGGGGTAATTCCAGCCGCCCAACTGGCACACAGCAGCGAAGCAATTGCGGCGGGCGTGTTTGTGGTGATATGGCACTTTTACCATGTACATGTGGAAAGGTTGAATCTGAGCATTTTCACGGGTCGCTTAAGCGAGAATGATATGCGCCAGTTCCATGACTTAGCGTACAGGCAATTGACCGGAGAGGCCATCGAAGCCGCCGAGGATGAAAACCAGAGCCAACTGCAAGGAGAAAAGGGATAATGCCCCGGCGTCGTATTTATGCGCTGCTGTTTGGCGGGTTGTGCATAAGTCTGCTCGCAGGGCTTTACGCCATCATACTTCCCGGACAGCGCGTATATTCCAAAGAGGTGGGAAACCCACTTCAACAGGCAACCAGCTTGCCGACCCAGATGTCGATTGGCAACGATACTTGTTTGAAGTGCCACGGAAAAGCGGGTCTTACCCTGACCCTCGAGAATGGTGAAACGCTCGACCTGCAGATATCTGCGGAGGTTTACAACCATTCGGTGCATGGGAAAGATGGCTATGCCTGTGTGCAGTGCCATACCACGGTGGGCAATTACCCTCACCCACCGTTCAGCGCAAAAGATATTCGTGATGCAAGTTTACAGCTTTATCAAGCTTGCCAGCGCTGCCACCTAGAACAGTATACCCTCACCCAGGATAGCGTACATGCCACCGCCCTGGAGAATGGCAATCGCAATGCTGCCATATGTACGGATTGCCATACTGCCCATGCGGTGCGCCAACTGACCGATCCAGAAACTGGAAAACTACTGCCCGAGGCACCCGAGTGGATCCCACAAACCTGTGCGCAATGTCACAACGCCATCTATCAAAAATATCTCACTAGTGTGCACGGATCTGCCCTGGTGGGTGAGGGCAACCTTGATGTGCCAACCTGTATTGATTGTCATGGAGTGCACAATATCGAGAATCCCACCACGGCTGCCTTCCGGCTGAAATCTCCAGAAATCTGTGCAAAATGCCATACCGACCCGAGTATCATGGATAAGTACGGTATATCCACCCAGGTTCTCAACACATATGTAGCCGATTTCCACGGTACTACCGTGACCCTCTTTGAGAAGGAGTATCCTGACCAAGAGACCAACAAGCCAGTATGCTTTGACTGCCATGGCATTCACGATATAAAACGAGTAGATGACCCGAAAGAGGGTTTGCGAATCCGCGAGAATTTGCTGGCTCGCTGCCAGGTGTGCCACCCGCAGGCAACTGCCAACTTCTCGGATGCCTGGCTGTCTCATTACATCCCTTCGGCGAGTAAAACGCCCATGGTTTACGCCGTCAATTTGTTTTATTCAATATTTATCCCAACTTTATTGGGCGGCATGGCAATCCTGGTGGCGTTAGACGTCAGTTCGGTGTTCAGGGGAAAAATACGCAAGCTGATACTTTTCAGGAAGCCAATAACCGAGGACCCAACTACGCAGACAGACTCCAAGATCGAGGAGGAATCAAAAGCAGACGCTGCAAGCAATACACTAGGTGAAAAGAAACCTGAGGAAGAGGGTGAGGAGGAAGCAGCCGCTTCATCTGGAGAAGAACCCGCGGTTGAGGTGGCGGATGATAAAGAACAGCCGGTTGAGGTTGAGAGTGAAGACACAAGTGCAGAATCAGTGGAGCAGGATGAAGAGCAGCAGAATGAAGAGGATGAATCGCATGAGTGAGGAATCTGCTCCCCAACCAACCACAACCCCTCCGGCTCTAAAAAAGGCGGTAAGAACTTACCTGCGTTTTGACTATTCAGAACGATTGGAGCACTTGGTTCTGCTAATTTCGTTCACGATTTTGGGAGTTACTGGATTAGCTCAGAAATATGCTATCAGCCAGACAGGAGAGGCTATCTTGGGAATGCTGGGCGGGATTGAGATGACCAGGGTAATCCACCGCACTTCGGCAATCGTATTGATGGTTGTGAGCATTTACCATATTGTGGCGTTATTCTATCGAATTCTGGTTAAGCGAGTTTCTCTTACGATGCTTCCCGTGACAGAAGATTTTCTTCACCTGTACCAGGATATTTTGTATTATCTAGGGCTGCGAAAGCGTAAGGCTTATTACGGTCGGTATACCTATGCCGAGAAAGTCGAATATCTGGCGGTAGTTTGGGGAACCCTGATTATGGCGATTACGGGATTCATGATGTGGAATCCGATCGCTACCACGCGTTGGTTGCCTGGCGAAATTATCCCGGCTGCCAAGGCAGCTCATGGTGCAGAGGCTTTGCTGGCTGTTTTGGCAATCATCTTGTGGCATTTTTACCATGTTCACGTACGACACTTCAATAAGAGCATGTTCATCGGCAAGATGACGGAAGAAGAAATGAGGGAGGAGCACCCGGCTGAACTGGCGCTGATCAAGTCTGGGAAAACCGGGGAATCACCACCAGCCGAGGTCATCCACCAGCGACAACGTTATTTCTTTCCAATAGCGACTATTGCTGTAGGTGTGTTGGGCTTCGGGTTATATAAATTCGCCACTTTTGAAGTGACCGCAATAAACACAGTTCCTCCAGGAGAGACAGCACCAATCTTCGTGCCGATAACCCCAACGCCAACTGCGACAGCGCTGCCTACAGCTACGCCTGCACCTGGTGAGGTGACCCATGCCAATACCTGGGAAGGGACATTCGGACCGCTTTTCAATGAGCGGTGCGGTGCGTGCCATGTGCAGTCAAACCAAGGGGGTCTGAGCCTGGCAACTTATCAGGATGCACTCAAGGGTGGACAGAGCGGCCCCGCTATCGTGCCGGGAGATCCGGACACCAGCTTGATCGTCCAGATCCAATCGAGCGGCAACCACCCTGGGCAGTTGACCATCGATGAACTGAATAAAGTGATCGAATGGATTGAGGCTGGGGCACCTGAGAAATAGTTTGTCAGTTTGAATTTATAACAGTGCTTAAGGAGAATGAATTGATGAGACGCGTTCTAGATGGAATCAGAAGGTTCTTCTTCCCGCCGGCTGATTCACCAAGATGGATCAGGGTATTGCCTTACGCGGTCTTGGGCGTTTTGACCATATTGGTTTTGACCGCAGGAGTTTATACCTGGGATTACACCAACTCGCCTCAATTCTGCGGTACGACCTGCCATACCATGCCGCCAGAGTTCACTGCTTATTTGACTTCCCCTCACGCCCGGATCGATTGCGTAGACTGCCATATCGGGAAGGGTTTTATCGCCACCCGGATCACACGCAAGGCAGGGGATATCAAGCATGTGACAGCCACAATTTTCAAGAACTATGAATTCCCAATCCGTGCTCATGATCTTCGCCCGGCGCGGGAAACCTGTGAGAAGTGCCATTACCCAGAGAAATTTTCTGATGATAGCCTGCGAGAGATGAAACGATTCGCCTCTGATATCACCAACACAGCCTCGACTCTCTACCTCGACTTAAAAACCGGGGGAGGCAGCCAGCGGGTTGGATTAGGTCGGGGAATCCACTGGCATATCGAGAACCAGATTTTTTACTTGCCGAATGGACCAGAAGAACAACAAATTCCGTATATAAAGGTTATCGAAGACGATGGTTCGACGACCGAATACGTAGACATCAAAGCGCAGATCGATACACAGGCCATCAATCCGGGGGATCTAAAGGAAATGGATTGTATTACCTGCCATAACCGCATCACGCACCTGGTACTTACTCCCGAAGAAACTGTAAACCAACTGATTGAGCGCGGGGAGGTCTCCACGGATATTCCAGAGATTCATAAAAAGGCTATCGAGGTTTACAGTCAAATCTATGATACCACCGAGAAGGGCGTGAACGGAATTGCGGGCCTGTCCACTTATTATCAGGCTTATTACCCTGATTTTTACGCCAGCAACCGCGATAAAGTTGATGCTGCCATCACGGTTTTGCAGTACGCTTATCGTAGAAGCGTTTTCCCGGAACAAAATTCCGACTGGACCACTCACCCGAATAATATAGGTCACAAAGACTCACCAGGTTGCTTTCGCTGTCACGATGGAAAGCATTTGGACGCCGAGCAGCAAGCTATCCGCCTGGAATGCAACCTATGCCACGCAATCCCAGTAGTAGCCGGACCAACAGATTTTGTGGCTGAACTGGAAATCAGCCGCGGTCCCGAGCCTAATTCTCATTTAAACCCAAACTGGATCAGCCTGCACCATTCAGCCTTCGATAACACTTGCTCCAATTGCCATACGACTGGAAATCCGGGCGGCACCGATAACAGCTCTTTCTGCTCAAACAGCTCCTGTCACGGGAGTGTGTGGACTTACGCCGGTTTTGACGCTCCAGGTTTGCGGGAAGTTTTACTCGAGCAACTCCCACCAACCCCAACCCCAATGCCAGCACCAGCTGGGGGCGCCTTAACTTATGATGACAGCATCGGCCCCTTGTTCAGGGCACGCTGCGGAGCCTGCCATAGCCCGAGCGGAGGCATTCAAGGGTTGGATTTGATTACTTACCAAGGCGTTATGACAGGCGGTGTAAGCGGAGCGGTGGTTATCCCTGGAAACCCTGATGGCAGTTTGATCGTTCAAAAGCAGCGCGGCGAGCAGCCTCATTTTGGTCAACTATCACAGCAGGAGTTAGAATTGGTGGTCAAATGGATTGAGGCCGGAGCTCCAGAGAAATGAATGGTTTGTGCATGTTTTTCGCAAGCGCTGGTTTGATACCTGAGCGTTCACCGATAATAAATTCAGCAGTTGAGTAGGTAAAGTTTAAAGGAGGTAACTCATGGCGGATGATGATCGCATAAACCGGCGAGGTTTTTTGAGCATCGTTACTGCAGCCATTGGTGGCTTGATCACCGCTGGGCTGGCAATTCCAGCAGTGGCCTACATCATCGGGCCGGCGCTGCGAAGCGACAAGACCGGCGAGTGGATCCGTTTAGGTTCTACCGCCAAAGTCGAGCTGAAAACGCCGACCCTTTTCAAGGCTACCGTTGAACGCCAGACAGGCTGGATAGTGAATGAAGAAGAACTATCCGTTTATGTGTTAACGGAGGACGGTCGCAATTACATTGCCATGTCCAATGTCTGCACCCATTTAGGCTGCAGGGTGCGCTGGATCTCGGAACAAGATCAATTTTTCTGCCCTTGCCACAACGGGATTTTTGATAAAGAAGGAAAGGTGATTTCAGGCCCACCACCCAGGCCTTTGGATCGTTTCGAGGTCAGGGTGGAAGACGATCAGGTTGAGATATTTGGAGGTTGATATGGTGGCACAATTGGGAAATTGGCTTGACGAGAGGTTTGGATGGCGCCGGGTATGGGAACTTATCTTCCTGAGGAAGATACCCAAGGTCAACTGGTTGTACACTTTAGGGAGCGCCACGCTGTTTGTTGCTATCCTGCAGATAGTTACAGGTATCCTGCTGACGATTTATTATGTTCCCACGCCGGATCACGCCTACGATAGTGTGCAATACATCTCTACCCAGATTCCGGCGGGTTGGTTAATACGCGGCTTGCACCATTGGGGGGCGAGCGCCATGGTGGTTTTAACACTGGTTCATATGTTGCGCGTAATATTTTATGGGTCTTACAAATACCCGCGTGAGGTAACCTGGCTCACGGGGGTATTGCTACTATTGGTCGTGACGGGTTTTGGATTCACGGGTTACCTTTTGCCGTGGGACCAAAAAGCTTATTGGGCTACAACGGTAGGGACACGCATCGCCAGCGTGGCACCAGTTGTTGGAGAGTGGATATTACGGGTGATGCGGGGAGGGCAGGAGCTAACCGCGGTGACACTGGCTCGTTTCTTCGGCGTTCACGTGTGGGTGTTACCGGCTGCACTTCTACTGCTGGTTTTTATCCATATGTACCTTATAGTACGTATCGGCATCAGCGCCGTTCCGAAGCGAGAGGAGTAGCCCGATGAACGAGAAAGAAAAGCAGGAATATCTCGAGGGTTATAAAGAAGCCAAAGAAAAAGGCCTTCCCTTCTTCCCCGATATCCTATTCAAAGACGCAGTTTTCGCCTTACTGGTGTTTTTAATCTTGGTGGCACTGGCATATTTCCTGGGTGCGCCCCTGGATGCACGTGCTGATCCTGCAGATTCGTCCTATACACCCCGGCCTGAGTGGTATTTCCTGTTCTTATTCCAGCTGCTGAAGTTTTTCCCCGGCGCTTTGGAGGTGGTGGGCGTTTTTGTGATTCCCACATTGGTGATTTTGCTGTTGTTTGCCCTGCCATTTATCGATCGCTCATCTCGCAGGCACTTCCTGGGGAGGCCCGTAGTCGTAGGGGTGACCTCTCTGGCCTTAGTGGGAGTCATCTTCCTGACAGTTCAAGCGGTGCGGGAAGCACCTCCGCCTGAAGAAGCTGTCAGCGGAGATCAAACTGCAGTCTTGTATACTCAAAACTGCGCCCCGTGTCATGGACCTTCCATATCTGTACCAACCGGCACCAATTTGCACGCGGTGATCGCACAAGGCAAGCACGATGAGGGTATGCCAGCCTGGAATGCAGACCTGACCACCAATGAAATCGACGCGCTGGCCGGTTTTATCCTCTCGCCGGAGGGGAGCCAGTTGTTTTCCCAGAACTGTGCAGCCTGTCATGAGGCCCCAGAACTTGTAGACAGCGATCCATTGGAATTGAAAAACGCCCTGGAACAGGGTCAGAGCTATTCATTTCATGAAAACTTAGATATCCCACAATGGACGGAAACCTTAAGTAAGGAAGAACGCACAGCCCTCTTGAATTTCCTGGTAGCCCCCGATGGGCAGCGGTTATTTGCGATTAATTGTGCGCCCTGTCATGGACGGTCAGTGGCGTTTTCAGGAGAAGAAAGCGATTTGCGTTCCATCATCAGTAATGGGGGCTTGCACCTTGAAATGCCTCCGTGGCGAGAAAGGCTGAGCGACACTGAACTGGATACGCTGGCCAGATACGTGGTAGACCCTGCTACAGTACCAAATGGAAAAACTTTGTTCAATCAGTATTGCTCTGACTGCCATGGTGAGCGCATTCCAGCAGCTGAGGACGTGGCACAAGCACGCCAGATTATTGCCAGCGGAGGTGGGCATGAGACCATGCCCGTTTGGGGGGATGTGCTTACAGCAGAGCAGCTGGATGCCCTGGTGAGCTATACGTGGGATGCTGCCAAAGGCACCCCTCTGGAGGTTGGTCAACAGTTGTTTGCCAAGAACTGCGCAACCTGTCATGGTGATTTTGGCGAGGGCGGGCCAAACCCCAGCCGACCTGGTGACATCATCCCTCCCATCAGCACTGCTGAGTTTTTGAAAACGCGCGATGATGTCACGTTGCGCTCTATTATTTCCCAAGGCCAACCTAATTTTGGGATGTCACCTTTTGGTACATCCTTTGGAGGGCCGCTAGAAGATGAAGAGGTGGATGCGATTGTTGCTTACTTGCGCGCCTGGGAACAAAACCCTCCAGTCGAATTTCCACCTGAAATAAAGGTGACAACCGTATCCCTTGATGGAGCTGAGATCTATGCTGACGTTTGCGCTCAATGCCATGGACCAGAGGGTCAGGGTCTGGTGGGACCATCCTTGGCTGATCCTGAATTTCAGGCTGATAATACCGACCAGGACATCTTTAATACAATCAACAAAGGTCATGAAGCAACCGCCATGATCGCCTGGGGTGAAATCCTTAGCAGCGAGCAGATTCAGCAACTGGTAGAGTTCATCCGACAATTGAAACCTATTGAAGGGCAGCCTGAGCCCACAGCCAGCCCCACCCCGAGTGTGCCTTCCTTCTCCAAAGATGTCCTGCCAATCTTCCAACAAAGTTGTACGATGTGCCATGGAACTTTCGGAGGTTGGGATGCGAGCAGCTATGAGACTGTGATGAACAGCGGTGATAACGCCCCGGTGGTGAATCCTGGCGATGTGGAGGGCAGCCTATTAGCACAGAAGATCCTGGGGAGCCAGACAGAAGGATCGCTCATGCCGCCTGGCGGTAAGATGTCAGAGGACAAGATCCAAACCATCCTGGATTGGATCGCAGCAGGAGCCCCGAATAATTAACCATGTGCTGGTAATATATTATATCGATTGGGTTGTTTGACCCATTGATCAAAAAGGAGGTCTGTAAAATACATTTGTCACCCCTATGAAAGTGACATTTGCCACTAATCTTATGCTAATAATTGGGGTATAAATCCTAGGATAATATGCCCATTTATCGTCCTGGTGAAATCAGCTTAACCCAGGGAATTTCTTGTTTCTATAGAAGGATATTAGAAAGGAGGACTTGCTCAAAAGAGAACTGATATCGCCCAATATTTACCAAACCTCGTGAATATCATCGCGAAAAGGAGAATGCTATGAAACCTAAGTACATATTAGTAGGGCTGTTTTTGTTGGCTGCTGCCCTGGCTCTGGCGGCATGTGGAAGCCCGACCCCCGCACCAACGACGGTGGCACCACCACAGCCAACACAGGCATGCCCAACTGCCGCACCATGTCCGGATTGCCCCTCATGTCCGGAACCAGTGGTGGAAAATGTGCCCTTCCAGGAACAATGGGCCAATTCACCCCACAATGACAAGACAGCCGAGGCTTTCAACCACTGGAACGAGGCGGACCCTATGGAGGTCCCTACGTCCTGCGCGAGATGCCATAGCACCCCCGGATACCTTGATTATCTGGGTGCGGATGGCAGCGCTCCGGACCAGGTGGACGCCGCGGCTCCAATCGGCACAACCGTGGAATGCGTAGCTTGCCACAATGAGGTCACCCTTACGTTGAACAGCGTGGTCTTCCCCTCCGGGATTGATCTCACCAATCTGGGGGATCAGGCTCGCTGCATGGTCTGCCACCAGGGGCGTGAATCCAAGGTTTCGGTGGACAAAGCCATCGCCGCAAATGTTGGCGAAGATCTGGATGTCGTCAACGTAGACCTCAGCTTTATCAATATCCACTACTTCGCAGCAGCCGTCACGCGTTTAGGCACTGAGGTCAAGGGTGGCTATGAGTACGACGGCAAGACCTACGACCCGCGCTTCGATCACGTGGCCGGTTATGACTCCTGCAACGCCTGCCACGACATGCACACGCTGGAGATCAAGGTCAACGATTGCGCCAATTGCCACACCGGCGTTGCCAGCCTCGAGGATGTGGAGAACATCCGCATGAACGGCTCGCTGGTTGACTACGATGGCGATGGGGACATCACCGAGCCGATCAAGGCCGAGCTCGATGGCCTGCGCGAGATGCTCTACCAGGGAATTCAGGCTTATGCGGCAGAAGTGTCTGGCGCAGCAATCGTGTACGATCCTGCCAGCTACCCGTACTTCTTCGCCGACGCCAATGCCAACGGCGCATTTGATGAGGGTGAGGAAGGATATACAGCCTGGACCGGACGCCTGCTACGAGCTGCTTACAACTACCAAGTTTCGGTCAAGGATCCCGGTGCGTTCGCCCACGGCGGCAAGTACATCATCGAGCTGCTCTACGACTCGACCGAGGACTTGAACACCAAGATCACCACCCCGGTCGACCTGTCCACCGCTCACCGGTTGGACTCAGGCCACTTCGCCTCGTCGGAGGAGGCTTTCCGCCACTGGGACGAGGAGGGCGAGGTGCCGGCTTCGTGCTCACGGTGCCACACGGCCTCCGGCTTACCGCTGTACCTGAAGGACGGCGTGTCTATTACCACGCACCCTTCCAGCGGCTTGAACTGCGCCACCTGTCACAACGACCTGACCACCTTCACGCGTTTCGAGTCAGGTGCGGTCAAGTTCCCCAGCGGGGCTTCGCTTGACACCGGCCTCTCAGACAGCAACCTGTGCATCAACTGCCACCAGGGACGCGAGTCCACTGTCAGCGTGGACAACGCCATCAAAAACGCGGGCGTGGGCGACGATGTAGTATCCGACAAGCTCAGCTTCCTTAACCCGCACTACTTCGCGGCCGGTGCAACCTTGTTCGGCGCAGAGGCCGAGGGCGCTTACCAGTACGCGGACAAGGAGTATCTCGGCCGCAACATGCACGTGGAGGCCTTCAGCAGTTGCGTGCAGTGCCACGACACCCACGCCCTAAATGTCAGGTTGGAAGCCTGCGGAGCCTGCCACACCGGCGTGAAGACCGAAGAGGATCTGAAGACCATCCGCATGACCCCAGTTGACTTCGATGGGGACGGCGATTCCGCCGAGGGGATGGCGAACGAAGTCGCTACGATGCAAGAGGCTCTCTTAGTAGCGATCCAGGCTTATGCCCAGGATACAGTTGGGACAGCTATCGCCTACAATGGGCAAGCTTACCCGTACTTCTTCACCGACACGAATGGCAACGGCGAGGTGGGCGATGGCGAGGAGGGTTACGCCACCTGGACGCCGCGCTTGCTGCGAGCAGCCTACAACTACCAGTGGGCTACCAAGGATCCAGGCGCTTTTGCCCACAATGGTAAATACATACTGCAGACCCTGTACGACAGCCTGAGTGACATCGGCGGGGCGGATGCCGTGGCAGGTATGACGCGACCCCAGTAATTCTCTCGATCATTTAGGCTTTATGGAGTAAAAAAGACCGGGCACGCAAGAGCCAGTGCCCGGTCTCGATATTTCAGTGAACTGACATGCGGCTGTTATACTCGCAAGCGTGTGCCGCACGAGCGACAAAAGCGATCACCGGGGGCAGCTCGCTTGCCACACTGATGGCAATAAATGGCTTGCTCATCAGGAGCGGCGGCCTCAATCATATCTGGGGCGGCTCTACGACGACGTCCGCCTGGAGAAGGAATTTGTTCTCGTCCTGATCGCCAATACCAGATGCCTGCTCCCGCTATCATTAATAATCCAACACCACCTAATATCCAGGGAAGGGTTCTGCTTAATATCAGACTTCCTGAGGTTTGCGAGGGGAGCGGGCCGCTTGGCTGGATCGATAAGCTTTTAGCGCTCAAGGCATCGCCAGATTTTTGGTAATCCAGGCTTATCGTAAACGTATCACCAGCATTTAGAGATCCAATCTCGGATGTGTAGTAGGTCAATCCATCCTGGGATTGGGTGCCAGGGCCGAGACTGGGGGAGATGAGTAAATTTGTTGAGCCTAAGGGTTGCTGGACCTGGACAACAAATGTGGTTACATCGTAATCTCCAGGCCAATGATACTCAAAATGACGCTGGTCCCCTTGCATCGTCAGGCGTGGATCATAATATTCAATTTGTACTTCAGGGGTTGTGGCGGTGAAGGTAATCAAAGCCCATTCACCACTAACCTGCTTCTGATAAATCACATCAAATAGTTTTCCGTCCACCTGACGGACAGCCACGGCGTTGATTTCTCCAACGGTTGGGATGCGAAAGGTCAATTCAACCGGTAATGAGACTTCAGGTGACAAGGCAGCATGGTAGATCACCAGCATGGAAGGGCGATCATATTCGGGCCAAAGATCCACTTCTAACCTGCTAAAGGTGATCCCCGCTTGAGCCTGAACATTGAGGGGGAAGAAGGCTAAGGCCAGAAGGATGAGGGTAAACGTTCTTTTCAACAAATGCTTTCCTCCGGAAAAGAAAAGTGTAATAAAAGTAAGCTGATCAGGGAGACAATAAAATCCTTCAGGAACCGTATGGATTGGGTTGAATTGGGGTTTCTGCAGTTATTATGGGGTTCCTGGTCAATTGAGATAGAATCTTACCATGTGTGGGAGGAAGTATGTATGATAAAAAACGAGCAGGGTGAAATACGCATTAGAACCATGAATGGCAAGATGGTTTTATCACGGACAAGAGCAGGGGTAAGTCTTATCCAATGGCGGCGCGCAATCGTTGGGCAAGTGTTCCAAACCCGGCAGTGTAACGGATTTCATCGAGGCGG
>Ga0315551_10001385_pt1 | contig 18303 bp, 20 predicted proteins | sample SalMarSW160290MG_FD_203678 | JGI IMG/M metagenome (GOLD analysis project Ga0315551, IMG submission 203678) | Salt marsh sediment microbial communities from the Plum Island Ecosystem LTER, Massachusetts, United States - Salt Marsh Sediment SW1602-90 ...
TCTCAATAGATCTCAGTACCAGAGCTTCTTCCTCTTCCAGCGTCATAGTCAGAAGGCCGTTGTCAGGAGCGATGAAGAAATAGCTTCCTGTGCCGGCAAGAAGAATTTTCCTGGAAGACCCGACTCCTGGATCAACAACAATCAAAAAGATCGTCCCCTCAGGAAAATATTTGTAGCAGGCAAAAAGGATAAACCCAGTCATTTTGGGATCGAAGGAGCGGGCGCGATGGGTGATATCCATGATTCGAGCAGCAGGGTTGATTTTCAGGATGGTTCCCTTAAGGGAGGCAACGAAAAAATCATCCTCTCCGAAATCGGTCATCAGAGCGATGAACGCATTTTCCATTCTTGCATATCTTATTCCATTCCACTCCCCCGGTCAACCTTGGGGCGTTGACTGAGGAAGGCAATAGTGTTAACTTCTGAACGTGAAATTCTTAAAAATCCTGGTCAATTCCTTGCTCAGCGGACTCCTTTTCTGCCTCCTGTTGTCGCTTCTTGTTTCCGATCTTAACATCAACCTTGACATTGATCTTCCCTTCTTCTTCCAGCTCACTCTTTTCCTTTTCATAACCTATGGCCTCATCATCAGCCTTTTCTGTTTCCTGGCCTTCTTTGTCCTCCAGTTTTTCCTGGGAAGAAGATTCAACATTGCCTTTGTTTCTCCCTCCTTCCTTTCCATCAGTTTTTCTCTCATTCTTATCCTCTTTCTCCTGATTTTCAGAGGAAATCAAGCCTATTTTCAATCCTTCTTCGACCTTGAAGCGCAGAGAATTCTCCAGACTCAATTCATAATCCTTCTCATTCCGGCCCTTATCGGACTGGCCGCCTTTTACCTTTACTACCGCTACAAAAAAAGGGCGTTTATCTTCCTCGTCTACTTCATCCTCTCGTTTGCCTCCCTTGTTTACGTGGTCAGTCTCAGGTTTTACTATTCGCTACCTGTAAAGATTAAAAATGTGGCCAACATCGAGGCCAAAGAAATTGACAAGAAGATCACCATCATCGGTCTTGAGGGCTTGAGTTTCGACTTTCTGATCCCGGCCATCAACAGTGGGAAGCTCCCCAATTTTTCCTGGCTCATGGAAAACGGAAGCTGGGGCCAACTGGCAAGCTTCTCTCCCAGTGAGCCCTTCATTTTTAACAATTCCTTCAACACCGGAAAATTTCCCTATAAGCATAGACAAATTTCTCTGTTCATGTTTCAACCCTGGAATGTATCGATGTCCCTGGAAGTCACTCCCCGCTATGTCTTCTTCCGCCAGATGAGCAAGGCAGGGCTTCTTGAAGTCTCTGCTAACAAGACTTCTCTCTTCACCAAAGACATCTGGAAAATCCTGGAGGAAAACAGCACCCCATTCATCAGAAAAGACTGGCCCTACGAACTCGAAGTCAGCCAACCCTCTCCAAAAGCAGAAAAGCTCTTCAGTGTATTTTATGATGAATTGAAATTCGAACCCAGCCATATCTTCAACATGGTCAAACAGGCTTTCTTCAGGGATTTTGAATACGAGGAAAAAGTCAGCCAGGCAAAAAGCAAAGGCTCTCCTCAACTTATTTATTTTCTGCTGAATGGCCTGAATATCGTGGAGACTTATTTCTATAAATACAGCTTTCCTGATTTATTCGGTACCATCGACCAGGAAGAGATAACAAAATACGGAGTGATTATCGAAAAGTATTACCAATTCTATGATCAAATAATCGGCAAATACCTGGCCGCCCTTAAGGAGGGCGAGCTTCTGGTTATCTACTCCCCTCACGGGATAGAACCACTTCCTGTATGGAAAAGATTTATCGAAAGTCTCCTCGGAAACCCAGAAGTCTCAGCCTACCACGAGAATGCTCCTCCGGGAGCGGTATTTTTCTACGGAAAAGACATCCTGAGAGGAAACAACATTAAGGGGATGAATCTTATAGACGTAACCCCCACTCTCCTCAATTATATGGGTCTTCCTGTGGGAAAAGATATGGATGGAATCGTCAACACATCCATATTTATGGAGGCATTCAAGACAGAAAATCCCATCCTGTATATCTCTTCATACGAAGAAATAACCATCAGAAGTTCCAAATAACAGGAAAACAAGATGCTGATTTTGGTTATCTAACCAGATGGAAAATGCGTCTCCACCGTGCCTTGAGGATGAAATTCACGAATTTCTTTAACCTTTCTCTGAGGTCTGTTTTCAGGTAGGCGTCTTTCTCGGCCCTGTAGGAAAAATAGATCACCCAGGGCCTGCCTTTTATATTATCGAGAGACAAGAATCCCCAGTAGCGGCTGTCATAGCTGCTGTCGCGGTTGTCCCCCATAACAAAACAGTAACCAGGAGGAACCTCCACGGGACCAAAATTATCTCTAATGGTGTCATTGTAATGATAGTATCCCTCTTCGCTGTGCACTTGGCTGTCGTTGTGAACTTTGTGTTCTTCGAGAATAGGCTGGCCATTGATATAGACCTGCTTGTCTTTGATTTCTACGTTTTCCCCTTCCAGGGCAATGACTCTTTTAACAAAATCCTTACTGAGGTCTTCAGGATACTTGAAGACCACGATGTCGTACCTTTTCATTTTCCTCATAGGGAGAATCTTCTCCTCCCATGCAAATTGAGGTTGGACATACATGAATTTGTCCACAAGGAGAAAATCACCTATGAGCAAGGTGGGTTCCATGGAGCCGGTGGGAATCTGGAAGGCCTGCACTACAAAGGTCATCACAAAGAAGACGAAAACAGCCGTCTCTGCAATGAGTTCGAAGTATTCGCGAAAGGTGCTTCTTTCCCTCTCCTTCTCTTTTTTCTTCTTTTCTTTTCCTTTCTTCATCTTAAAACACGAATGAAACACTTAATATAGCTAAAAACACAAAATTCATCAAGATTGTGGTCTTGACAGCGGGCAGAAAGCCAGGCCAATTTCCGAGGTTTTTCATGGCCACTTTAAAGGCCATGAGAGGCAGGGGAAGACTGGCCAGCACAATCAACGACCATATGGGCCATCCTCCAAATATTATTCCTGCAAGGACTGCGAGATAGCAGCACAGGGCAAGCAAAAAATAGATGATCAGGCTATTCTTGAACCCATAAAGAATCACCCACGTTTTTCTCCCGGTCAAAGCATCAGCCTCTTTGTCGGCAAATTCGTTGATCAGAAGAACGAGGGTGGTCAGAATTCCGGAAGGAACAGCCGCCATCAAAGGCCAGAAAGAGCGAAGGACGTTGGCCTGGACATAGTAGGCACCGATGACCATCAAAGGACCCCAAGCCAAGAAGATAGCGATCTCTCCCAGGCCTCTGTTAACCAGCCTGACCGGAAAACCATTGTAGCTGAAGACAAAGAAAACAGCCGCCATACCGATCAGCAGGATGACATTCCCTCTGGAGACTGCATTGAGGTAAAGCCCTATGGCTGAACCCAGAGCGGCAAAAACCAGGGAAACAACCAGCGCTTCTGCGGGCTTGACGAACCCATCCAAAACCATCCGGCTTCCTCCTGAGAAAGGAACGAGGGCATTGCGGTTGGAGGCATCGTTTCCGCTTTTAAAATCAAAGTAATCGTTGGCCACATTGCAAGCGATGTGAAGAAAAAAAGCTCCTGCCAAGGTCAACAAGAATAATCCCAGATTGAAGCGATGGGTATGCCACCAGGCAAAAGCTGTCCCTACGAAGACAGCACCAAGGGTGACGGTCAGAAAGGGAAGTCTCAGTAGAAGAAGAATCGCCTTTGCTTTACTCATTTTTAAAGGTTTATTATAAGCCATATTCATAAATAATCAAACCGTTAAACATCTCATTTATATATATGGAACAGCACAATTCGGAAAACAGCCCTTAAATAACAGAGCGACATGTTCGGAAAACTGTCGCTACAAAACCTCCCCAATGCTCTCTTCCTTGATCACGGAAATGGAGATGCTCATTTTCTCCCTCTTTTTCTTGATGGCGGCTTCTGTTATCATACAGGAAAGATGAATTTCACCATTTTCGGATATCCTAAAACCGGAAAGACAACTCTCTTTAACCTTTTGACAGGAGCTAAGATAGAAGTTAAGGCTTACGAGGAAAGAAAAAAAGAGCCTAACCTGCGCACATGCGCTGTTCCCGATCCTCGATTGGACAAACTGGCAGCGCTTTATCCTGACAAGGAAAAAAAGCCTGCAACGGTCGATTTTGTGGATCTGGCCGGCATATCCTACGGCGAGATCAAAGGCAGCGCCTATCTCGACTATCTCAGACGGGCCGATGGTCTCGCTCACGTGGTGAGAGGTTTCATCGACCCCCAAATTCCTCCCCCAAAGGGAGAAGTCAGCCCCAAGGAAGATATCTTGTCCATGGAGGAGGAGCTCATCCTGGCCGATTTAATCTCGGTGGAGAGCCGATTGGAAAAGCTGGAAAAAGAGCTTCAGAGGACAAAACATCCTGAAGGCGAGAAAGAGAAGGAAGCTCTGGAAAAGATACGCCATCAACTGGAGCAAGGAAAAGCAATTCGTCTTCTCGAATTTTCCCCTTCCGAGGAGAAGTTGACCAAAAGCTTCGCCTTTCTCACCCAAAAGCCTCTTCTCCATATGATCAACATCGACGAGAATGACATCCCTCACATCGAGACTCCCGGGGAGCTTTTCTCGCTTCCAGAAAAAGAACTGGCCACACTGGCTTTCTGCGGGAAGATTGAGACAGAAATCCTGGAGCTTGAAGACGATGAAGACAGAGAAACCTTCATGAAGGAATACGGGCTGAAGGAACTGAGTGTGACCAGATTTTTGAAAACATCCTATGACCTTATGAGGATGATCACATTCTTCACCATCGGCAAGGAAGAAGTCAAAGCATGGACCATCATGGAAGGAACGCCTGCTCAACAGGCTGCAGGCACCATCCACACAGACATGGAAAAAGGTTTTATCAAGGCAGATGTGATCTCCTGGGACCAGATGCTTCAGTATTCCTCTTTTCAAGAAGCCAAGGAGAAGGCAGCAGTCCGCCTGGAAGGAAAGGATTACATCGTCCAGGATGGCGATGTGATCTATTTCCGGTTTTCATCGTAGCGGATATCACGATCACAGAACATGCAGCGAACGGTCCCTGCAAATAAAAATAATGAAAAAGACATTCGAAATCACGGCTGAAGATCCCCGGTCTTCTGCCCGGACAGGAATCATTCACACCGCCCATGGACCCATCGAAACCCCGGCCTTTGCTCCTGTGGCCAGTCAAGGCACAATAAAAGGCCTCCTTCACAGCCAGCTTGAAAACCTGGGTGCCCAACTGCTGCTGGTTAATTCTTACCACCTTTATCTTCGGCCGGGCCTGAAGACCATAGAAAAACTGGGAGGCCTCCATGCCTTCATATCTTGGAAGCGGCCCATCCTCTCCGACAGCGGCGGCTTCCAGATCCACAGCCTCTCCCCTCTGGTCAAAGTCAGGAAGGAGGGCGTGGAATTTACCTCCCATCTCGATGGGGCAAAAATTTTTCTTTCGCCTGAAGATGTCATCGACATCCAGTCCAGACTAGGCTCGGATATCATGATGACTCTGGACTACTTCCTCCCTTACCCTGCATCCAAAGAAAAGACCAAACAAGCCGTTGCCTTGACCACCGATTGGGCTCAGCGTTCCAAAATACGCTTCAGTCAAAAAGAATCTTCCCAGCTCCTGTGGGGAATATGCCAGGGCGGTATTCTCTGGGAGCAAAGGGAAAAAAGCATCGAAGCTTTGTTGGAGATCGGTTTTGACGGCTATGCATTGGGAGGCCTGGGCATAGGCGAGCCAAAATCCCCGTTCATGGAAGTGGTGGAAAAGGCCCACTCTCTCCTTCCCACAGATCAACCGCACTATCTTATGGGGATAGGCTATATCAATGACATATTAGAATGTGTGGAAAGAGGGATGGATTTTTTTGACTGTGTCCTCCCCACCCGCAATGCCAGAAACGGCACTCTCTTCACCAGCAAAGGCAGGATTGTCATCAAGAACAAAAAATACGCGAATGACCCCAGGCCTGTGGATGAGGCCTGTGAGTGCTACACCTGCCAGAATTTCTCCCGCGGCTACCTTCGCCATTTGTATGAAAGGCAGGAGATAAGCTCTGCCATCCTCAACACCATACATAACCTCTTTTTTTATCTTGACATCTTCCGAAAAATTAGGCAATCTATTCAATCTCATTCGTATCAGAAATTTAAATGTAGTATAATAAATAAAAAAGAAGAGGAATAAGCAAATGCCCTTCGTAAGCCTTTTCGCTATTTTCCAGCAATCCCAACCCGCGCAGCGCGGAGGTGGAAGTTTCATTTCCGTGTTGATCCCTTTCATCCTGGTCTTTCTAATCTTCTATCTGCTGATCATAATGCCCTCCCGAAAGAGGCAGAAGAAACACCAGCAGATGGTGGAACAGCTCAAGCCCGGGGACAAAATCATCACCTCAGGAGGAGTTCACGGAACAGTGATGGGAGTCCAGAAGGACAAGATTGAGCTGAAAATCGCGACTAACGTCAAGATTGATGTCACCAAGAGTGCGGTGGGCGCAATCCTGAGCCAAAAATCAGAAGAAAAGGGCAAAAGATAGTTCCATTCTTATTTTATTGATTAAACCCTTTGATTACGGCAGGGAAAAGCTGAGATGAAAAAAAAGCTGCGCTGGAAAGTGATTCTGGTCGCCGCTGTGATGGCCCTTGCCCTTTTCCTCTCCTATCCCCCCGGTAAAAAAATCAATCTCGGCCTAGACCTCTCGGGGGGGATGCATCTTGTCCTTCAGGTAGTCACCGATGATGCCATTAATATAGAATCAGACCAGGAAATCATGCGTCTCCAGGAACAGATGAAGAAGAAAAACATCGCCTTCGGGACTGCAACCAGGGGAAAGCTGGGCGAGATTCTTATCGAAAAGATCAATCATGACCAGGAGGGCCAGATAAAGGATCTTCTGGATGAATACTTCAAGGAATGGAATTACACCGTCATCCATGAGAAGGTAACTCTCTCCATGAAAGCCAGCGTCATCCAATATCTAAGAGACCAATCTGTCCGGCAATCCTTGGAGACCATTCGAAACCGAGTCGATGAACTCGGCCTGGCCGAACCGACCATCCAGAGACAGGGACTGGCAGGAGAGAGAATAATCGTGGAACTCCCCGGAGTGGAAAATCCGGAAAGAGTAAAAAACATCATTAAGACAACCGCACTTCTGGAGTGGAAACTGGTCTATGCAGGACCCGTTTCTGACCAGGAAACACTTCTTACCGATTACAGCGGCGAGGTTCCCAGCAATATGGAAGTGGTCAGGGGTGATCCCCAGAGGACTGAAGGAGGCTACTACCTTGTCGACCGGGTAGCCGCGGTTTCGGGAAATGACCTGCGGAATGCCCGCCGCTCGGTGGATGAATGGAATAATCCTGCGGTGGCCTTCACTCTCAAACCTGATTCAGGCAAGGTCTTCTACAAATTCACCGGAGAAAATATCGGTAAGCCCCTTGCTATCGTCCTGGACGGAAAAATCCAGGAGGTGGCCACCATCCAAAGCCGGATTTCTGACAGCGGCATCATCCACGGTCGGTTCACCATAGAGGAGGCTGATGACATCGCCCTGGTTCTAAGAGCCGGAGCCTTGCCCGCTTCCATCAAATACCTGGAAGAAAGGACCATCGGACCATCCCTTGGAGCAGACTCTATCCGCAAAGGACTCTCTGCTACCATCATTGCCCTTATCCTGGTGATGATCTTCATGGTCTTGTACTACCGGTTCTCAGGCTTGAATGCCATCACCGCTCTTATCCTGAACATCCTTATCATGATGGGTGCCCTTTCCTATTTCAAGGCCACCCTGACCCTTCCCGGAATAGCCGGGATCATATTAACTATCGGAATGGCGGTGGATGCCAATGTGCTCGTCTTCGAAAGAATCAGGGAAGAGCTGGCTTCGGGCAAGAATATCCTGAACTCCGTCGTTGCTGGATTTTCGCGGGCCTTCCGGACCATCCTGGATGCTAACGTGACCACCATCATTGCCGCCATCTTCCTCTTTCAATTCGGAACCGGGCCGGTTAAGGGATTTGCGATCACCTTGATTATTGGAATCAGTGCCAGCATGTTCACGGCCGTTTTTGTCTCCCATCTCATCTTCGATATCTTCATGGGAAAAAGAAAAAAGAGGGATAAACTGAGCATATAAAATGGAGTTCTTCAAGAAGCCCCACTTCAAATTTATGAAATTCAAATATCTGGCTTTCTCTTTCTCGGCTGTTCTTATCCTTATAGGCATCTTGAATATAACCTTGGGAAAAGGGCTGAACTACGGCATCGATTTTGCTGGAGGGACTCTGATCCGGCTGATATTTAAAGAACAGATCTCTGTTTCAAGAATCCGGCAGGAATTAAGCGATAAAGGTCTAGGAGCCAGCCGTATTCAGGAAGTGGGAAAAACAGAAAGGGAGTACATCATCAGAACATTGCAAGAAGTCGAAGGTGCTCAACTGGATGAGCTGGAAGCTCATGAAATCATGGGCAAAAGAGTCATCGAAGCTCTGCAGGGAGAGAAAGAAAAGTCTCTCCTGGATCAAGGAAAGAGAGACATCAACAGCATCGACGAAGAAGAACTGACCCTCATACTTGAATCCTCCTTCCCTGAGGAAGGCCAGCATGTGGCTCAGAAGATACTCTCTTACAGGACAGATAAGGGGATTATCCAAGATTATGAACAACTGGAAAGAGCCGCAGGCATTTCTCCCGAAATAACATCATTCCTCAAAGAAAAGACTTTTCTGGGTGATCTGGCCATTTTGAGCAAGGAAACCGTCGGCCCCCAGGTTGGACACGATCTTAGACGAAAGGCCACCCAAGCAACCATCTGGGCTCTCATCGGAATGCTCATCTACATCGGCATTCGCTTCCGGTTCGCTTATGGCGTATCTGCTATCCTGACCTTAGCCCATGATGTGCTGGTCACATTGGGCATTTTTTCCCTGACCAACAGAGAGATAAATCTTCCTGTGATCGCAGCCATACTGACCATAGTCGGTTACTCGCTGAACGATACCATCGTTGTCTTCGACAGGGTCAGGGATAATCTCAAGATACTGAGAAAACAGGAATTTCAGGATATCTTGGACACAAGCATCAACCAGACTCTGAGCCGAACCGTCATCACTTCGGGAACGACTTTTCTGACCGTTTTTGCTCTTTTTCTCTTCGGAGGAGAAGTGATCAACGACTTCGCTTTTACCATGATGATAGGGGTAATCTTCGGAACTTATTCTTCCATCTATCAGTCTTGCCCCATCCTCTATTACTGGAATAAAATATTCAAGCCCAAAAAAGGGTTACGAAAATAATTAAGATGCTTGACAAAATAATTTTAGACTTGTAAAAAGAAGTGATTTCAATTATACTTTCATTTCAAACACCCTTTTTATGAGGTCAAAAATGGCTGAAAAAACTGGGCCAATAAAGAAGGGAGAAGTCCCTGACATCTTTAAAGATTCTTTCTTTGTTGCTAAGAAAGGCGGCGCTAGAAAAGCTTTCGCCTTTCCTCTTGCAGTCATTTTCCATGCTGTGATTGTTGCAGCCATGGTTGTCCTTCCTCTCTTAAGCACTGGGACTTTACCTCAGGTAGAAGTCTACAGCGCATTTCTTGCCCCTCCCCCACCTCCTCCTCCACCACCTCCTCCCCCTGCTAAAAAACGTCGCTCCCCCCGCTCCCAAACCCGCATCAAACCAGTTCGCGCTAAAACCACTATTGAACCCGGTACCCTTGTCGCCCCTGTCGAAATCCCCGACGAAATCGCCGAAGAAGAACTCTCCGATATCGGTATCGAAGGCGGTGTCGAGGGCGGTGTGGAAGGCGGCGTGGTTGGCGGAGTGCTGGGCGGTGTGGTCGGCGGAGTGCTGGGTGGTGTGCTCGGTGAAGTGGAAGCCCCTGTCAGAGCTGTAGGCGAGATCAAACCTCCCAGGCTGGTAAAAAAAGTCGAACCCCTCTATCCTGAGATCGCCCGCCAGGCAAGAGTGGAGGGTGTTGTCATCCTGGAGGCCACCACTGATATCTACGGCAGAGTGCAGAGAATCAAGATGCTGCGCTCCATCCCTCTTTTGGACCAATCCGCTATCGATGCTGTACGGCAGTGGGTCTATGAGCCGATGGTCATCAACGGTCGCCCCAGAGGCGTTATTTTTACCGTTACAGTCAGATTTAAACTCAAGTAATCAAGCTTTGAATGGCTTTTGAATTTAAAAGGAGGTACCAAAAATGCAATTTGGTCTGATTGAAATGTGGCAGGCTATGGGAGCTGTGGCTAAAGCAGTTGCATTCATCCTTATCGGACTATCCATTATCTCCATCTATCTATTTATCGAACGACAGATCATCTTCTTCAGAGCCAGAGCCAAATCCAAGCTAGTTGCCCCAAAACTTGCTGACCTGATGAAAGCAGGCCAGATCAAGGAGGCCTTAAATCTCTCTTCTAAAAAAGAATTTAACGTCAGCCACCTGGCCCGAATTACTGCTGCTGGAATCCGGGAGTTCTTCGAAGGTAAAGAGGCAAACCTTTCTATGCAGGAACAAGTAGAGACGGCTCAGAGAGGTTGTGAAAGAGCTGCTATTATCTTTACCCAAGAGCTGAAGAGAGGAACAAACGTCCTGGCTACAATCGCTACCTCTGCACCATTCATTGGTCTCTTCGGTACAATCGCCGGTATCATCAATGCTTTCCGAGGCATGGCCCTTACGGGTTCAGGTGGAATCGGTGCTGTTGCTCAGGGAATCGCTGAAGCTTTGATCACGACAGCTTTTGGAATCGGTGTTGCGATAATTGCCCTCTGGTGCTACAATTTCTTGACCACAAAGATCGATACTTACGGCGCAGAAATGGCCAATACAACTTCCCAGATCGTCGATTTCTTCGTCAGAAAAGAAAAGAAAGCTTGAGTGGCCAGTCCATTCAAAATAATAAGTAAGTAAAGGGGTTAAAAATGGCTATTTCAGTCGGGCAAGAAGGCGATGTCAAGTCTGAACCCAATGTGGTCCCCCTCTGTGATGTTCTTCTTGTGCTGTTGATTATTTTCATGGTGGTCACCCCTTTGGTTCAAAAGGGAGTCGATTTGAGACTTCCGACTGCTCTGAATACCATGGGCATGCCCGATAACCTAGAAGTCGTTCTTGCCATCAGAAAAGACGGCACCTTCTATGTCAATCAGGAACAGGCCACCGAGGAAACTCTACAGACCCTCCTGGAAGAAGCATTCATGACAGCCCGTGACAAGAGGCTCTACCTGAGAGCCGACCAAGATCTTGAATACGGAAAAATCGTCGACATCATCGAAATGCTGAAAAATTCGGGAGTGGAGGTTGTAGGCATCATCACCGAGAAAAAGGCAGAAAAAATCGATTAAAAGACTGTCACCTATGTCTGCAGCATTGGGGAGTCTTTCCTTCATTTGATATTCCCGCGGGGCAAGAGAGAGTCTTCCACTTCTCGCTCACTCCGCGGTACCCACCCTAAAACCTCCTGCCAGACATCCTTATTTTCCATACAAAAATAAAAAGGCACCGCTTCCCCTCCATTTTTACGGATAGATTCGAGGATTTCTCTGTAGAGTTCAAGACGAAGAGGCCTGAAATAGCGGTATTTTCCATCCTTACCCTTTATAAATTCATCATGGAAAATCTTTTCTCGAGGAAATCTCTCCTTGATGATTGATTTGAAATGAGGAGAAAAACGCAGACTGCCCAGACTGATCCAAGCCACTCTCGCTGGATCGATCCCATGGAGTAATCTCTCTATGACTCCCTTATAATCCTCTTTCCAGCCGGGATACCGGATCAGGGGATCAAAATGGAATCCCACCGGAAAGCCCTTCTCTGCTACCTGATGCGCTGCTCCAATCCTCTCCTCGACCGGAGGAGCTCCCCTCTCTTGTTCCCGGACTATTTTAGGTGTATTGAGAGACCAGGAAACGATGATATTTTGGGCAGGCTCCTGACTTAAAATGTTGTTTATGTTTGTGGTCTTTGTCTTTAACTCAAAAAAAGCATGTTTCTTCCTCCTGAAATAGCGGATAAAATCTTTGGAACTCTCAGTGATATGATCCAAAGCCAAAGAATCGCCCAGTTCCCCAGTTCCAACACGGAAAGGCCTCCCTTTTCTTTTTTGCAGGAAGTCATCCAATTCTTTCCACAGATCTTCAAGATTGACATGAATGGTAATTAAGGGGCTGGAGAGATAATCCTGGAGGATACAGTAGGAACAGTCGAGGGGGCAGTTGAGTTCTGAATTGATGACGAAATAGTTGCAGCCGATGTACTGGGGAGTGCAAGGACAGGGCTTGACAAAATCCCCTTTTTGCTCGGTGAGAAAAAGATACTTCTTTCCCTCTCCGATTGGGTCTTTACCCGTTTTTAGATCTTCGATGAGAAGATGAGGATCTTCGATCGTTTCCTTGGGTATAGAGCCAGTATTTTTGATGATTCTTTGGGCCAGAGGAAAATGGAGGCTTTTTTTATCGATGTAGATTTTATGAAGGGAGTAACCTGATTCATTCATCGGAAGGCCCTTTAAACACCTCTGCAAATTCCTTCTTGGACGAAATCTGCTGAAGACGTGCAAGTAGAGACCGTAACCCCTCTTTATCCTTGAAGCAAAACTGGACAGTTATTGCTTCCTCTTCGAAAAAGGGTGAAGGTTCGATGGAAATATCCTCGGGCCATCCTGAGTTTCTCAAGGCCTGCTTGAAGGCCTTCCTGCGTGAGGAAAGACGGGGATATCGTTTTTGTCTTAACCATTGGCGGATACGGTCTGACTTCTGGAGGGGTGAGAGTTTCTCAGAATGAAGGATTTTACCCATCCCCTCTGAGATAAGGAACTCTTGTGCAGAAACACCATCCCTGAGAGATATCTCATGAAGATCTTCCAGCAATTCCATCTGCTTGTTCTGACCCAGAGGCTGAAGCAGAGGAAGGAGAAGCTTTCTTTCTCTTGAGTTGAATTCTGCAAATATTTCCAAAGAAGCCAGAGACATGTTTTTCTGGTGGATGAATGACTTAACATCCTTGGAAAATCGAGATATGGTCAAGTAGAGATCAAGATAGTAAGAGGTATTGGGTATATTGAGGAGAGGAAAATAGTGTCTGATAATCTTCTGCTCCTTTTCGCCTAACTTTTTGAGCCTGCGCAGAATCTCGGCCTTCTCCAGAAGGTTGAACTCTCTAGATGCCAGATTTTCATAGAAAGCCAGTAAAAACATTTGTAGATCATCATCTGACCTGATCACCCAGACAGGAATTGAAGTCAGAGATAATTCCAGGCAGGCCAAGACTCTTTTCCAGCCCGAGACAAGGATAAGCTGTCGGTTGCGGCTTGTCACAAGAGGAGGATTTATGAGGCCGACTTCTTTTAAGGAAAGAAGAAGACCTTTCAGCGAGAAAAAATAGGAAATCCGGAACCGCTCATCCTTAAGATTGATATTTTTTATATGGATTTCTTCTCTTTTCATCTTTTATATTTTAGTTGAATAGATCTACTGAGTCTAGCCGCCTAAGAGGAGAAGTTAAAAATTACCTTATGGTGGAGGGAAATGTCTCCGGCTGGGCTGAAAAAGGTGAGGGCTGGGGGATGAGGAAGCCCCTGTGTGCACTGGAAAAGGTTATGAAGATATTTTCAGACCTAAATATAATTGGAAAGTTCAAATCTCTTGGGTTGGTGGCTGAACCGATTAGTGGATGAAATTATATTTTAATTATCTCCGTTTTGGGTGGCCAGGTTCCCTCCTGTTCCTGGTCACCTCTCCTCGCTATTATTTTATATGTATCAAACGACTAAATAGTAAGGATAGATAATGACAGAAAAACTTAGTGGTAAAGAAAAGTTTAATAGAATTGAAGATCCATTCAAAGATGATTTTCATAAAATCACTAATTCTAAACTCACTAAAAAACAAAAAAAAGAAAAGCTTCGTCAATTGGCTCAAAAGTCGGATGAAGAAATGGATAAGCAGAACTTACAACCATTTTGGTTTGGAAAAAATTCTTACAAAGAACGTGTAGAACGCTATATTGAGAAAATGTTTGTCCATACAAGAATTATCAAGCAAGATAGAAGTTTAATAACGTCAGAACGAATGGTCAATTACATCTTCAGCCAGTTAAAAATAAAAGGGATTGAAGGCTATGGAACAAGGGGCAGGGAGCTAGATTTCAAACTAATGTGGGTTGTGGATTTTTTAAGTGGCAAAATAACTGATCACTTACAAAAAACTTTTAAAGACCAAAATGATGGATTGGTCTTATTTAAAAATGCGGATATCTTTCTTAAATGGATAGATAGGGTTAGAAATGGTCAAATTGCTGCGGAAAATAGTTTTATTCAATTTGAATTTAATGCTTCAGAAGTAAAGGATGAGTTGGGATTAAGTTCAGATAAAAAAATATCTATAAAAGATGTGGTTGGTTTGTTTGAGAAATTGCAGGAAGTGATTTTTGAAGTTAGAGGTTTGCCAGTAATATTTGATGCTGAAGAGGGAGGCTGGAGAAAGTTTAAAAGGAAGAAAGGTAGTGACACTCTATATTATCTTGAGTCAGAAAAGACTGGAGTTATTGTTTCCAATAGATGGAAAACAAAAGACTATAAATTATCTTTAACTTTCAATTCTCCTATTGGCTGGCTGTTTTTAGCAAACCTATCTTGTGGAAAGCCGGCCTGGCTAACTCTTCCCAGAAGCGCACATAACCTCCCCGAATATGAACAAAATATTTTAAGAGAAATAAGGCTGTGGAAAAAACCCAGACCTTATTATATTCTTGAACTGGCAGCGATTGCGGGATTAAAAGGAAAAGATGTTAGTAAATTAAAAAAATCATTAATTAGAGTATTAACAAATTTAAAAAATAAAAAATATATAAAAGATTTTAAGTTTGATGCAGGCAGAGGAAAAAAGACAAAATTCACAATTATCAAAAATGAAGTTTTCTAAAAGTTTTAATGCCATATTTTTTCTAAAGATTTTGAGGGTCAGTTCTAAAGGTTTTAAGGCGATTCCTAAAGGTTTTGAGGCGGGTTTTTTCCAATTTTCCGTCTGTAGAAATGGCCTGGTAATACTATTTAATACTTTTTAAGAAGAAAGAATTTTTATTTTTGAATAAAAAAGAGAATGATAAATGATATATTTTCCCCACCAGAAAGATATATCTTTTCTAATGCCAGGTTATCACAGATGTTTTATTTTTCAAATAAATTAGTGAAAATATTTAAGAGGTAAAAAAATGAGTAAACAAACTGATGAGGTAAAAGTGATTAAATTAAAGGGTGACCATTTTGTTTTTCTCAATATCAAGAGGTTTGATTTCCGCTTTTCGCACGGAGAGATTAATAAAATTTAGGGGGGTAAGAATGTATAAATTCAGTTCAACTTTGAGAGTCTCTTTGGCATTTTGTATGGGCCTCTTTATGGCTAGCTCTTTTTTAGTCTCAAGCGTACCAAGAGAAAAACAGACTCCAATAGCAGGAGTGGCCATATTTCCAAACGAGGAATATGGAGATTGGCTGAGAATGCAACTTAATCCAGCCTTTGGGAATAGAGAGAAGATCATCTCTACCATAAACACATTTTTTATTCTGAAGTATGAGAGCTGGCTAAAAGAAACATTATTTGACTTTGGTTTTCTGTTTGATCAGGATGATGCCAAAGCTCTTGAGGACTATGCTTACGAAAGAGGTCTTCTACATTTATCATTGGAGGGATGGCGTTATAGCAACACATTGTTAGAAAGCTACCAATATGAGCCTAATTTCTATAAGGTTTTAATTGGCAAAAGCGAAGCAACGGTTGAAATGCGTCCTAACGCCCATCTTGTGCATCGCCATACGCAGGGCCGAATCTCTTCTAGTCCTTGGACCGAACATGAAATCTCTTTGATTCTAAAAGGCGATCGCTGGCTTATAAAGAGAATCGTCTGCGATGATCCTGTTCATAATATTTATCCCCACGGATCAGACTTTGAAAAGATAGCGGCAACTTTACCTGACCGAATCCGAGATGAGTTAGCTAAAGATGAAGCTAGAATTGCTGAAAAAGAGAGATAGAGAGATAAAACGTCGTTCCTATAAATCTGTTGGAAATTAACTATATGTATAAATATAGAATAGTTATAGAAAACACCTCTTTATCTCTCTATCTCTCTTCTCACTGATATAGTGATTGATTACAGAGTTACTGAGATAGAAAATTATAAGTAATTTATGATGGATAATGATTATTGTACTGCAAATGGGATATGAGCAATATCAAGATTATAGCTGTGAGTAAAATTTTTGAAATGAGGAAGAAGAAAATTATCACAGCTGACACATCTGTCTCCAACCTTCTAATAGCCATAACACACTCCTAAATCAATTATCTAGCCACAAAAGCCGCTTAAACCTTCTTATGTGTCACAGCCACTTTCCAACTAGGCAAAACCGAGCCGCAGCCACTCTTCTCTAAAACCACCACTCAGCCAGGAGGGGCAAGGGTAAAGTCATCTCAAATTCAAAAGTATTCTAAACTCAGTTCAAATCACAAAATAAAAATCTACAGACAAAACAAAAATCAACTGTTGTCATTTTGTTTATATTTTAGGAGGATTCTAAATAGAGGTAATTGAGAGATGAAAAACAAATATCTAGGTGATGAGCAATTAAAAGTGTTAATGTCAGCAATTGAGAAAAGAAAAATTCTCAGAGATGAAGTGATGTTCAAATTAGGTTTGTATTTAGGTTTACGCGTTCAAGAAATTTGCAATATCAGGTTAGAAGATATTGACCCAGAAAATAGAGCTATTACAATTCAGGGAATTAAAGGCGGCAGGATTAGAACTTATAATGATATCGAAGAAAAGTTATGGAAGAAGTTGAGTCGATATTCAAACAAAATTAAATCAACATATCTATTCCCCAGTTCAAGAAACTCAAAAGGAAAACTGACAACGATGGCAGTTCAAAGACTATTTAAGTTCTATGCAAACAAGGCAGGACTTCCAGAACATTTTAGTATTCATAGCCTAAGACATAGCTGTGGCATTATCAGAGCAAAAGCAAATCAAAGTCCTATCAAGATAATATTATGGTTGAGGCAGAGAAGTATTTCAAGCACACAGGTTTATTTTGAACAAGTCAGTTTTGAAAGAGATGCTGAACAAGCCAATGAGGAATTTCAAACCTATTTGTAAAAAATTCTAGTCAAATAAAATGGACTAACCAACATTTGACCTGACAACGCTTGTCAAATAAAATCTTAATTATTGAGAAAAAACTACTTCTCCTCCTTTGGCTTAAGCTCCATGCCGAGTTGCTGACGCAACTCAGAAACCTTGCTGAATCAGGATGAGGTGTTTCTAATACTTGACTACCTGTCCTGTCACAGGCATAGAAGAATGACTTTGCACGAATACCCAATTCCCGTTTCTCTTCTCCATTACTCCTGTAACTCTCATTCCTTCTACACTGAACGGCTCACCCATCGCCTCTCCTTTAAAATCCATCAACAACGAAACCCAAGCAACTTCACCTGAATTATGAACCTTGATGACTAATTCCCTGATTGATATATCCGCATTCTCAACGGACTCAAATTGTTTCTGCACCGACTCTTTAATTGACTCCCAACCAACCCAGTGTTCAGCAGCATCTGTACCAAATGAAACCATATCATCATCATGAGCAATGATTTTCGAGAACAATTCTATGTCCTCAGTTTCTATGCATTTAATCCAATCATCTAACACTGCTCTAACTGCTGCTTTTTCGGCTTCGATGTCTACCGCAGGTTCCTCAGCTACCTCTTCACTCTGCTGGTAGCCAAATGTAAAACAAAGCAGAAAGACCAAAGGAATGACCATAAGTAGTTTTTTCATTTACCTCTCCTCAAAATGTGATGCATAAATTAGACATCACTTAACACTGTCTGTCAAGTTAGGTGCGGATTATTCCAAATTAAAACATTCCTTGAAGTCCTTGATGGAAATAATATTTTAAGCCTTGAAAATCCCCTTAAATCCCACCAAAAAACTACTGAAAATCCCTTAAATCCCACTGTTCTGATGTGAATGAAAATAATCAAAATAATCGTTGTCTTGGTTAAAAAAGTATAGGAGGCTTTAAGTAGGAGATATGAGAGATGAAAGGAAAATACAAACGCATAACAGTCAAATTCTTGAAAGATTCTAGGGTCTCCCCCTTGTTTGGACAGAATATAGGCTTGTTTAAGGTGCATTGAGCCTGCCTATTTTGTCCTTGTTCTTGACATTTTAACTGTTTTGATCCTGTTCCGCCATCCTCTTGCATGATAA
>Ga0315551_10001386_pt1 | contig 18301 bp, 16 predicted proteins | sample SalMarSW160290MG_FD_203678 | JGI IMG/M metagenome (GOLD analysis project Ga0315551, IMG submission 203678) | Salt marsh sediment microbial communities from the Plum Island Ecosystem LTER, Massachusetts, United States - Salt Marsh Sediment SW1602-90 ...
AGGAGAATCCTGACCAAGATTGCTGCCGGTGATGTTAAGAACCTGGGCGATACCAGCACCCTGGCTGATCCGGCGGTGGTTGAAATCCTGGTTGAGGAGAGGGAGTAAAGGCAATAGATATTCTGCTACTTGAGTCTTTCCCTGACTCTCTCAATCACATCGTCGGGCACAAAGTACCTGCGGCCCTTTGAACGGTCCAGAATTCCTTCGGCATACATCTTTCTTAGCAACGGGTTAACTGCGTCCTGTTTGAGGTTGGTATCACGCGCTATTTCGTTGGCAGTTGCCCTTTCTGCCTCCAAATCAAACTGAAGGAGTATCATGGCTTTCCTTGCCAGTAGGTACACCAAAATCCTCAAATCGGTTCCGAGGCCAAGCCATGCCTCCAGAGGGCTGATGTTACTGGTATCCTTGTCAAGCCTGACGTATGGTGACAGGATATCAGCTAACAGTTTTCGATCCAGTTTCTTTTCACCTATGACAAGGGCTTCCAGTTCATCATCCATTTCATCCTTCCCCCTCTGAAGCTCAAGATCTACTGTAAGCCTCAAAGTTAGTGGAGCGGGAGACGGGACTCGAACCCGCGACAACCTGCTTGGAAGGCAGGGACTCTACCAACTGAGTTACTCCCGCTTGAGTCACTTTATTCTAGCCAGAAAATCTGGCTTTGTAAAGAACTAACTTGATAAAAAGGCCTGGTTTAGGTAGAATGAGGCAAACGGTTGCCTGTTGCCTAGAGCCCGTTTATTGGTTATCAAACCGGTTCGAGTTTGAGGGGATAATGAGATGAAACAAGTGAAAATTATACCCTGCCTGGATGTTAAGGATGGGAGAGTGGTCAAAGGGGTGAAATTTGTTAGCCTTCGGGATGCCCGTGACCCGGTGGAGGCAGCCCATGCCTATTGTCAGGAGGGGGCTGATGAGCTCGTTTTTTTGGACATCTTCGCTACCGTGGAGAACAGGAAGACAAGACTGGAATGGGTAAAGAGAGTTTGCGAAGTGGTCACTATCCCCTTTGCTGTTGGTGGCGGTATTGGGAGCATCGAGGATATGGAGGCCTTGGTTAAGCTCGGTGTGGATAAAGTATCGATAAATACCTCAGCAGTAAGGACACCGGAGCTTATTAGAGAAGCTGCCAGGCAGTTGGGCAAGCAGAGACTGGTGGTTGCCATTGATGGCAGGAAGAACCCCCGAGGAAGCAATCTTCCCCGACTTGAGGTTGTGGTTAAAAGCGGCACCGAGTCCACCGGGATGGATATCGTGGACTGGGCAAAGCGGGTGGAGGAGCTGGGTGGTGGGGAGATATTGCTCACCAGTAAGGATGCCGATGGAACTAAAGAGGGATATGACCTGGAGATGACCAGAGCGGTGGCGGAAGCGGTGGCCATACCGGTTACCGCTTCTGGTGGAGCCGGTAAACTGGAGCACCTTTACCAGGCGGTAACCGAAGGTAAGGCAGCAGCTGTTTTAGCGGCTTCTATCTTTCATTTCGGTGAGATTTCAATTCCGGAGGCCAAGCGTTACCTCAAGGAAAAGGGTATTCCGGTAAAAATATAGCTAAAAGGAGTATCAGAGAATGAATCTGCAACGACCAAATGCCAATGAGGCGACTAGAACCGCCAATCGTTCTCGAAATGTATCGCCGATGAGCGGTCTCTGTACCCGCTGTATCGACGGGTGTACCGGCAATTGTGAGGTTTTTAAAGCAACCTTCCGCGGGCGGGAATTAATCTACCCCGGCCCGTTCGGCGAGATTACCTCCGGCGGTGACAAGGACTATCCTATTGACTACTCTCATCTAAACATACAGGGATACGCCCTCGGAGCTGAAGGTCTGCCGGCTGGTGTTACCGGTGACCCCGATTCGGCTATCTTTCCGGCGGTAAATACGGAGACTGAGTACGGCTGGGACATCAAGGTTAAAATGAAGGCCCCGGTCTTTACCGGTGCGCTGGGCTCCACCGAGATAGCCCGCAAGAACTGGGACCATTTTGCCATCGGCGCCGCTATCAGCGGGGTTACCCTGGTCTGTGGCGAGAACGTCTGCGGCATCGACCCGCGGCTTGAGCTTGATGCTAAGGGCAGGGTTGTTTCAGCCCCGGATATGGACCGGCGCATCGAGACCTATCGGCGCTATCATCAGGGATATGGTGAAATTCTAGTCCAGATGAATGTGGAGGATACCAGACTGGGTGTTGCTGAATACGTCAGCAAGAAGCATGGCCTGGACACCATTGAGCTGAAGTGGGGGCAGGGCGCCAAGTGCATCGGCGGTGAGATTAAGGTCAACAACTTGGAGCGAGCATTAGAGCTCCAGAAACGCGGTTATATCGTCACCCCCGACCCGTCAAACCCTGTTGTGCAGGCAGCTTTTCATAATGGCTCTCTTAAGGAGTTTGAGCGTCACAGCCGTCTTGGTTTTATCGACGAAGAGGGTTTTTATAAAGAGGTCAATCGCTTAAGAGGGCTTGGCTTCAAGCGCATTACCCTGAAGACCGGAGCCTACGGCCTGCGCGAACTGGCTATGGTCATCAAGTGGGGCTCCAAGGCCGAGATTGACCTGCTGACTATAGACGGCGCCCCCGGCGGCACCGGTATGAGCCCGTGGCGGATGATGGAGGAGTGGGGCATGCCCAGCCTCTACCTGCACGCCGCTACTTATGAGTTTTGCCAGAAGCTGGCGGACAAAGGGGAAAGAGTGCCTGATATTGCCTTTGCCGGCGGCTTCAGCAGTGAGGATGGCGTATTCAAGGCACTGGCGCTGGGGGCTCCCTTCACCAAGGCGGTCTGCATGGGGCGGGCACTGATGATTCCGGGCATGGTGGGCAAAAATATTGAGCAGTGGCTCAAAGACGGCAAGCTACCCAATACCGTCGGCCAGTTCGGGGCAACGCCGGAGGAGATTTTTGTCAACTACGAGGATGTTAAGAGCATTGTGGGTGCTGATGAAATGAAGAATATCCCTCTGGGAGCGGTGGGAATTTACAGCTATGCCGATAAGCTTAAAGTAGGCTTGCAGCAGCTGATGGCCGGGGCCAGGTGTTTCAGCGTGCCGGCAATTACCCGGCGGGAGCTTATGTCACTGACTGAAGAGTGCGCCAAGGTCACTGGAATACCCTACCTGATGGACGCCTACAGGGCTGAGGCTGAGGCTATACTGGGATAAATAATAGACACTTAACCAGATAGTTAGCGGGGCTCTCAAGATTTCGGAGCCCCGCTAAAATTATGGTACTACAGGATTAGCATGGCATCGCCGAAGCTGTAGAAACGATACTTACTAGCAATAGCCTCCTCGTAGGCGCTAATAATAAAGTCTCGGCCGGCAAAAGCAGTCACCAGCATCAGCAGCGTTGAGCGGGGCAGGTGAAAATTGGTTATCATGGCATCAACCATGCGGAACTGGTATCCGGGTAAAGCCAACAGGCTTACCCAGCCCTCAAATGGTGCTAAAAGAAACGCCTTGCTGACTTGAGCCGCCTGCTCAACCATTCTCACTGTCGTAGTACCGGCACAAATGATTCTCCGCCCTTCCTTTTTAGCCTGGGATAGTTCAGTAGCTACCTCTTTAGTTAGTATGCCATATTCCTTATGGATAGGATGCTTAAGCGGGTCTTTCTCTTTAACCGGCCTGAAGGTATCAAGCCCTATGTGGAGGGTAACAAATAGCAGGTGGACCCCTTTGCTTTCTATCTGCCCAAGTAACTGGGGGGTAAAATGCAGCCCGGCGGTGGGGGCAGCAGCACTGCCCAGGGCTCGGGCATATACTGTCTGGTAGCGCTCGGTATCTTCCAGCGGGGTATGTATATATGGGGGCAGTGGCACCTTGCCCAGCTGCAGTAACAGCTCTTCATCGGAAAATTGCACCACCTTGACCCCTTCCTCCCCCAGCCCGGTTATTTCGGCCATGACCTTAATGCCACCGGCAGCAGAATCGCCGGTTATCTCAAGCTTGGTACCAATATCAACCCGTTTCCCAGGTTTTACCAGTGCCTCCCAGATGGAGGTATCTAGCTGGCGCAGCAACAGCAGCTCCACCTTGCCCCCGGTATCAACTTTTTTGCCTTTGATTCGGGCGGGGATGACACGGCTATCGTTGAAGACTAGGACATCTCCGGCACGTAAATAGTCGGCGATTTCTGAAAAACAGCGGTGCTCTACCGAGCCGCGGCTGCGGTTTAGAACCATAAGCTGCGAGTGGTCTCTGGGTTCAATCGGGGTTTGTGCGATAAGCTCGGGGGGGAGGTTGTAATCAAAATCACTGGTTTTCATAAACGGTTCAGGAATAGTATAACAATGCCCCCACAGGGAAATCAATTCGGTGTTTTCACGCTTGATGCTACCCTCACCGCTATGATACAATTACTCACGGTTGGACTGCTTCTTGAGGTATGCATGACACAACAACCGGAATGGGAACCCAAATTACTCGGCTTTCTCTGCAGGTGGTGCAGCTATGCCGGCGCCGATTTAGCCGGAACCAGCCGTAAGAAATACCCGGCCAACATTAGGATAATAAAGGTCCCCTGTTCCGGCCGGGTCGACTCTCTGTTCATTATCAAGGCTTTGCGCCTGGGTTTTGACGGGGTGCTGGTTTCAGGCTGCCACCCCGGTGATTGCCACTACCTGACGGGAAACTACCGCGCCCGCCGCAGGATAGCCATCACCAAGAAGTTCCTGGAGTACCTGGGCGTTGAGCCCCAGAGGGTTCAGGCGAGTTGGGTCTCCGCTTCAGAGGGAGGGAAATTCGCCGAGGTGGTAGCTGAGGTAACCGAGGGTTTAAAAGAAGTCGGCCCCAACCGGATGTTTTCCAAAGAAAGTTAGATGGAACAAAAGCTAAGACAAGAAGCCAAAGCGCTGCTGGAACAAAACAAGGTTGACTGGATTATCGGCTTTGAGCCGGGGAGTCTTAAATTCGCCGCCACCCCCCTGATAACCAAGGATAAAAACGATACCGAACGCCTGATAATCAATCCATTTATCTTCAATAACCTAGCTGATTTCCTAACCAGCCTGGAGGGGCGGGTGGGCATTGTGGCTAAAGGCTGCGACAGCCGTTCCATCATCAGCCTGATACAGGATAATAAGCTTGCCAGAGAGGATTTGGTGATTATAGCTGTCCCCTGCCCCGGGCTTATCGACTTGGCCAAGATAGAGCAGCTAGTGGGCAAAGACAGAGACGAGTTAGATGATATCACCCGAGAGGGGGACAAGGTAATCGTAAAGATTGAAGGCAAGAAAAAAGAATTTTCTACCATCCAGACCCTGTTTGACCACTGCCTTGCCTGCGAACTGCCCACACCGCAGGAGTATGATATCCTTCTCGGCGAAGTTAGGCCGCCGGCGCTTGAACTAGAAGTCAGCGGGAGAAATATAAATAAGCTGAAAGAAACGTCCCCAGCGGAGAGGTGGAAGTTCTGGGAGAGCGAACTCAGCCGCTGCATAAGGTGCTATGCCTGCCGTAATGTCTGTCCTGCTTGCTTCTGCCAGCGGTGCTTCGTCGAGGAGACCGAACCTCAATGGGTAATGCCGATGCCGCGTTGGCAGGATAATCTCATCTTCCAGATAGTGAGGAATATCCATGTCGCTGGAAGATGCACCGACTGTGGTGAATGTGAGCGCGCCTGCCCGGTAAATATCCCCCTAAGAAGCCTGACGCGGGAGATGTATAACATGGTGGACGAGTTGTTCCAGTTTAAATCGGGCATGGACAAGGAAGCCTTGCCGCTGATGGCCCATTATGAGCAGGAAGAGGCTGAGGATTTATTCAGGTAGAAATGGTTAATAAAAAGGTAAGCAAAAAGGATATAGCTAAACTCCTCGAACAGTGGGGCCAGCAGTTTATCGTGTTCGCCCCGTCCAGAGAGAGTGGGGTGGCGGCTTTTGCCGAGTGGGATGGTAAAGATACCGGCTTTCTGGACTGGTACCGGAATACGGTTGTCCCCCCCAAGGCCAGCTTCCTTCCCCCCATGGAGGAGATGTTCCATTTCCAGAAGGGCGAGGAAGGCTACAGCATAGAGCCGTCAGCCGGTGAGGAAAACAAGCGGCTACTCTTCGGCGTGCGTCCCTGCGACGCTAGGGCTATGGCCATAGTAGATATGACCTTTAAAGACGCCTACGAAGACCCCTATTACCTCTCCAAAAGGAAAAACGCCTTGCTGGTTGGCATGGGGTGCACCAACCCCTGCGAAAGCTGCTTCTGCACCTCCATGGGCGTCAGCCCGGCCGAGTCAGCCGATGTTGACCTTATGTTTACCGATATCGGCGATGAGTTCCTGATTGAGGAAGTTACCGACAGGGGTAAAGAGCTAATCGCCAAGACTAAAGGCTTAAAAGAGATGAACAAAGGCGACGAGGCTAAAGCTAAACAATCTAAAAAGACAGCCTATGACAGGGTTACCCGAAAACTGGATACCGAAGGCATTAAGGACAGGCTGTTAGCCAGCTTTGATGACCAGGAATACTGGGAGAAGGTGGCAGCCAAGTGCATAAGCTGCGGCATCTGCACTCTGCTCTGCCCTACCTGCTACTGCTTTGACATCAACGATGAGTTGGTCAAACAGGAGGGAACGAGATTCCGGAGCTGGGATAGCTGCGGCTTCCCCCTCTATAGCAAGATGCCCATGGAAAACCCCAGGCAGGAGAAGTGGCGGCGGGTCAGGCAGAAGGTATGCCACAAGTACGAGTTTTATCCGATGACCTTTAATGTCATCGCCTGTACCGGCTGTGGCCGGTGTATCCGGCTGTGCCCGGTGAACTGGGACATTACCCGGGTTATAGAGAGCGTTCCCAACAAGACAGGGGTTAAAAAATGACAGTTGCTAATACCAGGTTCTTCGCCCAGGGTAATGTCTACCTGCCCCATATCGCCGTAATAGAGAAGATAATTGAGGAGACGCCGGGTGTAAGGACTTATCATTTTAATTTAAAGGATGAGAAGCTGCGGAAGGAGTTCACTTTTGAGTCGGGGCAATTCGCCCAGTACTCTGTCCTCGGCACCGGCGAAGCCCCCTTCTGTATCTCCTCCAGCCCTACCCGGCGCGACCATCTGGAGTTCGCCGTCCAGAAAGTGGGCAGGGTTACCAACGCCCTGCACCGGCTGGGCGTCGGCGCCGAGATAGGCTTCCGGGGACCCTACGGCAGTAGCTTCCCTCTTGATTTTCTGAAGGGCAAAAACCTGGTCTTCGTCGGCGGGGGTATCGGCTTAGCGCCCTTAAGGTCTCTCATCTGGAATGTTATCGACAATCGGGATATATATAATAAGGTAGATATTGTCTATGGCGCCCGCACTCCTGCCGACCTGTGTTTCAAGTATGACCTGGAGGCATGGGATAAGGACAAAACGGTAAAAATGGTGACTACCGTTGACCGCGAAGCTGAGGGTTGGACAGGCAAAGTGGGCGTAGTCCCTAAAATATTAGAAGAAGTTGCGCCCTCAGCCAAGGAGGCGGTGGCTATCGTCTGCGGGCCGCCGATTATGATACGGTTTACCTTCCCCGTGCTGGAAAAGCTGGGCTTTAAGCCGGAGCAGATGCTGACCACACTGGAAAAGCGGATGAAGTGCGGCATCGGCAAGTGTGGCCGATGCAATATCGGCAATATCTATGTCTGTAAGGATGGGCCTGTCTTCAGCTACACCCAGATTAAGGACTTCGTCTCCAGTGAGTACTAGGGGAAGCCTTATATCAGCGCTCCCTCCATCTCGGCCACAATCTGCTCGTTGGTGAAGTGCTCCAGGCTTACTGCGTCACTGAAGCAAGCGGTGGTACAGGCGCCGCAGGCTTTGCACAGGGCCTGGTTGACCCGGCAGACCTTCTTCTCCTCATCAAATTCAATAGCGCTGTAGGGGCATACCTCCAGGCAAGCCTGGCAGCCGGAGCAGATTCTTTCGTCAATCACCGCTGTGGCGGCTTCTATTTCTACCCTACCCCGGCTAATCATGGCCAGGGCCTCAGCCGCCGCTGCTGAAGCCTGGGCTACGGTATCGGGGATATCCTTGGGGCCCTGACAGCAGCCCGCCAGGAAGATACCATCGGTCATGGTTGATACCGGCTCCAGCTTGGGGTGTTTCTCCAGGAAAAAGCCATCACCGCTGCGGCTGATGTTAAACAGGCGGGCGATAGCCTCAACATCCGGCTGCGGCTCCAAGGCACAGCTGAGAATAACCATGTCCACCGGCAGCCGGCTCTGCCGCCCAACCAGCGTATCCTCAAACTGGACAATGAGTTTACCCTCCTCCTCAGGCGTCTCGGCGACGTCAGTTATCTCGGCGGGGCGACCCCTAATAAAGACCGTTCCCTCATTGAGAATGCGGTTATAGAATTCCTCGTAGCCCTTGCCGAAGCTCCTGATATCAATATAGAACTCGTAGACCTTGGCGCTGGTGTGCTCCTTGATAAGGTGGGCGAACTTCATAGAATGCATGCAGCAGACCCGGGAGCAGTACTCGTGGTACTTCTCGTCCCGGCTGCCCACGCAGTGGATGATGGCGATGCTTTCCGGCTCCGAGCCGTCTTTACAGACGATATTGCCCTCGGTGGGGCCAGCCGAATTGACCAGCCGCTCAAACTCGAGGCTGGTAATGACATTGTCCAGCCTTTTATAACCATAAGAGTAGATGGGGGTGGGGTCAAATACCTGGAACCCGGTAGCCATGATAATAGAGCCAACTTCTACCTCAATTACCTTATCCTCCTGCTCAAAATCAATAGCCTTGGCTTCGCAGAACTTCTCGCAGGCACGGCACTTGCCACTTAAGAAGTAGGCGCAGTGCTCTTTATCAATGACCGGTATATTGGGCACTGCCTGGGGGAAGGGGGTATAGATAGCCTTTCGCTTGCTAAGGCCGACTTCAAACTCGCTGTCCGCTTTCCAGGGGCACTTGGTCTGGCATAAGCCGCAGCCGGTGCAAAGCTCTTCATCTACGTAGCGCGCCTTCTTCCTTATCTTAACCTTGAAATTGCCGATATAGCCGGAGACCTCCTCCACCTGGCTGTAGGTCAGCAGTTCAATATAAGGATGAGAGCCCACCTGTGTCATCTTGGGGGTAAGGATACACGCCGAGCAGTCCAGAGTGGGGAAGGTCTTGTCCAGTTGCGCCATATGCCCCCCGATGCTGGGCTCTTTCTCCACCAGGTAGACCTTATGGTCAGAATCAGCAATTTTAAGCGCTGCCTGGATGCCGGCAATGCCCCCACCCACCACCAGGGTATTAGGATTGACCGGTACCTCCCTGGTTTCCAGCGGCTGGTGATAGTAAACCCGCCTGACCGCTGCACTGACCAGCGCCTTAGCTTTTTCGGTGGCGGCGGCTTTATCCTCTGTCACCCAGGAGACCTGCTCGCGTATATTAGCCATCTCAAAGAGGTAGGGGTTCATCCCCGCCTCCTGGCAGGCACGGCGGAAGGTGGGCTCGTGCATGGTCGGCGAGCAGGAGGCAACCACCACCCGGTTGAGACCTAACTCCTTAATGTCTTTCTTAATGAGTTCCTGCCCCGGCTCGGAGCACATGAACTTATAATCACGGGCGACGGCCACCCCTTCCAGCCCCTGGGCAAACCGGGCGACTTCTTCGGTATCAACCGTACCGGCAATGTTGCTGCCACAGTGACAGATATAGACGCCGATTCTAGGTTCCATTACTAGCCTCCGTTCTACAGCTAAATACTATCATAAATCGGCTTACCCCAACAAGCGTAGATTCACTTTAATTTCATCCCTTTTGGGGGTGGGGGCGACAAAAGAGGATTTAGAAAATTCCAGGAAACAATTCGAGGCTGGTTTAAGCGTGGGAATTGTTTTTAGCGTTATGTTAAGCGGAAGCTAGCGGGGTGGGATCTGGTTTTTAGAATGCGTTTTATTTCCCACCCTCCCACCCTAAGAGGCTGTGTCTCTAACGCTCTCCGATTGAAGGGTTGTGTCCCCCACCCCACCCTTTTAACAGGTGTTTTTCTTTCCCACCCTGACCCACCCTACAGAAGTGATACTTCTATCAATTTCTTTCGGGGGATACAGGGTGATAATTTCCTACTCCAGGGGGGTGGGGTGAGAAATATGCAAAAAGGTGAAACCTTTTGGGTGGGTGGGTATGGGAAAAGAGACGACCTAAATTTGTTGTTACCAGCCCTACCGTGATAAAATTCAGGGTTAGAGGGGAAACCCCGCATGAAGATACTGGTAACCAACGACGACGGCATCTTTGCCGATGGGCTGATAGCCCTGGTCAAAGAGTTAAAAAAAGTAGCTGAGGTGGTGGTGGTAGCCCCGGACCGGGAACTGAGCGCCATGGGCACCACCGTCAGCCTGCACCAGCCGGTAAGGGCCAGGAAAGCGACACCGGTGGCGGCCGGGGTAGAAAGCTATGCCGTGGAGGGCACCCCGGCTGATTGCGTTATCCTGGCTCTGGGTAAGCTGGTCAAGGATGAAATAGGCCTGATCGTCTCCGGAATAAACCGGGGGGCCAACCTGGGCGATGATGTCTTAATATCGGGGACGGTGGGGGCGGCCCTGGAGGGCAGCCTGCACGGGCTTCCCGCACTGGCCATCTCGGCAAGCTGGGGGGATAACTTCTACTTTGATGATGCCGCCAGGTTTGCCGCCCTGTTAGCCCAAAAAATTGAGTCTAGTGCTATACCGGCTGACATCTGCCTCAACGTAAACCTGCCCAACCTGCCTGTGGAAAAAATCACCGGGGTGAAGATTACCTGCCCCGCCCGCTACAGCCACACCGATATTATTGAAGAGAGATATAATAACGGGCGCTCGTATTACTGGTTTGTCCGCAAGAGGGTAAACAAGGCGGTAGACGATAACACCGACACCTGGGCCATGGAACAGGGAAGTATCTCCATCTCGCCACTGCTCACCAGCCACGCCAACAAACCCCTGTCGGAACTGCCCGAAGACATCTGCCCTGAACTCTTTAAAGAGTTCAAGCAGCTGTAGGCCTCTAGGTCCTGCCGAACTCCCTTTTCAGCTGGTTAGAGCTGAGGTGGATCATGGTGGGCCGGCCGTGGGGGCAGGTGTGGGGGATGGCGCACCGCTCCAGCTGCCGCAGCAGTTCCCGCATCTCGGCATCAGTTAATGCTTGCCTAGCCTTAACCGCACCGTGGCAGGCCATTGTAATGGTTATATCTTCCGCCCAATCGCCCTTGTCCCCGCGGGACAGCGAGTCCAGCAACTCCCGCAGCGTGCCTGCCCAGTCCCTGTCGTGAATCAGGGCGGGTAGAGCCCGGACGAGGAAGGTCCTATCGCCAAAAGGCTCGATGGCGAAGCCGAATTCAGCCAGGTCCTGATAGCGCGTTTTCAGTATCGCCTCCTGCCGGGGGCTGACCTCGAACGTCACCGGCTCCAGCAGTCCCTGAACCTCTACCTCCCGCTGCGACCTCTGCTGCCCGATCTTTTCGAAGAGGATGCGCTCGTGGGCGGCATGCTGGTCAATAAGGTACAGCCCGTCGGGGCCCTCGGCGATGATATAGCTGTTATCAAGCTGCCCCAGTACCCGCAGCACCGGCAGTGACATGGCCGGGGTCGGGGCAGAGGCAATTGAATCAGAAGAAGCCCCGGCATAGGGGACATGCGTAACCTCTTTTAACTCAGTAGGGAATACGGGCTGGGTAGACGCTAGCTCAACCCGGGGCACCGTGATTTGCTCCGTTAAAGCCCGGCGAACCGCCCGGTGAACGGCACTGAAGATCGCCGAATCGTTGCGGAATTTAACCTCGCTCTTGGCGGGGTGAATGTTAACGTCCACCTCACGCGCCGGCAGCGATATATTAATGACCGCCACCGGGTGCCTGCCCACCATTAAAAGCCCGTGATAGGCCTCCTCAACCGCCCGGGCCAGCATACGGCTGTTTACCCAGCGGCAGTTGACGAAGAAGCTTAAGTTACCCCGCCCCGAGCGGCTTACCTTAGGTGAGCCAACCATGCCCGCTATCCGGGGCGATGGAGCCGCTGCCTCATTATTAAGCTCAATCATATTCCCGGCCAGTTCAGTACCATAGACTTCAACCATACTGTCTATAAGACGGCCGCTGCCCGGTGTTCTCAGTGCCACCCGGCCATCGATGGAGAGAGAAAATTTAACCCCGGGGAAGGCAAGGGCATACTGGCTGACCACATTGGCGATATGGCTGTTTTCCGTAGCCACCGACTTGAGAAACTTCAGTCTGGCCGGTACCTTGCGGAATAGATTGCTCACCGTGACCGTAGTCCCCTGAGAGCGTCCCCGGCTGCCCTGACTTGAGATTGCCCCGTCCTGCAAACTGATATAATTGCCCGTCTTTTCACCTGTGGCGCAGGTAACCATATCAACCTCGGCCACGGCGGCGATGCTGGGCAGCGCCTCCCCGCGGAAACCGAGGCTCTGGATGGACTCCAGGTCTTCCAGACTGGCTACCTTGCTGGTAGCGTAGCGGTCAAAGGCAAGCCCTATCTCACCGGAGGGAATCCCGGCACCGTTATCGGTGACCTTGATAAGGCTCACCCCACCGCCCCTTACCTCAACCGAAATCCGGGATGAGCCGGCATCCAGCGAGTTCTCCACCAGCTCCTTGACCACCGAAGCCGGCCTCTCCACCACCTCGCCGGCGGCAATCCGGGCTACTACCCTGGGGTCTAAGGCTCTGATTGGCATGGCTACCTGGTCTTCTCCAGATTGGCGAAACTTAACAGCAGCTTTTTGACCCCCACCCCGCTGGTGAAAGCCACCAGCACCTCTCTATCGTCCCTCACCGGCTTGCAGCTGACCACCACCCCATCGCCAAACTGGGCATGGCGGACATGGTCGCCGGGCTTAAGCTCGGGAATATCGGCAGGGGGAGCCGGGGCCTTTTTCCAGGAAGACGAAGACGGCATCAGCTGGCTCTCCTCTCTCTGCCATAAATCGCCCTTGTTTATCAGGCGCTGCGGTATGTCCCTCAGAAAGCGCGACGGCGTACTCACCATGCTCGAGCCCATCAGGCTGCGGCGGAAGGCATAGACCAGATAGACCCGCTGCTTGGCCCGGGTTATGCCCACATAGCAAAGCCGCCTTTCCTCCTCCATCTGCTCCGGGTCGGCCAGTGATTTAAAGTGGGGCAGGATGCCGTCCTCGACGCCGACAATAAATACCACCGGGAACTCCAGCCCCTTGGCCTGATGGAGAGTGACCAGGGTTACGGTATCTACCGTCTCATCAAGACCGTCCACATCGGATACCAGGGTCACTCCCTCAAGAAAGGCGGTCAGGCCCTCACCGGTCTCAAGGTGACGGTACTCTTGGGCTACGGTACGAAGCTCCAGTATATTTTCCCAGCGCTCCTCGCCGTCCTTTTCACCCAGCAGATACTCCTCGTAGCCGGTACGCTTTATAACCAGGTCGAATAAATCAACCAGGCTGAGTTCCCGGCTGCGGTCGATAAGCTCCTGCATCAGCTCCAGAAAGCCGGCCAGCACCTTAACTATGCGGGAGTTAAACGGAGGCCGCTGCTCCTCATCTTTCTCCGGTTCAGCGATAAGCTTTAGCGCCTCATACTGGGAGATTCCCAGTGACTTTGCCCGGCTGGAAAGCTGGCTCTGGCTCTGCTGGCCGATACCGCGCCCCGGCACATTGATGATTCTGAGCAGGCTGACGCTGTCCTGAGGGTTCTGGATAAACCTCAAATAGGCGATGATGTCCTTTACCTCCCGACGCTCATAAAAGCGGGTGCCGGCCACCAGCTTGTAGGGGGTCCCGTAGCGGATAAAGGCTTCCTCTAAAGCCCTCGACTGGGCGTTGGTGCGGTACATTACGGCACAGTCGCCCAGCCTGGCCTTGCCCCCCTCCACCAGGCGCTCTATCTCACCGACCACGAACTGGGCTTCCTCTTGTTCGGTGTAGGTCTCGACGATATTGGTCATCTCACCGGCTTCGTTATCCGTCCAGAGCTTCTTGGGCTTGCGCTGCCGGTTGGCTGAAATTACGTGGGAGGCCGTTTCCAGAATAAGCTGGGTAGAGCGATAGTTCTGCTCCAGAAGGACAACCTTGGCCTCCGGGTAGTCCTTCTCAAAGCTGAGAATGTTGCGCAGGTCGGCAAAGCGCCAGGAGTAGATAGACTGGTCGGGGTCACCGACGACACAGATATTGTGCCTCTCCCCGCCCAGCTGCTTTATCAGCTCATACTGTACCAGATTGGTATCCTGAAACTCGTCCACCAGTATATGCAAATAGCGGGACTGGTATCTGGCCAGCGTCTCCGGGCTGCTTCTGAACAGCTGCACCGTTTTCATCAGCAGGTCGTCAAAGTCCAGGGCGTTGCTCTCGGTCAGCGTTGCCTGATAGCGCTCGTAGACCCGCCCCACCACCTCCTCGAAATAGCTGCGGGTGCTCCTGGCGTATTCCGGGGGGGCTATCATGGTGCTCTTGGCGGCGGAGATGGCCGAGGATATCGCCCGGGGGGCATACTGCTTGGGGTCCAGGCCTACCTCCTGGATAGCCCTTTTAAGCAGGCTGAGCTGGTCTTCCTCGTCGTAGATGACGAAGCGGGGGTCAACGCCGATAGCTTTGCCGGCCTGGCGCAGGATGCGGGCACAGATGGCGTGAAAGGTGCCGATGGTAAGGTCGCCCACCATCCTCTCCCCGATAAGCTTTTTAAGCCTCTCCACCATCTCCCTGGCCGCCTTATTGGTGAAGGTAACCGCCATAATGCGGTGGGGGCTGACTCCGCAGACCTTGATAAGGTAGGCCACACGGTGGGCGATAACCCTGGTCTTGCCGCTGCCCGGCCCGGCCAGTATCAGCACCGGCCCTTCAATCGCTTCTACCGCTTCCCTCTGCGCCGGGTTAAGCTCGGTCAGAATATCCATCTAACTCATTATAACATTGGCGGGGGATAGCTGGAAAATAGTAAAATATAAGAGAGCACATGACTAACACTGAACCTAAAGGTATAGCCGGCCGGCTCTCAACGCTGGACCGCTTCCTGACCCTCTGGATTTTCCTGGCGATGGGGCTGGGGGTGGGCCTGGGCTATTTCGTCCCTAAAGTTGCTGACTTCATTACCTTCTTCCAAGTGGATACTACCTCTATCCCCATCGCCGTAGGGCTCATCCTGATGATGTACCCACCTCTGGCCAAGGTAAGATACGAAGAACTGGGGCGGGTATTCCGCAACTGGCGGGTGCTGGGGCTATCGCTAGTACAGAACTGGCTCATCGGGCCGGTGCTCATGTTCCTTCTGGCCATTCTCTTCCTCGGCTTTATCTGGCCCTACCCGGAGTATATGGTGGGGCTGATTATGATCGGGCTGGCACGCTGTATCGCCATGGTTATCGTCTGGAACGAGCTGGCCAAGGGGGACACCGACTATGCCGCTGGACTGGTGGCGCTCAACTCTATCTTTCAGATAGTCTTCTACTCGGTTTACGCCTATATCTTTATTACCGTGCTGCCTCGGTGGTTCGGGTTGGAGGGGGCGGCGGTGCAGGTTACCATCGGGCAGATAGCCGAGAGCGTGCTTATCTACCTCGGTATTCCCTTCTTCGGGGGTATGCTCACCCGATTTGCCCTCATTAAGGCTAAAGGGCGGGAGTGGTACGAGGGCAAGTTTATCCCCAAAATCAGCCCGATCACGCTGGCGGCGCTGCTGTTTACCATCGTGGTGATGTTCTCGCTGAAGGGTGAGACAATCATTCAAGTACCGCTGGATGTGGTCCGCATTGCCGTTCCCCTGCTCATCTACTTCGTGGTCATGTTCCTGGTTGCCTTCTACATGGGCCGGAAGATAGGGGCTGACTACTCCAAGACAACCACCATTGCCTTTACCGCCGCCAGCAACAACTTTGAGCTGGCCATCGCCGTGGCGGTGGCGGTATTCGGCATCAGCTCCGGGCAGGCCTTCGCCGCCGTTATCGGGCCGCTGGTGGAGGTGCCGGTGCTTATCGGGCTGGTGAATGTGGCGCTGTACTTCCGGCGAAGGTTCTTCACTCCGGAAAACAAATCGTAGCTAGCTTCAAAAAAAGGCTGAAAAATTTTACGGGGAACAAATCGAAGGGGGTAGCTCGGGGGGATTGTTCTTAATGTTATGTCAAATTACTCCGGGGCGGGGCCCGGCCCCAGCGCGGCGAAGTTGAAGTGCTCTTCCATGATTTCCAGCAGGCGGGGCAGCTTCTTCTCCTGGTTGAAGCGGGTCTTGCCCAGCGCCAGCTCCAGGCTGCTGACCACGGAATCGGTATCGCCCCGGGTTAAGATTATGGGAATCCCTTTATCTTTAGCGCTGGTAATGACGGGGTAGGTCGGCTCAATGCCGCCGGACAAGACCAGGCATTTGGTCGAGGTCTCCAGCGCCGCCAGCTGCATATCCGGGCGCCCGCTCCTTAACACCGCCGCCTTGTTGGCCTTGCGCCCGAAATAGTCCGGGCCGGCATCGACGACCATCGCCCCCAGCATCAGGTTCTCCACCACCTCGTCCGACCTGGCGGCGTCGTTTAAGATTTCGCCCTCGACCCGCTCGGCAATCTCCCCTACCGTCAGCCCCAGCAGCGTCCTGTCCTCGGGAAGCAGCCCCAGCACCGCCACCTCGCCGGCCAGCTGCTCCGATAAAGTCTCCAGCCGCCTTACCGGCACCCTGTTCACCACGACGCCCAGCAGGCTCTCCCCGAAGCCCCTGTACCTGGCGGCAAGCTTAGCCCCGGTCAGCCCCCCGGAATAAGGCTCGACGACGATAACTTTAGCCTCCAGCGCCCCGGCCACCTCGTAGGCGGACTCGACCGGCTTCGCCCCCGGCCTCAGGCGCCAGACGCCCTCGACGATGACCACGTCCCTGCCTTCGGCGACCTTGTCGTAGGCCGGCTTAATCTTAGCCGCCAGCTCGTCTTTAGCGATGACCGGGCAGAGGTCGGCCACGTCATCCTTCAGATTCAGCACCTTTTTGACAAAATCGGCGTCGCTATCGGCCGCCGCCTTCTCCTTGATATCAGCCACCATCGGCTTGAAATAGCCCACCTTCCTGCCCTCACCGGCCAGATGCCTGGCCAGCCCGACGCACACCGCCGTCTTGCCCACACCCGCCTGCAACGAGGTCACATACAAAGCCGCCAAGTTAGCACCTCCAGCAATATTATATAGAGTACAGAGGCTCTTGAAAGGACTACCGCCCTATTATAACTTTTTGGGGGCTGGGGGTAAAGATGGGGGGTTTTAGAATTTACAGATGGGTGTATAATAGACACAAGTCCGCAGAGGGACAAGCTATGAACGCTTGATACCAGAATGAAGTCAAGGAGGTGGAAGATGGGCTGGTTTAGAAGACACCTTAATTGGACTGCATTTTTAACTGCATTAATCTGGTATATAATTTCTGGTGTTTCCATTAATCTTTTGCAGGAAGAAGGGGCGTGGCTTTTAGTTTGGCTACCTTGTTTTGTCGTTTCTTTTCTTATCTATGGTTGGATACTGCAACAGAAGAGAAGAACTTTATGGTGGCTATTCATACTTTTTGTTCCCTTTGGATGGGTTGTTTTTATAGGTTTGGAAAATAGAAGTCAAGTTATAGATATTGTGGATAGTAAAGTAGTAACAAAACCCAAAGACAAGTCCGATTAAGCGGTACATTGAGGAAAAATAGGGCTGTTTGTATAACTTTATATAACGAGGACAATAGATGGGACTGATTAAAAAAGCTAGGACGGGTTTGGGGCGTGCGATACAAATTATTGGCATTATCCTTTGGTTGGTTACTGGACTGGTGGTATTTATCTGGACTCTATATGTATTATTCTCTGTATTCGGCATTTGGACTATCTTTGTAGGATTAATCTTAGCTCCCATTACTTACGTAGCTTCTATATTTATCGTATGGTTTTCTACTGGCATCTTCCCTTTAATTATGCTTATCCCCTACGTAGCATCATGGGTAGGGATGGGACTTATAGCCCTTGGTGGAGCTATTAGTGGGGAGGACTGAAGTTCCTTTAGTTAAAACAAGTGTCAATTACCCCCCGTATTCCCAGCAAGTGCTAGAAGCGCAGCTTATATGGGCGGGCGGGTATGGGAAGATAAACATTCTCTAAGTGGTATAATTGAGTATCGGCATGCCCCAAACTCCATGCGGGAGGTAGAACTATGACAGACCAAGAAGAACAATCACTAAAAGAGGCCGAGCGAAAGAAAAAGCGCCTTGAAGAGGAAGCCGAGGGACTAGCCAAGGAGCAGGGGAGAAAGAAGGCCTATTTGGCTAGAGAACAGGCGGCTGAAAATGATTCGAAAGCAAAGAAAACCAAGCGAACGGAGAAGCAAGCTACTAAGGATATTGAGCAATTAGCTAGAGACCAAACGAGAAAG